>Ga0272448_1008540_pt1 | contig 10635 bp, 5 predicted proteins | sample YNPCB0191_FD_202220 | JGI IMG/M metagenome (GOLD analysis project Ga0272448, IMG submission 202220) | Hot spring sediment microbial communities from Yellowstone National Park, WY, United States - YNP-CB-019-1 | ecosystem: Environmental > Aquatic > Thermal springs > Hot (42-90C) > Sediment... | reverse complement strand
TGCGAACTTTTAATTTCCAAAGGCGCAAATGTGAATGCAAAAGATAACTATGGCGTGTCGCCGCTGACGGCAGCTGCCTTTGGTGGTCACAAAGATGTTTGCGAACTTCTTATTTCAAAAGGCGCGGATGTGAATGCAAAAAGCAACTATGGCGTGACGCCGCTGATTGATGCTGCCAAAGAAGGTCACAAAGATGTTTGCGAACTTTTAATTTCCAAAGGCGCAAATGTGAATGCAAAAGATAACTATGGCGTGTCGCCGCTGACGGCAGCTGCCTTTGGTGGTCACAAAGATGTTTGCGAACTTCTTATCTCAAAAGACGCCGACATCAACGCCAGAAGTTACCAAGGCCTAACTGCGCTCGGCGCAGCGCTTCAAGCTAAGCAGGACGATGTCGCTGCTTTCCTGCGCTCCAAGGGAGCGACAGAGTAGAAAATTTTAATGAAAGAAAGGAGATAATCCGATGAGCGAGCCAACATTCCACGCACTTGCCTGCCCTCACTGCCATTCCTTCGTTCCAGAGGGAGCGGCCGTCTGCCCCGTGTGCAAAAAGCCGCTAAAGGGCGGCGCTGGCGCGCCCGCGCCGCATGGGCAGGCGACTGCTCCAAACAAAACCGCGGGGCCTCCAGGGCCCACGAAGCGCGCGCCGCGAAGCGATGAAGCTGTTTGCGGTGCGTGCGGCGCTTTTAACGACGCTGCTGCCATTTATTGCAAGGCGTGCGGGGCGAAGCTCGGGGGGGCGGCGCCGAAACGCGGGAACGGCCGCGCTACGCTTTTGCTTGAGTGGTCCACGGCCCTCGCGAGAAACTCCCTGCCAAGGGAGATTGCCCTGCAACCACTCCAGGGGTTCTCGCTCCTTGCTGGTTCCTCGCATGGATTGGAGGTCCTCGTTTCGGCTTGCGCCCTCAACCGCCCCTCGGTCATCTTCTCCGCCAGCCACGAAGCCAAGGCGCGATTTTACCTTCGGCTTGAACGGCCGCTGGTGATTGAAAGCGGCGCCACGTTTTACCTGGGGATGGCTGCGCTGGAGTTAAGGGGAAGCCTGGGGAAAGCGGCCTCGGCGCCGCCAACTTTCAAAGGAGACAGCACGACTGATGTGACAAGCACCGCGCCGCTGACGATGCTCGCCGGGCCTGGAGAAGAGCCTGGCGACGCCGCCCTGACTGGCCCGCCAACCCTCATTTTGCCAAATCCGCCGGGGGCCCGGCCAATTGGCCCAATCGAAAGCGCCGTGGAGCTTTCGCGCTCGTGGCTGGAGCGCATGTCTGGCGCCAGCGGCCTCAATATGTATGGCGTGTCGGAGCATTCGCCAGTTCGGCTTGCTCCCGTTGGCGGCCCCTTCTGGTTGCTTGAAGCGACTGGCGGGGGCGCCTTTTACCTGCCCATTGGCGAAAAACCGGTGACGGCGCTGGAGGGTGACGTTCTGCGAATGGTTGAAGACAAGAACGCCTCCGAGGCGCGCTTTTCTGTAATCATAGGATAAGGGAGGATAGCCATGCTTGGAATCTTTCTCGTGATCGTTTCGTGCATTGGACTTCTTTTGAGCTGGCCGATGCTCCATGGTGCCTTGGGCTGGTTCACCGCGCCAGTAGGGGGCACGGCATTGACGGCCATCGGCGGCGAATTCGCGGCTGCCGGCTATAGCCGCCCGGACGGCATTTTTCTCGCCGTTTTCGCGATAGCGATGGTAGCCACGCTTTTTCTCTCCACGAAGCCATGGCTCATCGTGGCTCGCAGCCTTGCCCTCTCCATCGTCACGGCGCTGCTCGGCGCCGAACTGGCGGCGGCGCTGATGGCCAACTCGCCACGGCCGCCAGGTTACAGCCTGGTGGGGCTCGGCTTCACCGTTTGTTTCCTCTTTGCCGCCTTTTTGGCCTCGACGCTCAAGCTCGGCTCCAACCGCTCGCTCGTCTCAACCCTGGGCGGCACGCCTATGAGCGAGTCGCAAACGCTTGCGCAAGGCGTCAAAAGCACGCTCCAGATGGCAAGGACCCAATTGACCGTCAGGCTCACCGCCCTTGACCAGATATCCTCCGATTTTCCTTCTGGAAAAACAATCGAACTGGCCGGCCCGGAAGTGAATCTTGGAAGGGACGATGGCGGCTGGGCGCACCTGCGCATTGGCGCTCGATGGCCCCAGGTCAGCCGGAAACACCTGACGCTGCTACAGGCGGCGGGGAACATGCTTCTCGCGCAGCCCGTGGCCCGCTCTTATTCATACGCCATTAACGGCAAGCCCCACACCATGCCATCCGAGATTCCCAGCGGAGCGGAACTTTCCCTCGTTTCTGGCGCTGGCCCGCGCTTTAAGGTTGAATACACTGCAAGGCAACTCCCTGTCCTCTCGTCCCATGCCATTGCCGGCGCTTCTCGCGTCGCGGCTGAAGAATTCAAGAGGATGCAGCGAACAATGAAGATCTTCGTCCTTCTCGCGCTCCTCGGCCTGCCACTAAGCGGCACGGCGATCTTTTGGGAGCGCCTGGAGCGCGAGGAAGCGCGCGCGGAGCAACAGAGGAGACTTGAGGCCAAGCAGAAGGAACTTTCGGACGCGCGGGAGGAACTCTCCAAAGCCGCCGCGAAAGCCGAACAGGCCATTAAGGATTTACAAGCTCTCGAAACCGCGAAGCGCCAGAAGGAAGCGGCCTTGAAAGAGATGCAAGAGCGGCAGGCGGCGCTCATTGCCGAAAACACCGCCACCCTGCGTGAGAAAGAGGCGCTGCAAAGCGAAATCGAGGCAGCGCGGCAAAAGGTTCAAGACCTGCAATCCGAGGTCGCGAAGGCGCGAGAAAGCGGCGACATCCAGTCCTTTATGAAAAAGGCCGACGACCTTGCGAAAAAGCTGGATGCTTTGCTTAGGCCGGAGGATGATTTCGGCGTGGTCTTTCCCGTCATGTCAGTGAGGGGGGACAGCAAGCCAACCATAGCGGAAAGCGGCAGCGGCTTTCTTTTCCGCGACTCTCAGGACCGTTGCTTCTTTGCCACCGCCGTCCATGTGATACCGGAGAGTGACGACACCCTCGTGGCCATCGGAATCGAACCGCCCTGGACGCGCAAAGCGCAGCAATTCGTCGAAAAATACGAAAGCATTTGGGAAGACAACATGAACAAGCCAGAAAGCATCGCCAAGAAAGCGGCTGACGCCGGCATCCTCGTACTGCCCGCCAAGGCTTGGGAGCGAACAATTGTTGCAAATGGCGATGGCTTGGCTTATGTGGAGATTTCCGGGGATGTAAAGAATACCTTGCTTAAGAGAGCCCTGCCTGTCTCCGCGCTCTCCGAACCGAATGAGGCGATAGGCATCTTTGGCTATCCCGCGTACGGCGAAGGGACCCCCGTCGCCAGTTATTCTGTGGGAGTCGTGGTAAGCGTGGAAGAGGAAGCGCTTCTCATTCGGGGCGTTAGTATGGGCGGCTTTTCGGGTTCGCCAGTTTTAACACTAGGCGTAAACGGCGGCAAGTCCAGCGTCGTGGGCGTGCTTGCAGGATCGACCGCAATGCAAGGCCCTAATATCCCCACTACCGAATCGCTCACCTTTGCCTATCCCATTCCAGAGAAGTTTCGTTAGGAGGATAGAAGATGGCGGTTTTGATTCATCATGAACGAGTCCCACGAATCCCCCTGCCTTCTGGGTATAATTATGAGAAAGAACTCGGGAGGGGCGGCTTCGGCGAGGTGTGGCTCGTGCGCGACAAAAACGGCCGCCCGTTTGCCTTCAAGATCCTCCGAAGCGAGACCGTGGCAGCGGATGTGCGCGAACGCTTCATCAAGGAAGCAACCCGGGTTGAGCGGCTGCGCTACGAGCAAGGTATCAGGGAAGTGGTCGAGGTGGTGGAGTTTTTCCCCAACCATTCGGCTTACCTCATGGAGTATTTGCCAAAGGGCTCGGCGGACCACTTCAGGGAGACGGGTGACGCCAGCTTCTTGAAGCGCCTCGCCGCCGCCGTGGCGCGCCTCCATGCCTGCAACGTCGCCCACCGCGACCTGAAGCCCGAAAACGTGCGGGCAAGAGAAGATGGCACCCCAGTGCTTTTAGATTTCGGCGTCGCCTCATGGGGGGACACTAATTCGGCAACTTTTTTGCCGGCGATTGGGACCATCTATTACGCGCCGCCCGAGTCGCCTCTTTACCAGAAAGGAAGCCCGCACTACCCGGGCGGCAATAACCCAGCGAGCCTCGCGGCCTTCGCCCAGCTTGACAGGCTTGAGCCTCGCGGCAGCGGGAAAGAGGCCGGCGTGGAGCGGTGGCGCAACTGCAAGCGGCTTCACGACGTCTACTCGCTGGGACTCACCATCGGCGTCATCATGACGGGGCGCCTTCCCTTTAAGGACAAGAAGGAATTGAACGATTACCTCGTGGAAGGCCGCTCGGACAAAATTGGCCCCTGGCTTCAAGACATTCCCGATCAAGCCATTCGCCAATTCGTAAAGGAGAGCATGGCCTTCATGCCTCTTGAGCGAAAGATGGTCGCCGATTTAGTGGAGCTTTATTTTCCCGAGTTTCTGTCAAAGGAAGCCATTGAGCCCATCAGCGAAACGGAGGCCGATTACCTTTGCCTCGACTGCGGCGAGAAAACCACACCTCCAGCGAACTTTTGCCAGCGGTGCGCCGCGCCGCGCCGCTTTATTGGCCTCTATATGACGCCAGAACGGCAGGTGCGCATCTCGCCAGGCCAGCCATGGTTGCGGTTGCTGCCGAAGGGACGGGCGCTGGATCTCGGACTCGAATCCGCCGTTATCCTCGTCAGCCTTATGCATGGCGACCGCGAAGCCGTCCTGGGCCGCCACCCCAAAGCCCAAATCGCCTTTCCGGAGGATGCCGACCCTTTCATCTCGCGCGTCCACGGTCGCCTCATCGTAAAACAGGGCAAAGTTGCATTCGCAGACGGGGCCTGGTATGAAAAGAAGAGCGACACGCCCGCCCCGCGGGAGGGACAGGGCAGGGCGTTCCACAACCCGGCGAACCGCTCCATTTACAACAGCCTTCCGGTCAGCGCCGAGCCCGTCGAGCTTTCACCGGGAGGATACCTTTCGGTTGGTTCAACCACATTCACGATCCTTGGGTTTTTTTCCAGGAACGAATTTGAAGAAGAGGAGGTACAGTCATGAAACTATGCCAGAATTGCCACCACCTCTGCTCGGAGGCCGCCAGCAACTGCGACCTCTGTGGCAGCACCGCAGTGGATTCAATGCCGCCTTTGCGCCAAACCGGGAATGTTCTCCCCGGCCGCCACGCCGTTACCCTTCGGCCATCGAGGAACGGCGGACCGGCTTTCAGCGAGGAAGCCAGTGGAGAATGGCTGGTGACTGGCCAGATTGGCTTCGGCGGCTTCAGTCACATAGTGGAAATCCAGAGGGAAGGTAAAAAACGCGCACTTAAAATACCATGCGCCCTGGCTCGCCACATAACGGGGTGTAACCACGAAGCGAGCGCGGCGCGGCAGTCCGTGGACAGGATAGAACGCGAGTCAGAGGGCTTGGAAAGCGTCGGCTTTGACCGCTTCATCCGCGCCGTTCCCTGCAAGGCGAGCCTTGGCAACGAAACTTTTTCAGCCATTTTCGAGGAACGCGCCGAGTGCTCTCTTTTCGAGGTGCTGAAGTACCTTCGGGAGATTCCCGCGCCAAATCCCGACGCCCGCTGGAACAACCTCGTAGGCGGCAAGTGGGGGCTCCATCCGGCCGACCGGCTGGCCGCATTATCCCATTTAGCCGAATCCCTGTCTCACTTGCACGAGTATGGCTTCCTGCACCGCGATATCAAGCCACAGAACATCATGGTCGTGGACCGTGCCTCCACGGCGAGCATCGTTTTCGCCCTTGCCGACTTCGGCAACATTAAGCGAGCCACGGACCCTGAAAGCACCCAAATCGTTGCCACGGCCGATTACCTTGACCCTGTTTGGTTCAAGCGCGCGGGCAAAGAGGAGTGGAGGAACTGGGAACATAAGACCCAGATTGACGTCTATGGCCTTGGCCTTTGCGCCGTAGAACTTCTTTTGGGCGTTGAGTCGTGGCGGCTGGCGACTGAACGGGATCAGAACGACATCCCTGACCCAGTAGTGTTGAACTTCGAGAGCGATATACTGCCAGACCTTCCCATTGGCGAGCGGTGGCGCTCCTTGGTGGCGCGAGCGACCACCCTTGACATCACGAAACGGTATAAAAACGCGCGGGAGTTCAACCTGGCTTTTCAGGAATGCGCCCCCAAAAAAAGCACGCGGCTCCTTCTCTGGCTCCGCCTTGAGCTTCCGCTCGGTGACAAGGCGGCTGGCCAGTACCTGCTGCGTTCCGATCGCTCCGCTTTAGTGCAAATGCCTGGAACGAGAACGCGGGAACTCCCAAGCGGCGCCGCGCTCATCGAAAATCCCGCTCCTCTTGGAAGGCCATTGCCGCTCCCCTTCGCCCTTGACGCGGAAGCCGCGCATCTTCCCCATGGCGCATGGCGAATCACCGGCCCATCATTTTGCCGGTTCCGCAAGGCTGGAAACGGATTTGTGGTGGATGTCAAGCCCGCGGACGCGCGAGCCGCGCTTGCCCCCCTTCTGGACATTGACCCTGAATTGACGGGGTATCTTGACTTCACCGGAGAACTCGTAGGAGAGACCTATGTTTAACCGCCGGAAAGCCGCAGCCTACTCACCCGCGCCAGCGACCGCCTCGCCATTCCATGTTAGATGGGACCAAGGGACCAGGGACCAGCAAGAGGACAATTGGACCATAGCCAGAAGCCCGAACGGCGCCCGCCTCCTCTTCGTGATCGCCGACGGCCTTGGAGGCCAGGCTTCCGGCGAAGTTGCCTCGCGCGCCCTTGTAACAGCAATGCAACAGAGTTTCAACGACGGTTGGGCGCTTCCGCCCGCCGAGGTGTTGCGCAAGGGAAGAGACGGCGCAGCGGAGGCCCTGAAAAATGTCCAAGGAAACGCGGCCACGACATTAGTCGCCGCCATAGCCGAACGCGACGAGCGGGGCGAGATGAAGCTCACGTGCCTCTGGGTCGGCGACTGCCGCGCCTACCTCGCCACGCCGACCCAGCACGATCCTGGGCCGGACGCGATCCCGGTCTGGCCATCGTCCTCCCGCAAGGATGCGAAACTTTGGCTTTTGACAAAAGATCACTCCTTGGTCTGGAGCCTCTTTGAAAGTGGCGAACGCACGCTTGACGAGATCGCGAGCCATCCAATGCGGAACCAGGTTCAGGCCTCCGTGGACGCCGGGGGCCAGCACTCGCGCGACGCGGTGGCGGCTTACTCCGTCTTGCCCGAGGACCGCCTCCTCTTCTGCACCGACGGCGTCTGGGAAGCGCTCCCCGTGGCGGACCTTGCCCGCGTGCTTCTCTCGCCCAACCCATTGGCGGAATGTCACCAACAACTGGAACGCCTTTTGGAGGAGGGGCTGCTGGACGGGAAAGTGAGCGACAACAACACCTACATCCTGGCCGAAGCAGGGAGGGCAATCTTCCAGTCCCCGCTCCCCCGCTCGGAAGATATGCGGCCCCCGCGAAAGCGCTGGACGCGGATGCATTTGGTTCGCTTGGCGCTTTTGCTTTCCCTGCCGGTCTTCATTTTGCTCGTGATTCTGTACCACCAGTTTTCACCAACGGGCAAGCCGGCTCCAAAGACGCCGTCCACGGTCTCCCCCGTAACTCAGCCGCGGGAGGTTGCGTCCCCAACGCCCGCGCCTTCGGCCACGCCATCGGCTCCTAAAGAAGCGTCATCCAATAAGCCACCCGCCGGAGCCGCAAAACATGAAGAGCAGGCGACAGAACCAAAGTCACCCGTTGAACCTACCAAGCCACCAGTCAACGATATTCAAAAACAGCCCGCTCAACCCAGCATTGTTCCCGTGCCCATCCCTTCAAAGAACGTGCCGCCTCCTGTAGTGGCTCCGTCTCCCTCTGAAAATGCCGCTCCGCCTGCGCAGCCCCCGCAACCCCAAACGCCACCCACTCAACCAGGAACAGGCGTGATACCCACGGAGACGGCACAATCGCAGCCTTCCTCGCCACAAACTCCTTCAGCACCACCGGTGACGGGACAAACGCTTCCGGGACATCCAAAAGAAGAGACTACACCGAAAGAAACGCCCGGAAATAAAGGTGAGCCCTCCGCCTCCCAACCGCATCCGGACGAAAAGTCCGCCCTCAATGAAAAAGAGCAAAAGAAACTCGGCAAGGAGCTCATAGAAGCAGCAAAGAACAGGGACACGAAAAAAGTGGAGGAACTTCTCGCAAAAGGGGCAAACCCAAACTTCACTGACAATAAGGAACAGACCCCCTTAATGAAAGCGGCCTATGGAGGTTATCAAGAGGTTTGTGCCCTTCTGATTGACAAAGGCGCGGATGTGAATGCGAAAGATAAATACGGCTTTACAGCGCTGATGTACGCCGCCAAGAATGGTCACAAAGACATCTGTGATCTTCTCCTTTCAAAAGGTGCCGACATCAACGCTCAGGACAAGGACGGCAAGACGGCGCTTAAATATGCAATTGAAAACAAAAAGGATGATGTTGCGGACTTTCTCCGCTCCAAGGGGGCGAAGGAATGAAGAAGCAGGAACGGCGTAAAAAGTTCTCTTATTTGCAACGTAAACTCCAGCCCGAGCGCTGTCTTCAGGAGGCGGTTGCCGAGCTTCGCAAAGAAGGGTTGGTTAAGGGAGAACTCAGGAGCAAACGGCTTGAAGTCTCCATTGAGGAACAGGGCGCGCCGTGGGTCAGGCGCCTGCGCTCCGCGCCCGCTTATTCCCGCCTCTGGTCGGTTTATCTCCTTGTTCTCATTTTCGCCGGCCTCCTGGCGTGGCATCTTATAAGCACCCCAAAGAATCCGCCACCAAGGCATTCAACTGCATCTCCGGCGGAATCAGCCGCGCCTTCGCAACCCCAACCTTTGTCCGCGCCGCCCAAGCAGGAACCACAACCGGCCACGCCTCAAGTTCCTCAACCTTCGCCCAAGCCGCCCGAGCCGGCTCCAGTTTCACCGCCGCCCGTCTCTCGGCCATCCCCCTCCGCCAATGCATTTCTTGGCGTGGTAAAATCGGGCGATCTTTCCACGCTCCGCAGCCTTCTCGACCAGGGCGCCAACCCAAACGCCGCCGATGAGAACGGCGCGACGGCGCTTATGTGGGCGGCCAAGATTGGAAACCTTGGCATTGTCAAGGCGCTAATCGCAAAGGGGGCGGACCCCAAGAAGAAGGGCGTTATCTACACTGACGAAAAGAAGCAATCCTGGTACGGCAACTTCCTTTGCGCCGCCGCGGGAGAAGACCACGAGGATATCGTCCGTTACGGCATCGAAGTCTTGAAAATCCCCGTGGACGACCAGGAAATCAACCCCAAGGACGGCACAGAGACCGGCTGGACGCCGCTGATGTGGGCTGCCTACAAAGGTCACACAGATGTTTGCGAACTTCTTATCTCAAAAGGCGCCGATGTGAATGCAAAAAGTAACGATGGCTGGACGCCGCTGATGTATGCTGCCCTCAAAGGTCACAAAGATGTTTGCGAACTTCTTATCTCAAAAGGGGCGGATGTGAATGCGAAAGACAAGGACGGCGGGACGCCGCTGATGTATGCTGCCCTCAAAGGTCACAAAGATGTTTGCGAACTTCTAATTTCCAAAGGCGCAAATGTGAATGCAAAAAATAACGATGGCTGGACGCCGCTGATGGCGGCTGCCCAAGAGGGTCACAAAGATGTTTGCGAACTTTTAATTTCCAAAGGCGCAAATGTGAATGCAAAAGATAACGATGGCTGGACGCCGCTGATGTATGCTGCCGAAAATGGTCACAAAGATGTTTGCGAACTTCTTATCTCAAAAGGCGCAAATGTGAATGCCAAAAACAACGATGCCGTAACGCCGCTGATGGAGTCTGCCGAAAACGGTCACAAAGATGTTTGCGAACTTCTTATCTCAAAAGGCGCCCATGTGAATGCAAAAGATGACAGAGGCGAGACGCCGCTGATGTGGGCTGCCGGAGGAGGTCACAAAGATGTTTGCGAACTTCTTATCTCAAAAGGCGCAAATGTGAATGCAAAAAATAACGATGGCTTAACGCCGCTGATGGGGGCTGCCGGATGGGGTCACAAAGATGTTTGCGAACTTCTTATCTCAAAAGGCGCTGATGTGAATGCTAAAGACAACAAAGTGGGCTTGACGCCGCTGATATGGGCTGCCGAATTCGGTTACAAAGATGTTTGCGAACTTCTTATCTCAAAAGGGGCGGATGTGAATGCGAAAGACAAGGACGGCGGGACGCCGCTGATGTATGCTGCCCTCAAAGGTCACAAAGATGTTTGCGAACTTCTAATTTCCAAAGGCGCAAATGTGAATGCAAAAAATAACGATGGCTGGACGCCGCTGATGGCGGCTGCCCAAGAGGGTCACAAAGATGTTTGCGAACTTTTAATTTCCAAAGGCGCAAATGTGAATGCAAAAGATAACGATGGCTGGACGCCGCTGATGTATGCTGCCGAAAATGGTCACAAAGATGTTTGCGAACTTCTTATCTCAAAAGGCGCAAATGTGAATGCCAAAAACAACGATGCCGTAACGCCGCTGATGGAGGCTGCCGAAAACGGTCACAAAGATGTTTGCGAACTTCTTATCTCAAAAGGCGCCCATGTGAATGCAAAAGATGACAGAG
>Ga0272448_1008539_pt1 | contig 10636 bp, 6 predicted proteins | sample YNPCB0191_FD_202220 | JGI IMG/M metagenome (GOLD analysis project Ga0272448, IMG submission 202220) | Hot spring sediment microbial communities from Yellowstone National Park, WY, United States - YNP-CB-019-1 | ecosystem: Environmental > Aquatic > Thermal springs > Hot (42-90C) > Sediment... | reverse complement strand
ACAAGTATTTATGGCTGCTGGAATCTGGTAATAATCTAAAAGCCATTGTGTTACGCTCCCAAAAAATTCTATAGTACCCACACTAAAGCCAGAAGAACCTATTTTATCAACAAGCCTCAAATCCATGGCCTCTGTATATTCAATGTCTTACCAAGGCTTTTTCATACTCATATTTCCTTAAATTGGCCCGCACCCGCGCCAATAGTTCCATAGAGCTCACCGGTTTCACCAGATAATCGTCGGCCCCGATGTAAAAGCCCTTGATCTTGGTCTTGAGATCGCCCAGAGCCGTCAGGATGATCACCGGCACCCGGGAAACGGCCTCTATCTTTCGTATTTCGGACAGAAACTCTAAGCCGTCGCGGCCCGGCAGCATCAGGTCCAGGATGATGAGGTCCGGCCTCTCCGATTGAATCGTATTCAGGGCTTCTTCGGCGTTGGCCGCCGACTTTATCCTATAACCTGAGGCCCCTAAGACATTCTGGCAGATATGGACTATCCTCTCGTCATCCTCCACCACCAGCACCAGAGGCATCACCTTCGTTTCTCTGGCCCGAAGGTCCGGGCATTTGGTTTCCATCTTTTTAATCCTATCCTGGAGGACCTTCAGTTTGGCCAAGGAGCGGACCCGCACCAGAAGTTCGTCCAAATTGAACGGCTTGGAGAGAAAATCGTCGGCCCCGGACTCCAGACCCCTGACCCGGTCCTCGATGCTCCCCAGTCCGGTGACCATAATGATGGAGATGCCCGAGGTGGCCGGGTCGGATTTAAGCTTCTCGGCGATGTCAAAGCCGGTGATGTCGGGCAGGATCACGTCCAGCAGGATGACGTCGGGGGAGAATTCCTTTACCCTGTCCAGCGCCTCCTGCCCGCCGGACGCCGTGGCCACCCGATAGCCCTGCTCGGACAGGGCGGTCTCCATGATATTGAGCATCATGGGCTCATCGTCCACGGCCAGGATTTTAATATCCTTGGGTTCGTACATGGCTCAACCTCCCTGGCTATTCCCCTTTTTCCCTTTATCAAAATACTCAGGATAGAGCTTTCGGGCACACTCGTCGCACAGGCCGTGGGAGAAATCGGCCTCGGTGTGCTGGGAGACATACTCCTCCACCTGCTGCCAGTAGCCTTGGTCGTTGCGCACCTTCTTGCAGGAGGCGCAGATGGGGATCAGGCCCTTGAGGGTCTTGATGTTCTCCAGCGCCTGCTGCAGTTCGGCGATGATGGCCTCCCGCTCCTCCTCAAGAGCCCTCTCCTCGGTGATGTCCCGATCGGTGCCCCGGTAGCCCACGAGATTTCCCTTTTCATCAAAGAGGGGAAAGCCGTTGGTCTGTAGATACACCACCCGTCCGTTCTTATGGAGACAGGGATTGATGAAATTCCGAAACGGTTCTTCCTTAGAAAATGCCTCCTGAGCCGATGCTAAGATCTCCTCCTTGGTCTCCGGAGCAAAGAGATCGTAATACCTCATCTTTCCTATCAACTCCTCAGGCTCATAACCCAAGATCCTCCTCACCGCCGAATTGGAATAGGTGTAGCAGCCCCGGGCATCGGTCTCCCACACCCAGAGATCGGTGCTCTCGGCCACCTGGCGGAAACGTTCCTCGCTCTCTTCCAAAAGTTTCTGCATCTGTTTTCTTTGGGTGATGTCCTCGAAGACGGTGGCGAAACATCCGGGCTCGGTCCTGAAGGCCACGATGGAGAACCATCTCTCCAGGGCGGGACAGTACCTCTCCAACCTCAGTTCCCGGCCCTCCAAAGCCACCCGGCCGTAGGCGGCCATCCAGTTGAATTCGTCCTTAAGAAGGTCCGGCATCACCCGGCTTACCCTTTTTCCTATGATATCGTCCCGGGTGAGGCCGGTGAGCCTCTCGAAAGCGTGGTTGACCTCCAAAAACTCATAATCCACCGGGCTCCCGTTCTGATCGGTGATCAGACGATGGCGGGCGAAGCCGTTGAGCAAATTGTCGAAAAGCAGTTTATATTTCCTCTGCTCCGCATCCAGCGCCTTCACCATAAGGTCCAATCGCTCCGTCAGGTGGTCAATCTCATCGCCCCCGGCCGTTTCCACCGCTATCTTCCGGCTCTTTCCCATCTCCACCTCTTGGGAAAACTTTGAGAGCAGGGTTATCCGCTGCAGGATAAAGCGGTCCAGGCCGAAGGTCAGAGAGGCCGCCAGGAAAAGGGAGAGTAACAACAGGCCGGCCGTCATCGAGAACAAAAGCCTCTGCTTCAAACGGCTCCATTTATTGTCCAGAGAGATATCCAGCCTGGCTGTCGCCAAGCCCCTGATATCCTTTATAAGGCAGGAGACCAAGATAGTGTCCTTGGTTTTTGTTATCCTCACCGAAGCCGTATCCGTTGCCTCCGACAGGGAGATTTTCTGATGTCCCCTCTGCGATATCCTCTTCATCAACTCCCTGTTTAACAACCTGGCCGCTACCAGGCTGCCGACCGCCGGGCCCCGGGTATCGCTCCTCTTCACCGGCCAGACGGCCGCCAGCGCCGGCCCGGCCGGCGTCCTTATGATCCCGGACCGCTCCCAAAACCGGTCCTTAAGCAGGCCGTCGAATTCGGGCGAGGGGAGATCCCGGCTCAGTTTCACTTTACCGCTGTCGTTTTGCGCCTGGATCACCAGACGTCCCGAGAGATGGTAATAGCGGATGATATCTATCCCGATATTGCTCAGGGTGGCCGGATTGAGGTTGTCGGCCGGGTAACCGGGGTTGGATCCCCGGATGAAATTATAGGTCTCGTCCCAGTTGGCCCAATCCTTAGCGATGGAATTCAAAGAGCCCTCCTCCTCCAGCAGGGCTCCCTTGGCCCAGGCGCTCTGTAAGGCTATCTCCCGGCTTTCCAGGGCGGAGAATATCCTGTTCAGATAGAGGGCCGCGCCCAGGAGCAACAATCCGCTGGCGGCTAAGACCGCGGCCAGGATCACTATTATCGTCTTCTTTTTCAGTCCCATGGCTCGGAAACTAGTCTAAGTTCTTGGCGACGGCGGCGAACTCGTGCTGTTTATCTAAAAATATTTTGACCAGTTCGGGATCGAAGCTTTTGCCCTGGTCCGAGGCGATGCATTCCACCGCGGCCTCCAAGGGCCAGGCGGGTTTGTAGAGCCGCCACGATATCAGGGCGTCGTAGGTGTCGCAAAGAGCCACGATCCGGCCCTCCAGCGGAATCTTCTGGCCGGAAAGCCCCCGGGGATAGCCCTGGCCGTTCCATTTCTCGTGATGGTAAAGGGCGATCTGGCTGGCGGTTTTCAAAAGCCCGGAGCTGTAGCCCGAGAGGATGTCGGCCCCGATGACGGTATGGTTCTTCATGACCTCCCACTCCTCGGGCGTCAGCGGCCCGTCTTTCAAAAGGATGCTGTCCGGGATGCCGATCTTGCCGATGTCGTGCATGACGCTGGCGTCGGCCAGGGCCTCGGCCCGGGTCTGGCTCAACCCCGCTCCCTGCGCCAGTATCTTGGTGAATTCCCGGATGCGCCGCAGGTGCTGCCCCGTCTCCTTGTTATGATACTCCACGGCCGCGCTCAAACTGTTCAGGGCCTCGCGGAAGGTGCTGTGCAGTTCCTCGGTCCTTCTCCTCACCAGGTCCTCAAGCTGCTGGTTCTGGTTTTTCAGATAATCATAGCTGTACTTCAACTCTATCATATTCTCTATCCTGGCCATGACTTCCACCAGGTCGAACGGCTTGGTTATGAAATCCCTGGCCCCTAAGGAAAGAGCCCTGACTTTGGACTGGCCGTCGGAACTGCCGGAGATGACGATCACCGGCACGAAGAGCTCCGGCCTCTCTATGCTCAGCCTCTCCAAGAACCAATAGCCATCATGCCCCGGCATCAGAAGGTCCAGGATGACCAGTTTGACCTCTGCCTCCCGGAACAGTTCCCAGGCCTGTAGGCCGTCCTCCGCGGTCATCACTTTCAAGAAACCCTGTTGTCGGAGAAAACCGGCCAGCAGATGCAGCGAGGTGGTGTCGTCGTCCACCGCCAGGATCCTGGCCTGGCGCAATTCCTCTTTGCTAAACATGTTCTACCTCCCGGCGGCGGCCGCTTAAGGCCACCGCACTCTCTATGGCTTTTCTCAGTTCTAAAGCGGTGAACGGTTTGCTGAGGCAGGCGTCAGGCTTGAATTTTGCCCGGGCCAGGGGCAGAAAGACCGAGGTCTTGACGCTCATGAGGACAAAGGCACAGGGATATCCCTGCTCCCGGATCCAGTTCAAAAGCTCCAGCCCGTCCATCTCTGGCATCACCAGATCCGAGATGACGACATCCGGACAAAGGCTCTCTATCAGCCTCTTGGCCTCAGCAGCGCTGTGGCAGGAGACGGTCCGGTATCTCTTTTTGTCCAAGAACAGCCTCACGGTTTCGGCCAGCACCGCTTCGTCGTCTACCACCAGTATCCTCTTCATGCGCCGTCCCTCCCCAAGGAGAAAGCTTTGGGATTGATGCCGAACTCTTTTATCTTGAGTTGCAGGTTCTGCCGGGCGATGCCGGCCATTTTGGCCGCCTGGGTGATGTTGCCCCCGGTGACCTCCAGAAGCGAGATGATGTATTTCTTCTCGAAGGCGTCCCGGGCCTGGCGCAGGGTCTGGTTGATCGGCACCGCCTCCAGGTTCTTGGGCTGTGGCTGATGCTGGGGAAGGTCGGCCAGCCGCAGCATGGGCCCAGAGCTGATGGCCACCCCATGCTCCATGGCGTTCTCCAGTTCCCGGACATTGCCCGGCCAGTGATAGCGCAACAGGTATTCCATGGCCACAGGTTCTATCCCCTTGATCTCCTTCTGATGCTCCCGGGAGTATTTCTCCAAAAAATGCTGGGCTAAGTTGGGGATATCCTCCTTCCTCTCCCGCAGCGGCGGCAGATGGATCTGGATGACATTGAGACGATAATAGAGATCCTCCCGGAAGCTGCCCTCCTTGACCGCCTCCTCTAAGCTGCGGTTGCTGGCGGCCACCACCCGGACATCCACCTCCACCGGGGTGACGCTGCCCAAGGGATAGTAGATTCCCTCCTGAAGCACCCGTAAAATTTTCACCTGAAGCGAGATGGGCATGGAGGTTATCTCATCTAAGAATATCGTTCCATGGTCGGCCACTTTGAAAAGCCCCGGCTTGTTGGCCATGGCTCCGGTGAAGGCCCCCTTGACATAGCCGAAGAGCTCGGACTCCAACAGGGTCTCCGGAATGCCGCCGCAGTTGATGGGAACGAAGCGGGCGTTCCGCCGTTGGCTGTTGAAATGGATGGCCCGGGCCACCAATTCCTTGCCGGTGCCGGACTCGCCGGTGATGATGACCGTGGCCTTGGTATCGGCCACCTTGCGGATGGTGGCGAAGATGGAGAGCATGGCCTTGTTCTTGGTGAGGATGGTGTCGAAGCCGTACCTCTCGTTCAGGGTCTCCTTCAGATAGCGGTTCTCCTCCAACAGATCCTTCCTCTCCAGGGCCTGCTTCACCGCCAGCAGCACCTGGTCGGCATGCAGCGGCTTCTGCAGGTAATCGTAGACCCCGGCCTTGACCGACTTCACCGCATCCTCGATGCTGGCATGGCCGGTGATGATGATCACCGGGGCCTCGGGCCGCAATTGGCTGAGCGCGCTGATCAGCTCTAGCCCGGTTATATCCGGCAATTGCATATCCAGCAGGAAAAGATCGTAGGCCCCGGCCGCGGCCGCCTGCTGGGCCTCGGCGCCGCTTCCCACCGCCTCGGCTTCATGGCCGCTCTGGGAAAGTATCCTGATGAGCAACTCGCCTATGGAGCGGTCGTCGTCTATGATCAAAATCTTAGCCATATTCATTTACCTCATCAATTATATGGAACGGGCCGCGGCTGGAAATTCAAAGACATAATCCGGGCCCTCTGAAGACGCCTCTTTTACAAGAAGACTCCCGCCGTTCTCCCGGCAGATCTCCTCTAAGGCCTCTCCTAACTCCCGGGGCCGCTCCCGGATCTCCCGGGCCGAGGCCCCTCCCTGTTTCTTGATGGCGATTTTCAATCCGAACTCGCCTTTTTCCATCACGATCTCTATAACTCCTCCGGACGATATCTCCACCGCGGCCTGGTGGATGGCCAAAAAGAAAAGGGTCATCATCCGGCTTTCATCGCCCATCAGCCAGGGCTCCTCCTCCGGGCTCATCAGTCTGATCTGAATATGGTTCCTGGACAGAAAATAGTTCAGCAAAGTCCTGACCTTCTCCAGGACGGACGAAGCTTTGTAAAGGCCCTTGCTGTCCTGCTCTCTTTTCTCGGTAAAAAATAGATGCAGGTTCTCCATCATGTTGTTCAATTTCACCACCGCCGTGGAGATGTTTTTCGTCACCTCGCCGGCCATTGACTGGCCCGAGGCCTGCATCTGCAGGAATTCCAAGCCTAAGGTTATGGCCGATAGAGGATTCTTCATTTCATGAACCACCGACGAAGCCACCTGGGCAAAGGCCCGATACTTGACGATATCAAGTTGACTCATCTTTATTGCTCCTCAAATATTTTCATTAAAAGAGTAATGCAAAAATGATACCAGCATGTTTTTATTGCATTTCAATGTTTTATAAAGACCAAAATCCAGAAAATTGTCATATATATATTACTATAGCAATAATATTATGTCAATAACATTCTTTGAGATCCCTCCTAAGAATTAATACCTATTGAAAATAAATGAGTTACAGAGTTGTCAATAAAATAATATGTGGCATAATAATTGTTTAATTAATACTCGGGAATGGAAAAGGAGGAAACGAAAATGTTTAAGATTAAAACGACTGTCATGCTTTCATTGCTGTTTCTATTTAGTATTAATAAAATGAAAGCCGAATCGGTAATTATACCTTTAAACGTTTCAGGCAAGCAGATCTCATTCATTAACCAAGGGCCGGCCGATGATTTCGCCCGGATCTCTATTCCGGGATATTCTAAAAGCCTTTCGCCGGTCGGCTCTCCTGATCTGCCTGCTTTAAGAATAGCCTTCTGTCTGCCGGCCGGATCCGAAATAGTAAAGGTCAGGCTGGATAACGAGGTATTTTCCTGGGTGAATTTAGAAAAGGACATCATTCCCGCCCAGCCGGATCTTCCTCTGAACGGCGAAACGAAAATAAATTTCGTAAACCCCGACAGTTCCATCTACACCTCAAAACAGATCTTTCCCCAAAACATGCTGGGCCCGGTGAGATCGGCGGCCCGGGGGGAATCCCTGTATATTGAGGTTCAACTGACGCCGTTTAGGTATATTCCTGCAGAGAAAAAGTTGGGAGTTATGCTTAAGGGCGATCTGGTTGTCGACTATGCTTCAAACCCGACCTCCAGATCTTTTCCCCGAAGGGAGGTCTTAATGAAAAACCGCTCCCAACTTCCCAACAGCCAGCAGTTTCTATCATTAATATCAAATATTCCGGAAGCCGAAGTTAAGTATTTGGTGATCACCTCCCAAGCGCTGGCCCCTTCCTTCCTGCCCCTGGCCGCCTGGCGGACCAGAAGCGGACTTTCGGCCTATATCCAGACCACCGAATGGATAGCCGCCAATGTCCCGGGGGCCGATCTGGCAGAGAAAATCCGGAATTACATCAAGGCCTGCTGGCTCTACTGCGGCACCGAATATGTGCTTCTGGGAGGAGACACCGAGATCATCCCGGCCCGGAATGTCTGCTATATCGATTACTATGTCCCAGGCAATCAACTGCCCTCCGACCTCTATTATTCGGATATCGTCGATACCTCTTTCGCCGCCGGCTTCTGGAGATACAATTTCAATCGCAACAGCAACAGCCGCTTCGGAGAACTGCCGGACAACTGCGGCCAGGACGACGGCATAGACCTGGTCCCTGATCTTTGCTTGGGACGGGCCCCGGTCAAGAATTTCATGGAGGCCGATCTGTTCGTTGCCAAAATCCTCTCCTACGAAAAAAATCCGGCCCCTGATTTCTTCCAAAATGTTTTGATCCTGGCCGACGGCAACTTCGCCTGGTTCGGTGAACAGGCCGGCCAGCTGCTCTCCAACTATGCCCCCTGGATACAGAAGCACCGGATGTACAACCCGGTCTCTGCTTCCTATTACAGCGGCGACGAGTTATTGACCGTTTCCAGCGGACTGGCCCGGCTGAACCAGGGGCCTCACATCGTCTATCACTTTGACCACGGGGGCCAGTATGCCCTCTCCTTAGCCAGGGATCATTCATCGGCCGGAGGCGGCTGGATCTACCGGCCCCAGGTGTCCGCCCTTTCAAACAGCGGCCGCCACTCTATAATCATCACTCCGGCCTGCAGCCCCAATGCTTATGATTTCAGCTCCATCTCCGAATATCTCCTCAACAACCCGCAGGGCGGGGCCTTAGCCTTCGTCGGTAACAGCCGCGTCGGCTGGACCAGCCAATATCCGCAATTCAACAGGTTTTTCGAAGCCCTCTATCTACAAAACCTTGACAGGATAGGCCAGATTTTCAACGAGATGCTCCTGGCCGGAAGCAGTTATGGGCATTATTCTTTAAATCTTTTGGGCGACCCGGCTCTTAGGATATACCGCCGCACTCCGGCCGACATCCAGGCCTCCCATCCCATAAAGATAGAAGGCCCCCGGCCGGTGCTCAGCCTGGCCTTGGGCCCCTTAAGCTACGGCCAGCCCCGGGCCGAGGCCATCATAAGCCGAGGCTATGAGGTTTTAGCCAGAAAAACCATATCATCAGGCACCAGCGATAGCCTCAGCCTTTGCGGAATATCGGAAGGCTGGCTTGATATCACCATTATCGCTCCCGACCACCTTCCCTATGTTGATAGCTGTTACCTTTCCACCTGCCAAAAGCCGATAGTTTTATCATATTCAATAGACGACAGCCTGTTCGGCAACGGCGACGGCCAGGCCAACCCCGGGGAGAAATTGTTCCTGGTTCCAGAAATCGATCTTTCCCTGGTATCGGAGATCAGACTGCGGACAGATGACGCCAACCTTAATATTATAGACTCCACCATCAACCTCTTTGCCAGCGCCGAGCACAGCCGGCAGGCTAGGGGCTTCTTGATCCAGGTGGCTCCGGAGCTGAGGAGCGATCATCGTGCCCGGTTGACATTCGAGATAACCCCGTCCTCTGGAGCCGAGCCTCATCGTTTTACCAGGACATTGGATATCCTGTCTGACTCTCTGACCATCTGCTCGGCGAAGATAGTGCCTGGTCCTTGGCTCAATAGCGCCGATCGGGCATATTACATCGACTCCTTGGTGATAGCCAATGTCGGCGGCGGCGCTTCTAAAAATATCAAGTTGTGGAACGGTTCGGACACCGTCTCCCTCGGCGCCATATCCGCCGGTCAGACTCTAACCTTGGTGCGGCCGTTTCGCCAGGCTCTATCCTTTATTGGAGGCGATTCAACATTCACCATATTTGCCCGGGATGCTTATGACAGAACCAGAACATTCCAGATGCCTATATTCTGCCGGCCCGGAACCATTACGGAGCTGAAAGCCTTTCCCGGGGAAAATTCCGTCAGCCTCACCTGGTCATATCCTGATGAGGATATCTTAGGCTTCAACATCTATCGCCGGGAGTCCGGTGAGTCCGATTACATAAGGATCAACTCCCTCCCTGTTTCCCCAAGATATTTTTCAGACAGCGGCGTCCTGCCGGGAAAAACCTATTACTATGCCGTAGCCGCTTTAGGCAGAAACGGAAGCCAGGGGCCGCTCTCCCCTCCGGTGCTTTCGGCCTGCCGGCCGCCGCTTCACCTAAGCTTTCCCAAATTGTTGGGCCAGGGCAATACCGGCACCAGGATGTGGTCCAACCCGGCCTCTGGAGACATCAATGGCGATGGATTTGAGGAGATCGTCATCGGCAGCGACGACGGTTTTATCTATGCCTTCGACCCTCAGGGGAACAGCCTTCCGGGCTGGCCCAAGGATTTAGGGACTAACCAGTATGGAAGCAGGATCGTGGTGGAAAACTCCTCGCCCGCCCTGGCCGACCTAGACGGTGACGGCCGCCTGGACATCGTCATGGGCAACGGCCCCTGGTACGGCGGCAGCGGAGATTGGCAGGTCCATGCCTGGCGTTATGACGGCACCGAGGTTTCAGGCTGGCCGCAATCGGTATACGGCGACGCCTTTGCCCCCACGGCCGTTTGCGACCTAGACGGCGACAGCCTGCCCGAGGTGGTGGCGGTCACCAATTTAGGAAAGGTATATGTTTGGAATCGACAGGGTGGGCTTCTTCCTGGCTGGCCGCTTACGGTAGGAACAAAGATCTGGGCCGGCCCGGCCGTGGGCGATCTGGACGGCGATGGCGTGAAGGAAATAGTGGTGGCTGCCAACAATTCCGGCTGGCTCAGGATCTCGGTTCTTAAAAAGGACGGCAGTTATCTTGCCGGCTGGCCCCAGGACCTTCAGACCGGCGCCCTGCACGTCCTCTCCAGCCCGGCCCTGGCCGATATGGACGGTGACGGCTCTTTGGAGATAATCCTGGCCTCGGAAAAGAATTCCTCGGGCATTTCCTATGTCTACTGCTTAAAAAGCGACGGCAGCCACCTGGAGGGCTGGCCCCTGGCCCTCTCCTTCTCCTCCAACTATTCCTCTCCGGCCATAGGCGATCTAAACAACGACGGCCGTCCCGAGATAGCCCTGCTATCCGGGGACGGCTTGCTCTATTCTATTTC
>Ga0272448_1008538_pt1 | contig 10636 bp, 13 predicted proteins | sample YNPCB0191_FD_202220 | JGI IMG/M metagenome (GOLD analysis project Ga0272448, IMG submission 202220) | Hot spring sediment microbial communities from Yellowstone National Park, WY, United States - YNP-CB-019-1 | ecosystem: Environmental > Aquatic > Thermal springs > Hot (42-90C) > Sediment... | reverse complement strand
ATGCGATGAGACGCTCTCCTATCTCTTGTGCTTGGGCGTCAGAGAGTTCCTCCTTGAATTCGTCAAGATAGGCTTGTTTGAATTCCTCAATCGCTTTTTGGCTTAGGCTCATTATATAAGTCTAATCTATCTTGCAAACCAAAAAAGCATGGGATATTTGCCTTTTGAGTGGAAGGATGAAAGAACCGATGACGAGAACTTCATCATCCCTGTGTTAGCTTTTTATTTATCCACAGAACCTCTTTAATTTGCTTAAGAAGGCAATTATCCACTTCTTGTTTGAGTCTTGTCATCTGATACGCTGAAAATATATAAGCTGCCAGAACAGATATGGGGAATAAAAAATATAAATGCATCCCAAACTGCCTCAGGAGATACAGAAGGGCAAGAGGGCTGAAACAGAACGATGTCGCTAAAATACTGGGTCTCAAAAGCACAAGCATGGTCTCAAGATGGGAGAAAGGGACTTGCCTGCCAAGCGCTATAAACCTCTTCAGGTTGGCTGCGCTTTACAGGACGATGACAGATGCCCTGTTCATCGGTCTGCTGAGGGCAGTGAGGGACGATGTCCTCATGCGTGAGGAAAAGGTCTTAAAAAGGCAAGCTCTCCGATTATGTCCAAAGAACAAAAACTTGAGATAAGGGACCTCAGGAGCGGCGACTGGTATTGGATACACAAGGCTGTGATACAGGAATATGCACAGAAAGTTGGCGCTGTGGGCATCGTTGTTTACAGTTTTTTAGCCTCTTTAGTTGACAATAACCAGAGCTGTTTCCCATCTCAAAAATACATCGCCCATAGGTTAGGATATTCCAGAGCCACTATAAACAGGGCGTTGAGACGTTTGGAGAACATTGGGTTGATCAGGATAGAAAAGAGGAGCAGATACCATTGCTCCTACTTTCTGCTCAAGGTCAGATGTAACTCCGATGAAACTCAGATGTCAAACCTGTGCAACTCAGATGTTCACCAGAGTTACACTAACGATAATAAATTAACAAGAAATATTAACAATAACGATACGGTGGATAAAAACTTTGAAGGGTTCAAACCAGAGACCAGGGAGGATCTATTAGCATTAGACATAGCAAATGCACTTAACGATCAGAGGAGTCTGCCCTTGTATCTCTCGTATGCTAAGAGGCATCCTGAACCGCTTTTGAGGCGTCTGTTGGGCGAGGTGGAGGAGATACCACCTGAGAAGATAAAGAAAAGCAAAGCTGCCTTATTCAACCACCTGATAAAAAGATATGCACAAGACCATAAATATCATGGGGATTAGCCCTGGAACAAGGTATATAGGGTTTGCGGTATTCTATAACTCAGACCTGATGGATTGGGGTGTCAAGAACATAGAGGGCAAAGGGTCTAAAATGAAGATCGCCAAAGCCATCTCGGTCATATCAGACCTGATAGGACAATATGGGACAGATGTCCTATCTATAAAGAAACTGCATCCGTCACGATCATCGCCAAATTTGGATATGTTAGTGTGCAGGATAAAGGGGCTATCAAAGATGGAAGGTCTGAAAATATTCCAATATTCAATAGTGGAATTGGAGGGTTTCTTCTGCCCAGAGGAGAGGATAAACAGGAGGGATCTGATTGAAATGGTCGCAGAAAGATACCCTATACTGTCTTATGAACTGGACAGAGAAAGGACGATCATCAACCCATACCACATCAGGATGTTTGAGGCGGTGGCACTTGGTTCAATATGCCTTAACCATCTTTACAAAAGGAGATAACAAAGTCTTATGTCAAAACACAATACAAGGATACTCGCCATTGACCCTGGCATAAGGTATACTGGAATAGCGTTCTTTGATGGCGAAAGGCTCATCTATCAAGGTGTCTGTGTCATAAAGGGTGAATTGCCGAATGAGAGGTTAGCGTATGGTAGAAAGACGATACTGAGGCTGATAAAGGATCTCAGACCACAGGTGTTGGTCGTTGAGAAGGCGTTCTTCGCCAACAACAGAAGGTCCGCATTGTTGAATGTGTTCGTTGATGAGATAACCTCCATCGGCAAGAGGAAAGGTTTGAGGGTCATAAGCTATGCACCGACAACTGTCAGGAAGTTTATATGTGGCGATGGCTGGGCGGATAAGAGGACATTGAGCGAGGTTATCGTCTCAAAATATCCTGAGCTTAAGGTCTATCTCACTCAGGATAGGGCTTGGAAGGAAAGGTATCACCAGAACATGTTTGACGCGGTGGCATTAGGGCTGATGGCGTTGTCTACGGGTTATGAGGAGACATAGTCCTCAAGGGATTTAACGAGAGCAAGAGCGGAGATAAAGCAAAAGCAGACAGTTAAAATTAAAATATCGGGAAACGCTGGTAGTAATTAAAAATGAATTTACTAAAATTGGCTTTGGGCAAGGGTTGGCGTTCATGGTTAGTTAGGGTTTTGTTTTGCATAGATCGTTAAGCATCCCCATGATTTCCCGCCGTTTATCCAATGTCACGTTTACTATGGGAACTTGTTCAAAAGGAAGCTTCTCAACTTTCATAAGCCATTTTTGAAAGAAGTTTTTGTTCTCTTGCTTTTTCAAAAAATTAGGGTGTGAGATGAAAAACCTCTTCAAATCTAGAAGCTTGAAACCATAGCTCTGAACCACAGTTGTATGCAGTATGGAATTTTTTATACTCAGAAATTCCTCTCTAACACGTTTTCTCTCGGAATATCGTTTGAGAAAAAAAGTAAGGACAACTGCTAAGAGAGCAAACATTCCACTGATAATAGCGAGGAGGTACTTATCCATTGTTTTTCCTACTTCTAAATTTCGTCCAATGATAAGTCATTTTTAGTGATTTCACATCAAGTAAAGTAAAAGAAAATACAAGCCATTGCGACCTTTTTAAGGTATCATAAAGATAACACAAACCTTTAACCTTAAGAAGGATCAACAAGAAGGATCAACAATGGCAAAAAAGATATTATCAAAAAATCATAAAAAATACAATAAAAAATGAGCAATAAAAATCTTCTTTCCATTAGTGGGAGAGTATACGAAGTAGTTTTCAACCCTTTATATCCATTGATAAAACTCATCATTATTGCGTTTAGAACACTTTTGAAACATTATGGAATCGTGGTCTCATTGGACGAAACTTAGGTTTAAATAAAAAATTCACAATACTTTATTAAAACTTACTTAGCTAGTAGTGTTACCTGTGTCTATAAACTATACACCTTTTGAATAGGTATCAAATCACAGAAATAAAAACGATTGTCGCGCAAAACGATATCTCCCACTGTGAACGCGATTCTTTTTCGGAATATCGGTCCATCATATACAAACGAATGAAATTCTCCGTTTTCGCCACATGGGTCAACACTGGAAGGGAGTTCACTCAGAAATTGTCTATCATAAATTTTGCCAACAAATCTTTCATCAAGCGCATTTGAATCAACACAGGTAATAATTGCCTTGAATTCCAAGTCTATAAACGTGTGAGCAAGTTCTGTAGTGTCCTTTTTCCATATAGGGAAGATCCCGTTCATTCCTATTTTTGATAAGTTTTTCTCTCGGTATTTTCTTAAGTCTTCGAGGAAAATGTCCCCGAAAGCAACTGATAGTACACCTTGACTTTTATACTTCATTAGTATTTCCTTCATCTTTGACTCATACTCATCATTGGATGCACTCTTCGTAATATAGACCTTTTCAAGTGAAATACCTAAAGACTTTGCTTGTTGTTCAAGGAGGACACTCCGAACACCATGCATACTAACTCTGTCATAGTCTTCTGTTACAGTTGTCAACAATGCCAATATTTCATATTTATGGGTTCTTTGTAGTTCATAAAGAGCCATAGCACTATCCTTGCCACCACTCCATGTGAAAAGAGTCCTTCCATTTATTGGCTTGCTGGGATTTACATTTATATGCGTACTTGGTTCACCTCCTTCTCATATTTCCTTTAGCCATAAGTATATCACTATTCATTCCCATGTCAAATGAAAAATCTAGCGATTCTTCAAAACGAGCATGGCTAGGCACAACTCTTCTTTTTTCTTGAAAAAACCCAGTAATAACGTCAGCTCAACATAGGAAACATTATTAGGTGACAACAACAGGTAATCCGAGATCACCTATTAGTAATTCGGAAAGGGTATAAATCTAACTTTTTGGCATCAACGCAAATTTTGGCAAAAAATGCAATAAAATCAATCATAATAAGGCATTTAACTGCATTTTTGGAGATGTTTAGCGATTTTATTGAAGCTTGTTTGTCAAAATATTGTGCCTTAAAATTGACTTTTTTGTCCAAAAAATACTTAACATCTGTTTACCTTTCCGAATTACTAATCACCTATCTTTCACCTTGCTTTTTATATCAAACATGGAGTAAAATGTATTAGAGAATTGGATAAATCTATCAAATAGATTGTTCATATCCATCTTCTTATATTTATCCCCTTGGGTTGACAAGGGTAAGTAACCACAAACCCTTGATATCATTAAGCTTATTTAATAAAAGAAAAGAGAACCCCCAAGGGGACTTATTATTATCTTACCACATTATCCTTTTGAAAATATAATCGGAGGATTTCTACTGAAGAATTTCAGGGGAGGTATTAAGGTGTCGATAATAACAGGTGTGGTACTAAGGCAGAGACAATATTGGATGGGTTGGCCGGGCGCCGCATATCCGGTGGATAAATATGAGAAGGAATATCCCAAAGAAGCCAAACGTATTGGCGATGAAATTGGGGTTACCGTAAAGTTTGCTGAAACATGTTATGACAACGAGGGTGTAGCGAAGTTCATCGAAACACTTAAAGAAAATCCCCCTGATGGAGTTTTAATCATACCACTTTCCATGGGGATGTGGGATCTTGTTGATAAGATTACCAATGTGGGGATACCAGCAGTGATATTTGCTTCCGTGGGAACCGTCTTCACCGGTCATGTGAGCCAAAGGTCTCGGCAAAAGGGAATCTACTTTATCTCCTCACTCGACTTTGCGCAGATTCGGAAGGGACTAAGGATGATTTATACGAAGAATAGACTTGCGAATGATAGGGTGCTTGTCTTGAGAGGAGATGCGGACGAGCCAGAAGACGCGGTTGTTGAGAACATCGGGACAAAGGTAAGGACAGTTGGAAAGCAGAAGGTCGTTGATGCGTATAAGGAGGTTGGCGAGACAGAGGAAGTGAAGAAAATAGCCAGAGAATATATGGAGAACGCCAAAAAAGTGGTTGAGCCTTCACAGAGGGATGTCATCAACGCAGCTAGAATGTATATGGCATGTAAGAAATTGCTGACCGAATACGAAGCGACCGCTATAACAATGGATTGTCTGGGTCTTATTGGTTCAAGACTAATTGACACGACGCCATGTATGGGCTTTTCAAAACTTAACGATGAAGGGATACCTGCGGCATGTGAAGCAGATTTCGATGCCCTTTTGACAATGCTGATAATGAAACACATGTTCGGCAAGCCTTCATTTATGAATGACCCGGTTCCCGAAACTGTGAGAAATACTTTAATTGCTGCTCATTGTACCAGTGCGACAAAGCTTGATGGATATGGATCGAAATCCGAGCCTTTTATCCTGAGGAGCCATTCGGAATCAAACATTGGTGTTTCTCCGCAAGTTCTGTGGAAGGAAGAACAGGATATAACTTTGGCTAAGTTCCAGGGACCTGGTAAAATGATCATCGGATCAGGGACGGTTATAGGAAATGTGGAAACTCCTCCCGCAGGTGGATGTAGGACGTCAGTCGAGGTGAAAATGAAAGGCATTGAGGATTCACGGGATACAAAAGGATTCCATCAACTCCTCATGTATGGCGATCATACAAAAGAGCTCAAAAGCTTGTGCCAACTGCTTGGGATAGAGGTTATCCCGATGTAAATTCCGCAAGTGAAGGGGAACTACACCGGAGAATTTCCGAGTCTCTCTTACAAAGGAGGAGGCAACTTCATGAGCAAAGCCTATATTCCACCACCATTTCTTATTTCATATGCAGTTACAAGGGAATGCAATCTTAAGTGTAAGCATTGTTACAGCGATGCATGCGAAAAACCTGCGGACGATGAGCTTTCAATGGAGGAAGCGGAAGAGCTTTTAGGTGATATTGCAGATTGGGGGGTAAAACTTCTAATTTTCGATGGTGGAGAACCCCTTTGCAGAGGCAACTTCCTTGATATTGTCAGGTATGCATCTGCGAAAGGGTTAAGGGTGGTCATCGGCACAAATGGAACACTGATTGATACGGATACTGCTAAACGACTGAAGTCTTCAGGCGTTATGGCAGTGCAAATATCTATTGATGGTGCTGACGCTCAGACGCATGATTGGTTTCGGGGAGCGGATGGTTCTTTCAGCAAAGCCCTTGAAGGTGCAAAAGTATGTGGAGAAGTTGGCTTGCCTTTTCAGTTTGGCATGACGATTAGAAGAGGCACTCTGGGCGAAATACCTGCGATGTTGAATTTGGCTGTGGGCTTTGGAGCAAATGCCGCGGAGTTCTTTGATTTAGTGCGGGTTCCGAGGGTCAAAGAGAAGATTCCAGATGAAGTATTATCACCAGATGAAAGAAGGAGAGTTATGAATTGGCTGGCAGATGCACAAAAAGATTGCCCGATAGTAATAAGGGTGCCGGGCTGCCCCATGTATACTTTGATACTTCAGAAAAGGGATATACAGCCGAAGCATTTCCAAGCTGATTTATTGAAGAGGATCCCATATTATGGGAGAGGATGCGCAGCAGGGATGCCCAACGGCTATCTTACGATTCTTCCAAATGGAGATGTGATACCATGTATGCTCCTCCAGGTGAAGCTGGGTAATATCAGGGAGGAAAGCATCAGGCAAATATGGAAAGATTCCCAGGTTCTATCAAGTCTTAGGGATCGGAGCTTGTTGGAAGGAAGGTGTGGTCAATGTATTTATAGGAATGTGTGCGCTGGATGTAGGGGGAGGGCTTATGAAGAAACAGGTAATATATTGGCGACTGACCCAGGATGCTGGCTTACGGATGACGTTTGTTTACAGTCTCCAATATGCTCAAAAATGTAAAGGTTTCGCTGTTTGATATGACCAGCTCTATAGGAGGAGGTATATCTATATCTTAATTTGATGAGAGGATTTCTTTTCAGCTTCCTTTTGCTACACCGATGGGAGTGTGAGCGAATAGAATGTGCGTGAATCTGAGCACACTGTTCTTATCTGTTCTATTAAGAATATGTTTGTGATATAAAGACAAGTTAATGTTAACACGAGATGTCTGGGCGGAAGTCAACAAAGGATGCTAAAAGATCCACATAATGGCAATTGGGAGCTCATAAAGGAAGGATTCCAAAAGAGTAAGATGGGCATTTTTAGCTAAATGGTTGAGCTGTTTAGTCATTGTCCTATGACAGTTCAAATGCTATTAGGCATTTTCCGTATCTGCTTAACATGAGCCAACTTATATTGCCTCTGTGCCACAGGGGGACGTTTGTGTGAAAGAGGGAGAGAGTTGTGGAACCTGTGAAAGTAAAGGACATAACTATAGGGACTGGCTGCCCTATAGTGCTTATAGCAGGTCCTTGCGTCATAGAGAGGGAGAAGGATTGTCATTTGATCGCCGAGTATCTCAAAGAGGTAACAGCAAGAATTGGGATGCCGTTTATCTTCAAAGCTTCCTATGATAAAGCCAACCGCACATCCATTCGTTCCTTCCGCGGTCCTGGGTTGAAGGAAGGATTACGAATACTAAAAGCCATTGGAGAGGGATTGGATATTCCAGTGCTTACTGACGTTCACTGCGTAACTCAGGTTGAGGCGGTTGCGTCAACTGTTGATGTCCTTCAGATCCCTGCTTTTCTCTGTCGTCAGACTGACTTGGTTGTGGCAGCGGCACAAACTAAGAGGGCAATTAATGTCAAGAAGGGGCAGTTCATGTCCCCTGCTGAGATGAAGAAGGTTGTGGAGAAGATAGAGAGTACAGGGAACGACAGGATTCTGCTCACGGAGCGGGGAACTACTTTTGGTTATAATAACCTGGTTGTGGATATGCGTTCATTGGTCATTATGCGTCGGTTGGGCTACCCAGTGGTGTTTGATGCTACTCATAGCGTGCAACTGCCAGGTGGAGCAGGAGAAGCGAGCAGTGGTCAAAGGGAGTTTGTTCCATATTTAGCCCGCGCGGCATCTGCTTTAGGGATAGATGCTCTATTCATGGAGGTTCACCCTTACCCCGAGAAGGCGCTGTGTGATGGACCAAATGTATGGCCATTAGACAAGCTAGAGAACTTGCTTCAGCAGATAGTTGCCATAGACAACATCGTCAGGGAATATGCAATTCCGCGAGCAGACGAGTCAAAAGGCACATCTATCTCTATCTGCTCTGGCACTACGGATATTTCTCACGTAGGCAAAAAAGCTATTAAGGTAAAGATGTTGATAATGGATGTGGATGGTGTCTTAACAGACGGCAAAATAGTCCTCGGTAATAACGGGTTTGAGGCAAAATCTTTTGACTCAAAGGATGGTCATGGGATAAAATTGGCTCAGGATACTGGGTTGAGAGTGGCGATAATTACGGGCAGGAAATCTGAAGCAGTCTCAAGGCGGGCAGAGGAACTTGGCATAAAAGAGGTCTATCAAGGAGTTTCGGATAAGCTCGGAATGTATAAGCAGATCGTTTCCTTACATAATCTCAGGGATGAGGAAGTAGCATACATAGGCGATGATATTGTGGATCTGCCGATCATGCAAAGGGTTGGGCTCTCCATAGCTGTTGGCAACGCAGACGATGAAGTGAAGAGACATGCAGATCACGTCACTAAAAGTGTTGGGGGATGTGGTGCTGTGAGGGAGACTGTTGAGCTCTTGCTTAAGCTTCAAGGGAGATGGGCTGGGTAGTCTCGGATGTTTCCTGCTATTGCATTCTTAAACTTTTGGGATAGGTTACCGCTATGGATATATTAAGAGAGGCAAAAAGGATGTTGGATATCCAAGCTCATGCGATCACTGCCGCAAAGGAGCGGATAGATGTACTGCACTCCATTTTTCAAGACATTTTTTATGCCCAAAAGTTGTAGAGATATTTTTCCCATACTTTATATTTTTGATCCACTAACCTCTTTTTCAACCTCTGGTGGTAGAGAAATGGTGTCTGTTCGTTCATCATAAGGATAGAGCGGAGCAGGTTTCTCAATTTTGAATGAAAGATCGCTCTGATATTTCCGTTTATCCTTCATATCTTCCGCCTCCATTTCCAGAGTGGTTCTTTGGCGATAAATTCAAGCAAGCCCATATATTTCCTACATACAAGTTTTATCAATTTACCAACAGGTTCAAAATGCTAAATCCGCATTTTTATTGCCTTTTATAATGAACTTTTCATATTTGTCACCAAAGAACCTCCAGAGTCACATAGGATGCTATCTTACTTCTTTGATATTCTCTCATTTTTTATCATCAACTTGCCTTTTTAGTCAAATTTCCCCCGCTTGATAGATATGTTTGTTTGGTTGTATCTTGATATAAGGTCAAATTTTATTGACGGGGGTTGCGTATTTAGATGCCTCATAATGGTCGTAATGCAGAACAATTATCTTTACTACTAATCCCCTTAAATCCCTGTAAAATCAATAGATTAAACTATTTTCCGCCCTTTAATAAAATAACTATAACAAAACTATGCCAATTATACCCCACCTTTGCCCATTTTCCCAGCATGAAAATGTCAAATAAATGAACATTTATGAACTTTCTGGCATGTCTATGGCAAACATCAGCGACAAGTAATGATTGATCAATAACAGACATAAACGCTATGGATGCCATTTAGAGAACACCCGTTACCAATTAAACCCTCTCTAAAATGCCCTAAAACGCATTTATCCTACCATATGGCTATTACTTAGGGCAACCTGAGATAGACCGCCTTATAAGCCATTCTGACGCGTTTTTTCCGCATTCCACAAATAGACCCTAACCTGTCTAGTCGCTTATACATGTCAAACCTCGCGGCTCTCGTATATATCCCTCAAGAATTGGTCAGCATCGATCAACCCCTTCCATCCACCAAAGCTTCTCTTGATCCCCTCCGCAGCACCAGCGATAGGCTCTGAAACTGTTATGGTGATCTCCGTGCCGTCCTCAATATCAATGTCCTCCAATGGCTCAATAACACCATTCCTATATCTCGCCCTGATTGTCCTTATCAACTGATCTCACCTCCAAAATCTATGTTAAAAAGCTCTCATTGATATTCTATCACCAACTCGCCTGATCATCAAAGGATTTTTTTCTGAACTCACACCTGCACATCAATACTATGGATATTATGAGCTATCTCCATTTAGATGTGCAGATGCCAGTCCGGAAATAAACAATAGTTCATAATAACGATAGTTAGTAATATTTTCCGCTCTTTAACAAATGGCAAACTGCAAATGATGATTCATAGCACTCGGACTGGGTTTGCCAAAATATATGAATGATAGTTCATAATATGGAGGATTAATGAGATGAAAGATAAAACCGATAACAATGATAGGATCAACAACACTCAACGTAAGGTGCTCTCACAGTTAGCCGTGGACATCCTGGACAAGAAGATCCAGCAGGCGAGGGATGCATCAGGCGAGCTGACCGCACAGATCAAACTCAAAGTCAAAGAGG
>Ga0272448_1008536_pt1 | contig 10637 bp, 10 predicted proteins | sample YNPCB0191_FD_202220 | JGI IMG/M metagenome (GOLD analysis project Ga0272448, IMG submission 202220) | Hot spring sediment microbial communities from Yellowstone National Park, WY, United States - YNP-CB-019-1 | ecosystem: Environmental > Aquatic > Thermal springs > Hot (42-90C) > Sediment... | reverse complement strand
GGCGTTGCCGAGGGAGATATCACCATCCTGGTGACCCACGGCACCCACCGGCTGAGCACGCCCGAAGAGGTGCAGGCCAAGGTCGGCGAGGAGGTGTGCCGGCGCTTTCGCGTGCTCCAGCACCGGGGCGATGATGAGGCGAGCCAGGTCTTCCTCGGGGTGACGAGCCGCGGCACGCCCGTCTGGGTGAACCGGCTGGTGATGGAGGCCGACCGCTGCCTGGGCATTGGCCACATCGGGCCCAGCCCCTACGCCGGCTACTCGGGCGGCGGCAAGCTGATCCTGCCCGGCGCAGCGGCGCTCGACACCATCGATGCCAACCACAGCCTGGTGGCGGTGGGGTTCCGCCGCCACGGCTGGGTGGAAGGGCCCTGCCGCCAGGATATCGACGAGGCCGCCGCCCTGGCCCGGCTGGATCTGGTGCTCGACGTGGTGCTCAACCAGGAGGAGCGGGTGGTGCGTGCCTTCGCGGGCACGCCGGCACGGGTCTTCCGCGAGGGTCTGCCCCTGGCGCGCCGCGCCTTCGAGGTGCCCTGCCCGGGCCAGGTCGACGTGGCCATCACCTCGGGCTTTCCCTACGACATCGACCTCTACCAGGCCGTGCGCGCCGTGGAGTATGCCGACGTGGCGGTGCGCCCCGGCGGCAGCATCCTCCTGGTGGCGGCCTGCCCGCAAGGTGTGGGCGGCGACGAGTTCCGCGAGTTGCTGATGGATCGCAACCGCAAACCCGATGCCTATTTGCGCGATGTGGTGCGGCGCCGCGGCAAGGTGACCTTTGGCGTGTTGGGCTACTTCTTGGCGCGCATCCGGGCCGAAAAGGAGCTCTACATCGTGGGCAGCGACATCCCGCGCGCGGATCTCGAGGCGATGGGCTTCGGTTGCCCTGCCTCGTTGCAGGCGGGGGTCGACGCCCTGCTCCAGAAGTACGGCCCACGGGCGCGGGTGGCCGTGTTCCCCCAGGGGTCGGGGACCATCCCGGTCGTCTCGTAGGGCAGTTTGTGCCGCCACTCGACCGGAGGGGCACGGTAGTAACGGCGGGCGCGGGCGGGTGTTCTGATCAGTATGCGGGCGAACTCGGCCGGCTTTCGGCCGAACGCCGGGTCTTGGGGAGGAGGGCGAAGGCGCCGGTCTCGTCAGGTGAGCCCATAAGGAGGGACAATCGCCATGGCAGAGAAAACAACCGAAAAGGTCAGTACCGGAGGCAAGGGCCGCATCGGCGGGGCCTCGATTGCCTGGGTGACGTTGTTCGGCGCCCTGATCGGCGTCACAGGGCTCGTGCCGATCTTCCCCTATGTGGGCGGGGGCGGCTATGTGCCGCTGGCCACGCCGCTCTGCGCCATCGCGCCCCTGCTCCTGGGGCCCATCGGGGGCATCGTCGCGGCGATCATTGGGGGCGTCATCGGCATGTTCATCGCGCCGGGAGCCTATCCGCTGCAGCTGGTCGATGTGCTCATCGGCGCTGCTTCGCCGGCAATCCTCACCGTGCTCCTGGTCGACGGCAACAAGCTGTGGAAGGTGAGTGTGCCCTTGTTCATCGTCATCGGCATCGCCGGCTGGCTCGTGCCCTTCTACATCCCCGGCGCAGCGGCCGGGTTTGGCCGGGTACCCGAGCCGCTGTACTTTATCATGGCCGGGCTCTACTGGATCCCATCCACGATCATCGCGGCCTCACCCCTCGGCACGCGCCTGATCCCCAAGTGGGTGCGCTCGAAGAACCGCGTTGAGCGCTATGGCGGCATCTTCCTGGCCCTTCTGGCGGCCACCTTCGTGTGGTGGTTGCCGTGGACGCGGCCCTACTGGTACCTGTTCAAGTTCTCGGCTGAGCTGGGCGTAGCGACCCACGTGGGCTACTCGTGGTGGGTGCCCGCGCTCTCGGCCATCACTGCCGTGATCACCGTGCCGCTCGTCGAAGCTCTCGAGCGGAGCGGGCTGCCCAAGATCGAAGGGGCAATCTGGTAAGGCCAGCGCCCTCCTTCCCAAGAGCCTGCCAGAACGTCGGCCGAGTGTTTCCGTGGAACGCCTGCAGATGGACCACTGGCCCGTCAACCTGATGCTTGATGGTTTTGGGGCGGCGCGCCGCCCCAAAACCCCCATGCACAGCCGCGCACGAAATCGAGTGGACAACGGGGAGTGCCCGTGGTGAGTGAAGACCTGGCGATCTCGCTCTCAGATGTGACGTTCAGCTATGAGGGCGACGTGGTCGCCCTGCAGGGCCTGAACCTGGCGGCCCGCCGCGGCGAGTTTGTGGTCGTCTTGGGCGCCAATGGGGCGGGCAAGTCGACCCTCTGCTACCTCCTGAGCGGCATCGTGCCCCATATCTACGGCGGCCGCCGCCGCGGCGAGGTGTCGGTGGCTGGCCTCGACCCGTGGGACGTGCCGCTCTACGAGACCTCGCGGCGCCTGGGGGTGCTGATGCAGGACCCCGAGGTGCAGCTCTTCATGCCCACCCTGCGGACCGAGCTGGCCTTTGGCCCGGCGAACCTGGGCGTGCCGCGCGAGGAGATCCTGCGCCGCTCGCGTGAGGCGCTGTCGCTGGTGCGGCTCGATGGCCTCGAGGAGCACAACCCTCGCGACCTGTCGGGCGGGCAGAAGCAGCGGGCGGCGCTGGCAGCCGTCCTCACTATGGACCCGCGCGTGCTCGTGCTCGATGAGCCGACGTCGCAGCTCGACCCCCTGGGGCGGTGGGAGGTGGTGGAGGCCATCCAGCGCCTGAAAGAAAAGGGCGAGCTGACCATTGTCATGACGACCCACGAGACCGAGGAGGTCCTGCACCTGGCCGACCAGGTGCTGGTGCTCGAACAGGGGAGGACGGTGCTCCAGGGCACACCGGCGCAGGTCTTTGGGCAGCCCGAGCGGCTGGAGGCCGCGGGGGTCAAGACGCCCGCCCTGGTGCACATCCGGTCGCGCGTGTGCCCGGTTGCGGGCAGCCCAGAGGGGGTCGCCGACGTCACGGTGCGCCAGGTGGCCGACGATATCCGCACCTCGGTGCAGGCGGGCCGGCTGCGCATCGATGCGGCGGCCGTGCCCCCGCCCCGCCCACCCGACGCCGCGCGGCCTACCATCCTCGAAGCACGGCGCCTGAGCGTACGCTACCCCGGGCCACCCCCGGTGACGGCGCTCCGCGATGTGAGCCTCGAGATCCGGCAGGGCGAGTTCGTGGGCATCATCGGCCAGAATGGCTCGGGCAAGAGCACACTGGTCAAATGCTTCGCGGGCCTGCTGCGCCCCCAGGAAGGCGAGGTGCTCTTCAGGGGCGAGAGCTTGAGCAGGCTCTCGGTGGGGGGCATCGCCCGGCGCATCGGCCTGGTGTTGCAGAACCCCGACTATCAGCTCTTCACGGCCTCGTGCAGCGAGGAAATCCGCTTCGGCCTGCGCAACGTGGGCGTGCCGCGCGATGAGGTCGAGCCCCGCGTGCGGGAGGCGCTGCGCCTGGTGGGCCTCGAGGCACAGGCCGAGCTCTTCCCCTTCCGCCTCTCCTTTGGCGACCGGCGCAAGCTGGCGGTGGCAGCGACCATGGCCCTGGGCCCCGAGGTGCTGATCATGGATGAGCCGACCACGGCGCAGGACCACCGCGGTCGCTACCAACTGGCCGAGCTGGCCCGCCGCTTCCACGAAGAACGGGGCGCGACCGTGCTGGTGATCACTCACGATGTGGACCTCATCGCCCGCTACGCCCAGCGGCTGATCGTCCTCTGCGAGGGGCGGGTGCTCCTGGATGGGGCGACCGCCGAGGTCTTTATGCAGGTGGAGGAGCTGAAGAAGAGCTTTGTCGTGCCGCCGGTGGCCGCGCAGGTGGCGCGCGCCCTGGCTCCGCTGGGCGTTCCGCCCCACGTCATCACGCCGGAGCAGCTCTACCGGGTGCTCGGCCTGGTGCAGGGAGGGGCAGCGTAGATGCAACCGGTCTTCCGCTACACCCATGTGGATACGCCCATCCACCGCCTGCACCCGCTGGTCAAGCTGGCCTACGTCCTCCTGACGTTGGTGGTGGTGATGTACCCCATCCAGGCCAGCGACATGATCGTCCTGCTCACCTGGTTGGCCTTCTCGGCGGTGCTCTGGGCTGTGGCCCGCATCGAGCTGGCGCGCTTTGCCACCCTTTTCAAGATCCTGGCGGGCACCTTTGTGTTCCTGCTCCTGATCCAGGGGTTCACCTACCGCGGCGGCCACACCCCGCTCATCACGTTGGGGCACCTGAAGCTGTGGGAGGCCGACCTGGGGGTGATCACGGTGGAGGGCGTGTGGTTCGGCCTGGTGCTGTGCGTGCGCATCCTGGTGGCCACCTCGTCGCTGCCGCTCTTTGTGATGACCACGCCGGCCTCGGCCATCATGACGGCGCTGGGCAAACTGCGCGTGCCGCAGACGGCCACCTTCATGTTCATCAGTGCCCTCTCGTTCACGTCGCTGATCTTTGAGATGTGGGGGTCGATTGTGGAGGCGCAAAAGCTGCGTGCCTTCGATATCGACTCGATGAACCTGGTCAAGAGGGCGGTGAAGGCCTACGTGCCGATCATCACGCCCCTGATCCTGCTCCTCTTCCGCCGCGCCAACGACTTTCAGATCGCCATGGAGACCAAGGGGTTCGGGGCGCCCGTCAAACCCACCGAGATTGAGGTGGTGAGCGCCCGCCTGGCCGACTATCTCTGGCTGGCGCTGGTGCTGGCCGTGTTTGCGTTCTGCACGTGGCTCGAGTTCGCGCGCTGAGCCGCTGCCACAGGAGAAACCGACGATGGACGACAAGCCCACCTTTGCCGAGCTGCACGCCCGCCTGGGCGACCTGCTGGCCCCCTGCCTGGCGCAGGATTGGCCCAACCTGCCCGCCGTACGCGCCGAGGGAGTGTACGTGTACACGGCCGATGGCCGGCGCTACCTGGACTTTTTGGCCGGCTTTGGCGCCTGCAACGCGGGCCACAATCACCCGCGCATCGTGGCGGCGGCGCTCCTGCAGGCGCAGCGCATGGTGCACGCGCCGCTCGGCGTGATCGCCCACGAGCCGGTGCTGCGGCTGGCCTACGAGTTGGGGCAGATCACCCCCGGCCATGCCGACATGTTCTTCTTCGGCAACAGTGGTGCCGAGGCGGTGGAGGGGGCACTCAAGCTCGCCCGCTACGTGACGGGGCGGCGCGGCATCATCGCCTTTCTGGGGGGCTTCCACGGGCGCACCCTGGGCGCGGCGACGGTGACCACCTCCAAGGTCAAGTACCGCAACCGTCAGGGGCCCTTCGTGGGCGATGTGTACTATGCCCGTTTCCCCTACCCCTTCCGCTCGGCGGCGCCGACCCCCGAGGCCTGCGCCCAAGAGGCGCTGGAGGATATCGACCGGCTCTTCGAGCATGTCATCGCACCCGACGACGTGGCCTGCATGCTGGTGGAGCCGATCCAGGGCGAGGGGGGCTACGTCATCCCGCCGGCCGGGTGGCTGGCCGAGCTGCGCCGGCTGTGCGACGCCCACGGCATCCTGCTCATCTTCGATGAGGTGCAGACCGGATTCGGCCGCACCGGCGAGTGGTTTGCCGCCCAGGCCCTGGGCGCAGAGCCGGATATCCTCTGCCTGGCCAAGGGGATCGCCAACGGCTTCCCCCTGGGCGCCACGGCCGCGCGGCGCGAGTTGATGGGCCGCTGGGGGGCAGCGTCGCACGGCACCACCTACGGCGGGTCGCCCGTCTCCTGCGCCGCCGCCCTGGCGACGCTCGAAGTGATGCGCGAGGAGAGGCTGCTCGAGAACGCGCGCCTCCAGGGGGCCTACATGCTCGACGCGCTGCGCAAGCTGCAGGCCGAGGCGCCCATCGTGGGCGACGTGCGCGGCGTGGGGCTGATGATCGCCGTCGAGTTCGTGCAGCCGGGCAGCCGGCAGCCCAACCCTGAAGCGGTGCAGCGCATCTTGCAGCGCTGCCTGGCCGACGGGCTGCTCATGTATCCCTGCGGCCACTGGGGCCAGACTATCCGGCTGATCCCGCCGCTCGTCGTCACCCGCGAACAGGTCGACGGGGCGCTGGAGATCTTCCGGCGGGCGGTGCTGGCCGAGTAGCGCGCTGCTCAGAGACTTCGGGCGTCGCCAGGCCAGGGACCGGGCTACACGCTCCGCAGCCACCCGGTGCGACCCCGCCTTTGCGGTTAGGCCGGGCGTCGGCTCACTTCGGCCACCGGAGGTGCTGGCGGCAGTCGATGCTCCGCCAACCCACGATGTCGGCCAGCCTTCTGGCGCACGAACTGTTCCGGGCACAGGTGCCGAGTTGTCTAGCGTGTCCGGCTGCGATAGAAATGCACCGAGATGGGTTCCAGCGTTGCCAAGCCTTCCCGGATCTCGTGATCGACGGCTGAGAGGTACTGCTGCAAGTTGTCGTGGGCATCCACGATCTCAATGACCATTGGCAGGTCTTGCGATAGCCGCTCGATCTTGAAGGTGTGGATGCGGCTGTGGGCGCCGAAACCCATCACCCCACGCAACACCGTGGCCCCTGCGAGCCCCATCTCGCGGGCCTTGAGCACGAGCCATTCGTAGAGGGGCAGGGTGCCACGGCGGTCGCTTTCCCCCACATAGATGCGCAAGAGGTAGCCTTGTTCCGGAAGTGTCATCCATTACCTCCAAAGCACCTGGCCGACCACGCGCCCGAGCCAGGCGGCGCCCACGCCCAGTATCACCTGGCCCGAGACGTTTGCCACGGCCAGTAGGCTTTGGCCGTCGCGGACCAGGAGCACGGTCTCGTTGGCGAAGGTCGAGAAGGTGGTAAAGCCGCCCAAGATGCCGATGAAAGCGGCTGTGCGCGCCCATTCGGGCAGCAGACCTCGCGCCTCCACCAGGTAGCTCAGCAACCCGACCATCAAGCAGCCGGCAACGTTCACTACCAGCGTGCCGTAGGGGAAGGTCACACTGTTCGTTGCATTCTGGATCAGCCCAATCGCCAGGTAACGGATGGCCGAGCCGATGAATCCGCCCAGACCCACCACTAGTGCCCTCATCGTATACCTCGAGGCCGGCATGAGCCCATAGCAAAAGGCACCCGTGCGCGCTCATCGTTGAGGAGCCCGCCCATCCCGCGCGACCCCTCGAGTTGAGAGCCAGCAAATCCTGTGCCCGTGGCTCTGGCGGGAGCTGTCAAAAGGCGCCTCCGTGCGGAGGATGGACCCCACACCTGCGACTGTGGTTCACAGACCCCTCCACACCTCGGGCGAGCGGACTGCTGCAGCCGTGAGATGGCTGGCTAACCGGTCCTGCTGCTTGGGGCGCAGGGGCAGGTGAGGGCGACGGCCAGCGTCGCCGGCCGGCGATCGGCGCGAACCTGGCCGCCGAGGCGATCGGGTGAGGGGGCTCAAGCCCCCTCACGCCTCCCCACGCAGCATGGCCAGCAGCCGGTCGAGCAGGCGCTCGCCGTCGGCGCGCAGGGCGTTGTGCTCGTACTCGTTGGTCACCCACGCCCGCAGGCCGCGGATGGTGGCGGCCGTCTCCTCCGAGTAGGCCCGCTCCACGTACATGTCGTCATAATAGATGGCTGCGGCGCAGGGCACGGCGTCGGCGCGGAGCACCACCACGTCGTAGAGGCGCGGCCAGGATTTCGGCGGCCTCGCGCAGCGGGCGCAGGTGCACGTACTCCTCGAACATCCACGGGTAGACCATGTCGCCGGTGAAGAGGAAGGGCTTGCCCGGTGCCCAGTTGAACTCGGGGTAGGCGCCGCGCACGCGCTCGGCCGCCCAGCGCGAGGCTTCGCCCTGGCAATACTCGGCCTCGTGCAAAAGGGCGTAGATGGGGTTGGTGTCGAAGCTGGAGGCGTTCTCCACGCCGCGCAGGAAGGTGAGCTGCGCCCGCTCCCGGCCCAGCCCCTGGGTGCCGAAACGGCTTCGCACCGGGTGGGGTGCGGAGCGTGTAGCCCGGTCCCCTGGTCCGGCGACGGCCGAAGTCTCTCGACAGCGGAGCGACGAAGAGTCCCTACTGGAACGGCGGTCGGCGTGTCCGCGGCAAGGACTCTTCGCTTCACTCAGAGTGACAGGGCGCGGAACGGCGAAGAGTCCTTGCTCGGACGGGCGGCCGGCTCTGCCGAGGGACCCATGGCCAACCTCGGGCGCGTGGCACAGGCCTTGCTGGCCGACGATGCGCTGCCCGTGACGCCGGCAGCGACGCCGGTCTTGGTTGGGCGGGTCTGTGAACCGGAATCACGCGGCGCTGGCCCTCCTGGTGTGCTGCGCGGCGGGGAGTGCTCTGGTCTATTGGCTGGGCTTCAGCCAACCCTACAACCTGCTGGCCCTGAGCGGCCGGCCCCTCTACAGCTTTGGCGACCGGGCCCGGGCCGACCCCTACGCCTACGTGCGCCTCATCGCGGCCTTTGTGCTCTTGGGGCTGCTCTACGGCGCAGGCTGGCACCTGGCACGGCGGAGCGCACGCAGGGTCGCCTGGGCGATTGTGGCCGGGGGCGCCCTGGCTTCGGCGGCGGTGTTGCTCTGGATGTACCCCGTCGGAGCGGCCGACCTCTTTGCAGACATCATGTACGGCCGCATCCTCAGCCGCTACGGCGCCAACCCCTACTTTGACGTCGCTGCGTCCTTTGCCGGCGACCGCTTCTTGCCCTATGTGGCCTGGGGCACGACGCCCGCCCACTATGGGCCGCTCTGCCTGGAGCTCTTTGCCCTGACGGCGCGCCTGGCGGGCGAGGGGCTGGTGGCCAACGTGCTCGCGTTCAAGCTCCTCAACGCCCTCTTCCTGGCCGGCAGCATCGCCCTGGTGGCGTGGACCCTGCGTCGGGCTGCGCCGGAGTGGGCGCTGGCGGGCACCCTGGCGCTGGCCTGGAACCCCATCGTGCTCTACGAGACCCTTGGCAACGGCCACAACGACATCCTGATGGCATTCTGGGTGCTGGCCGCCATTGCGCTCGCCGGGCGGCGCCGGTTCGTGGGGGCGGTGGTGGCGCTCACGGCCGGCGCCCTGGTCAAGATTGTGCCTGCGCTGCTCGTGCCCGCTTTGGGCCTGGTGGCGCTGCGCTCCTCAACGTCGGCGCACGCGCGGCTGTGCTTCGTGGTGCGTGCCGGCGCCGCCGGGCTGGGCCTGGCCGTGGCCGCCTACGCCCCTCTGTGGCGGGGGCCGGCGACGCTGACCTTCCTGCAGCGCCAGGCCATGTTCACCACCTCGCTGCCCGCGGCGCTCTGGGCGTGGCTTTCGCCCCTCTGGGGTGTGGAACGTACCGGCCGCGCGATCGGCGCCCTGGCCTGGGCGGCAGCGGGCGCCTTCGCCTTGGCGCGCGCCGGGCGCACCTGGCGCGATCCCTCCTGGCTGTCCTTCCCGCGCGCCGCTTTCGACATCCTCCTCTTCTACCTGCTGGTGGCCTGCCCCTGGTACAAGGAATGGTACTCCATCTGGCCGCTGGCCGTGGCGGCGACCATCCCCGGCGGCCGGGCGCTGGCCCCTGCAGTCATCCTGAACTATGCCGGGATGGCCCAGCCCCTCGCCCTCTGGCCCCTCTGGATTGGGCCCAGCCCCCTGCCCGATACCGCCCGCGAGCTGCGCTTGGGCCCGGCCGTGATGGCGCTGCCCACCGCCTTCCTGGCACTGCGCTGGCTGCGAGAGCGCAGGCAGGCCCGCGCGCAGGCAGGCCCGGGCAACCTGAGGCGCCTCGACCGGTGAGATCGGTGGGGGCGCCGTACCTGCGGTGTGCGGCCTCAGCATAGGCTGAAGGCATGCTCAGGCCGGCTTGACGACGACCAACATGCGGTGTATGATGGAAGGAGAGAGGCGCTTCAGTTCGCGTTCAGGCCGACTGCCGGCCGGAGGGCAAAATGAAAATCGAAAAGCTTACGTTCGACGGCACGCCCGAGGAGTTCAAGGAGGTGGCCCACATTTTCGCGGGCCAGGCCGGCGTGGCTCTGGTCGGCCCTGCGCCCGTGGCCGAAGACGCCTCGCCCGAGGCCATCCGCGCCTTCATCCGGCGGCTCCTGACCCGCCGCCACATCCCCAATGGACAGTTGGCCATCTTCCAGGCGCTGTACAAGGCAGGCGATCAGGGGCTGACCCGGGCCGAGCTGGCCGCGGCGACGCAGCGCACCGAGAAAAAGATCGACGGCGTGATGGGCGCGCTGGGCCGGCGGATCAATAACACCCGGGGCATCCGCCAGGTGCAGCCCGGGGGCGGCACCGGCGTGCTCTTCGAGTGGCGCGCCGTGGGCAACGAGATGCGTTACATCATGCGGCCCGAGCTGCGCCAGGTGCTCGAAGAGATGAAGATCGTGCCGTCGCCGGCCGCCTGATGCCGAGGGCTTTCGCGGCCGCGCCCTGGTCACCCCTTCGTTGCGCTCTGGATGGGCTCCAAGCGCCCCGTCAGCACCACAACCAGGGCCGCCCGACGGGGCGTAGCTCCCGTCCGGGTGTCACGCTTCGCGCGTGACCGGACCAAACCCCCCTGGGTTAGTGCCGGAAGGCAGCGGAGCGAGTGGCCCGGCGTTCGCCCAAGTCACCCATAGCTCTGCGCTGTGCCCATTGGCCGGGCCATGTGACAGCCCATGAAATGTGGCTATAATACCCGGGCAGGAATAGTGCGGTTCAGGGCAGCCGATGGCCCTCGCTCTGCTCGATGCGGTCGAGGCCACAGGCGGCCCCAAGTGCGTTCCCCTGCTGGAGGCCTGGGCCGCGGTCGACTGTCGCAAGGTGCGCGAGCGG
>Ga0272448_1008535_pt1 | contig 10639 bp, 9 predicted proteins | sample YNPCB0191_FD_202220 | JGI IMG/M metagenome (GOLD analysis project Ga0272448, IMG submission 202220) | Hot spring sediment microbial communities from Yellowstone National Park, WY, United States - YNP-CB-019-1 | ecosystem: Environmental > Aquatic > Thermal springs > Hot (42-90C) > Sediment... | reverse complement strand
GCAGGTTGTATTATCCCACACACAATGTTGAATCATATATCATGTTTGTTTCAAATTTTGTTAATAAGGAGATAATAGCAAAGAAACAGTTTAAAGTGATAGTTGACTGTTTTTATGGAGCCACTACACATGTTTTCCCTTCACTTTTGGCGGCGTTTTCATGTACTGCAACGGTGCTCAGAGGGCAGATTCGTGAATTCAATAGTACTGAAGAGATACGCAACGAAAGCAGGGATTCAATAAATGGGATAAAAAATCTTGCAAAGTTAAATAATGAGATTGGTGTAATAGTTGGGCCACATGGGGAACAGCTCACTGTTGTTGATGAAGAGGGCAACATTTTACAGTGGGATGATGTTACAACATTGCTGGGCTTATTATTTGTTAAATACAGGAAAGTAAAAGAGTTGTATATTCCTGTTATATCATCATCCCGGTTGGAAACAATTGCAAATGAAAAGAATGTGATGCTTAAACGGGTAGCTAAAACATTGGTATTTGAGGATGAATTCACAATTTTTTCAAAAAATCCTAAAACTGTGTACCCCCATAATATATATGAATATGACCCTATGATTGCATTTTTACTCTTGCTTGAACTGGTTGCACGGGAAGAAAAAAAATTATGTGATATACGCCGTGCATTGCCTGATTCCAATATGTACCATATTGTACTGCCATGCCCTGTTGATGCAAAGGCTGTGGTTATGCGGGAGATAGCTTCCACGGCTGATGGCCATGTGGAGTTAATTGATGGTGTACGAGTTGTTCATGATGATGGGTGGATATTAATTTTGCCGGATACCATGCTGCCGTCAGTCCATGTTTACTGTGAAGGAATAACCGATGAGGCGCGGGATAAAATAATTAAAGATTACAGTATTAGAATACAAAAAATAACAGAAAAATATGTATGAGGCATACCATGAAAGCATTCATTAATCAGGAAAGGCTGGTTTCAACATTTGTTGATTTAGCCAAAATAGCTTCCCCTTCATGGGAAGAAAAAGGGATTATTGATTATATAAAACAAAAAGCCCAAACTTTAGGCGTTGAATGTATAACATACCCTTGTAACAATTCATATAATGTGGTGATTCGTATTCCTGGGGACAAAAGCTATGTACCTATTCTCTTTTCATGCCATATGGACACAGTAACACCATGTGAAAATATTCAGCCCATAATAAAAGATAATAAAATAGTTTCAGATGGAAGGACCATCTTAGGAGCTGACGACAAATCAGCAATTGCAGCTTTTCTGGAAGCAATTGAGATACTAAAAGAACAAAATATACCTCATGGGCATATTGAGTTTTTATTTTCATGTGCTGAGGAAGTTGGTTTGTTTGGTGCAAAGGGATTTGACCTGTCACAGGTTAAAGCACAGTATGCATTTGTATTTGACAGCGATGGTGCAGTTGGAAAGATTATTGTGGCAGCACCCTACCATATCAGCATGAAGGTAACTATTAAAGGTAAGGCTGCACATGCTGGTATGGAGCCTGAAAAAGGGATAAGTGCTATTAGAGTCCTATCAGAAATTATTACTGCCATTCCCCATGGCAGGCTTGACAGTGAAACAACAGCAAATGTTGGAATAATAAAGGGTGGGAGAGCAACTAATATAGTTGCCGAAGAAGCCGAATGTACACTTGAAACCCGTTCACGGGAGAAAGCTAAGGTACTTTCAGTAAAAAAAGAAATTGACAGGATTGCTAAAAAAATTGCGCAAAAACATAAAGCCAAAGTAAAGATTGAAAGTACGATGGATTACGAAGGCTACACCATTAAGGAGAATGACCCTATCGTTTTAATTGCTTTCAAAGCTTTGAAGAATATTGGCATAAAGCCAGCCCTGGCAGTTTCTGGTGGAGGCAGTGATACCAATATATTCAATGCCCATGGGATAAAAGCAGTGAATCTTTCCTCTGGTATGCGGCAAGTACATACCACAAAAGAATACATACTGATACAGGATCTGGTTAATGTGGCTTCTCTGGTGCTGTCAATTATTCAGAATGCAAAACGCTAATACTTTATTTTCCACAGCCTAATTTTACTATAAAATAGGCACCACATACCAGTGTAAGGGGAAGCGTTAAAAAGTATGTAAAAAGTTCAGTCATCTTTACAACATTGGGGTGCAATACCTTTTTTCCAAAATATGAATAATGGAAATACTGGGGATCTTTTGTACGTTTATATATATTTACTGCAATTTTTGTTTTTACATAAAGCATACCAAAAAATATGACCCCGGATTCAATAAACAGTATTCGTTCTAGATTTATAGCCTTAAGATCCTGGGGAAATAATAAAATAAATACTGAAAGGAATATGCCTAAAAAAATATTAATCATTGAGGTAAAGAGAAACCCCTTGAAGTCTTTATCCTGCTTTTTTGAGATATAGCTAATAATATAATAGACATGGATGGCCAGGGATATCTGCAAGATGATAATAAACGTTAGAACAATCATATATGCTCGTATGTAACTATTTAATAATGTATAACCTTGCTGCCTTTTGCGGCAAGGTTATACCATGGGCTAATTATACTAATCTTTTGTATTATACTAGCTATTATCTACAAGTCAAGAAAATCATTGGGCCATATATAAACATTTGCTTGTCTTTCAGGATAAGGCGTGATAGTATGAGCTATCGCTACAAAGATGGGAATGAACTATGTGTGGGCAACAGTTTACCTATAACCTGTATGAGCTATTTCATGAACAGGCGCTGAAATATCCTGAAAAAATACTATTATATTATAACAACGTGCCTGTACAGTATAAGGTAGCACTGCGTAATGTACATAAAATTGCACATGCATTGCAGCAGCGTGGGGTTAAAAGCGGCTCCACTGTGATTGTGCAAACAGGGAATAACCCGTATTTTGTATATAGCTTTTTTGCCATTTTACAGTGCAATGCCATACCTGTTCTGGTTAATCCTTTGGCACGCCAGTTTGAAATACAGCATTATTATTCCGTCACCCGTCCTGCATGTATCATTACTCATAGTGTTATGGCTGACAGGCTGCTGCAGTATGGTATTGTACAGGACAGTAGCATATTTATAACTATCGATGAAAATAGTACATATACATCTATGGATTCAATAATTAGCAAAGATGCGTATGACAGCCGGTATGTACAGGAAAACAATAGTGCTGCAGCAATAATATTTACATCTGCAATGGATGGGTACGCTCTTGGTGCAGTACTTACCCATTATGGCATTTTCCAGAGTGCCAAAGCAGTTGCCCGGATGATGCCTGATTATGCGTCAGTTTCCGTTGCAGTGCTTCCGTTATTTCATGCGTTTGGGCTTGCATCATCGCTTGTTGTGCCGCTAATAAAAAATGTTGCAATAGACCTTATTGAAAAGTTTTCAGTGAAAAAATTAATGCGAACATTGTCCAAAATAGAAGTCAGGTCATTTGTTGGAGTGCCTGCCATGTATTCTATCATGAAAGGACTTTTTGAACGCAATAATGATTTTAAACATATACAATTATGGGTCAGTGGTGGGGATTACCTGCCAGTTGGCCTTCAGGAATGGTATGCTCACAGGGGAGTTGAGATACGACAGGGGTACGGGCTGACCGAGGCTTCACCCATTGTGAGCTGGAATATGCCGGGTATTGTAAATAAAATTGGCTCCATAGGTAAACCAATGCCGTATAATGAGGTGCGCGTGGTGGATGAAAGTGGCAGGGATGTTCCTGCTACCATGCGTGGCGAGATCATTGTGAAGGGGATGAATGTGATACAGAATTACTATAATAATCCACAAAAAACGCAGGAATACATCAAAGATGGATGGCTATATACCGGTGATATTGGGTATTTTGATAATGATGGCTATTTATATATATCAGGGCGCAAAAAAGATATGGTGCTGAAAAATGGGTACAATGTGTATCCAAAAGAGGTGGAAAGGCTACTACTGTACCATCCTGATATACAGAGTGTTCAGGTAACAGGACATGTTGAATTTTTGGGCGATAGTACTAAGGAGTGGCTGATTGCCCAAATAAAAGCAAAACAAGGCACATCGTTATCTCTGGATAAACTTAAGATGTGGTGTAGTGAGAACATTTCTTCATATAAAATTCCTGATGAGGTTGTAATAGAATAAAAAAAAGAGGTAATCGGGCGATTACCTCTAGCTCTACAAAAGCATAGCGGAATACTTTGGAAGGAAATTGTTGTGTACCAGGATTTTCCCAGCTCACTATTATATTTAAGCAAATCATGTGCCAGAGTCAAGCAAAAAATTTAGAATTTTTTAAAAAAATAGAAAAATTTTTAATTTTTAAGCAAAAGTAATGCAATTATAGAATGTATTATAAAATTTTGCAAAAACAATTGGCATAATAAATGATACATTATGAACATAAAATCTTAATATGTCACAATTATGATAATGAAACTGTGGTTTGCCCGATATAAGTGTCCGAAAAAACATACACGTGTCAATCATACCGTACATACGGACTATTTTATTCAATACAATGAATACATTTTCAATTTAGTGAAAAACTTATAGAAAGTGCATAAATATCCGCATATAAATATTTTATAATCTTTTTTGGAATAGTTGATCTATGCTATAGGTTCACTGCTACAAGCTATATTGAAAATATTTGCTTGACTTATGAATTTTTGTAATTTATTATTTTTTTAAAAAAAGGGGTACTATTATGCAAAAGCTGGTTTCAAATAAAGGTGATTTGCTTGGTGCAAATGGTGAACTTATAGAAAAGGGTTATTCAACTACTCCTGTCAGAACATACAATCCTGAAAATGTATCACTCTATCCTGTTTCATTGTTAAATAAAATGCGTATAAAGGAATGGGATTATTATGGCATAACCACCAGGGATTATTTTGTTTCAGCTACTATCTCCCATATTGGCTATGCAGGATTGATATTTGTATATTATATTGATTTTAAAACAAAACAGTATATTGAGGATACTCTTATAACTCCCTTAGGGAAAGGATTTACATTGGGGCGGTCAAGTGATGACGATAGCTATTTTAAAAAAGATAATATAACCTTTGCATTTAAGAAAAAGGGTATTGAGCGGGAGGTCTATGTTAACTGGCCCCAATTTGGAAAAGGCAAAGGATTCCATGCTCACTGGATAATAAAGCAGACTCCACACGATTCAATCGTTATGATGACACCTATTGGAAAAAAACGGTTTTACTATAATCAGAAAATCAACTGCATGCCTGCAAATGGTGCGTTTATATTGGGTGGCAAAGAGTATGGATTTAACTTCAATCAGGCGCTTGCAACATTAGATTGGGGCAGGGGAGTGTGGGAATATACAAGCTTCTGGAACTGGGCAAGCGCTTCGTGGTTTTTGCCTGATGGGACTCCATTTGGTTTGAATTTGGGGGAAGGTTTTGGCGATTTATCCTATGCCACCGAAAATTGTTTCTTTATTAATGGGCGTATTCATAAGTTAGATAAGGTCAAATTTAATTATGACAACACACATTTTATGAAGCCCTGGTATTTTGGCTCCAATGATGGCAGGTTGGGGTTAACCTTTACACCTTTTTTTGAACGAGTAGCTACATCAAATCTTCTGGTAATAACAAGCGAGGTGCACCAGCTGTTTGGCATGTATAATGGCTTTGTTGTAGATAACAATGGTAAAAAAATACAGGTAACCAATATCATTGGTTGGGCAGAAGAACATCATGCAAAGTGGTGAGGGGCAGTTATGAACGGTTATTTTACAGTGCATTTGCCATCGTTTTCATTAATGCATGTGCATTGGGCCATAGATAATGACTACTGGGATACCATTGTATCAAATGCAGTAACTGATGTATATGGCGATCCAGTGCTATTCATACGGGTTGTCAAATTACATGGCAACCAGTGGATACAGGACCAGCAGATTGATGTGTTTGGAAGGACTAATCATTGGATCATATCGGTTGGTGGTCATTTACATGGCTCTACAATCAAAGTAATGCTTATGACAGCAATTGAAGGCAAAGGCGAAGAAATTATTTTTGAATCCGATGCTATTGCATTGCCGCTTTCGCCTGAAAACCTTCTAGACTCAATCCCTACATTTACACAGGAAATTCATGCATTAAATACTATTGATGTGGCTGACAAAAAGCGCCTTTCTTCATGACTGCTGATATACAATCAAAAAAAACAAAACTATGTATATTACTTCATGCTCATCTTCCATATGTACGGGACCATTTGGCTACATTGCCTCTTGAGGAGATATGGTTGTATCAGAATATTGCTGAGTGCTACATCCCGCTTATTGAAATATGCCACAGGCTCATTCAAAAAACCATACGCCCTTCAATTGCTCTGTCAATTAGCCCAACGCTACTTACCATGTTGCAGCAACCGTACTACCATAAGCGCTTTATACAGTGGGCTCATACACTGTATGATGCGGCAAATTTGCTTAAAAAAAAGAATACAAAAGCACATATTGCCCTTGATTTTTACATTAACTTTATAACACAGTCCATTTCATTTTTTGAAAATAACAAGGGGCAATGTGCAGATGCCTTTGGTGATTTGTTTAAAAACAATTTTATTGAATTGCTGACAACAGCAGGGACACATCCGTTTTTCCCATTATACAGAATGTATCCTGAATTTCAGAATCTTCAGATTATGGCTGGGATTCAGGCATATAAAAAAAAATTTGGGAAAACTCCTTTAGGCTTCTGGCTGCCTGAGTTGGGATACTATGCAGATATTGAACGGTATCTGCATCTCAATGCAATTTCTTATACGTTTGTTAATGATACAAGTGTCTTGTTGGGGAAAACTATCCCTGCAACAGGGAATTTTTTTCCGCTGAAAACAAAGGCAGGGCTGGTGGTATTTCCCCGTGATGCTATTTTATCCATGAAGATCTGGTCTTCACACAAGGGATACCCTGGGAACCCTGCCTACAGGGAGTTTCATAGAGATGCAATGTATGAATTGCCGGAGCTATCGCCCAATAATAAACTATTGGGTTTGAAAATTTATGCGATAAGCGGAAGCGACCAAAAAGAATATTACGAACATGAGAAAGCTAAGGAGGTGGTACGCCAGCATGTTGATGATTTCATTGCTGCCATAGTGCAGCGCGCATATGAGGTGGAACGAGTTATTAAACGCAAACCCGTATTTGTGTTGCCATTTGATGCGGAGCTGTTTGGCCACTGGTGGTTTGAGGGTCCGCTGTTTTTAGAGTTACTTATAGAAGCGATAGCTTTGCGCGATGATATAACGTGTGTGATGCCACATGAGCTTTTAGATTGTGATATGGAAACTGCCCAACCGGTGGAATCATCGTGGGGCAGAGGAAATGATTTTTCTACCTGGTACAATGCAAAGGTGCGCCATACCGTACTGAAATTAGATGAATTATTATACAGATTTAGCAAAGCACTGTATGGCAATGAACACGCATTGCAGCAGTGCGCACGTGAACTTATGCTTGCGGCGTCATCCGACTGGCAGTTTATGATTTCAACACGAAGTTATGCTGACTATGCACAGAAACGCTTTGAGGAACACTCTACTGCTGCGGCAATTATTTTGGATATGATTGAAAAGAAGATAACCAACAGCACATACATCAACACACGCTTTGAAAAATACCCTATATTTGAAGATATTGGCACAATACTTCCTATGCTTGTGCAGCAATAAAACTTTTTACCGTGTGATAGTAGTATTCAAATGGTGGAGGAGAAGGCGGCAGGTTTTTTATTATAAGCTTTCGTGCCCACCTGCGTTCAGTTTGCTCACACAGGTCTTTTATTGTTCGGCCTGAAAGGGAATTGCTTGCGGCTGCTAATTTTGCAAGCTCTTCAAGGGATAGGTGTTTTGCATAATTTCCAAAAATACTGGCACGCTCCTGTTCTCCGGGTAATGGAAAATGGATTGTTTGGTCAAATCGTGAGATGAGTGCATGATCTAAATCCTGTTTACGGTTTGTGGCTCCAATTACGATTGTATTGGTGATAGCTCCTATGCCATCCAACCGCCGCAGTAGTACTGATAGAATACGGCGGGTTGCCTCATACATATTCTGGTCACGTGAACCTGCCAGTGAATCAATTTCATCAATAAAGAGGATTGACCCACCAATATCATCGCACGCATCAAAAATAGCTGCTAAATTCTGTGATGACTGCCCATACCATTTGGACATTATTGATTCTACCGGGACATACACCAGGGGCACCTGTACCTCTTTTGCTATAATCCGTGCGATGGTGGTTTTTCCCACGCCAGGAGGGCCTTCAAAGAGTATTGCCTTGGGCCTATTTGTTTCAAAGGTTTTGCGGGTGATTTCAGCAATGCTATCATACACCTTTGGGTTTTTTAGTGGCAGTATTATGGATTCGCGTATGGTTCGTTTGACTTCCTCATAGCCTGCTATATAATTCCAGTCAAGCCCTCCTGCATCAGTATAGACTGATGCACCATGCTTTATAAGGCGTGTCACAGGATTTTCTTTTGCCTGTGAATAGGCTTTATGAACCAGTGCATTAATGCAGTTAATTTCCTCCTGCGAAAGATTACCTTTTTTAGTGCATTCAATCTTAAAGTTAGTGGTAAGCCCTGAAAATTCTATTTTGAGGTTGTCAAAGATATTTTCTGTTTTAAATAGATTTTTATTTAAAGCCTGCACTGCATAATAGCCATCCGAAAATGCGTGGATGCGTATATGTTCTAAATGATCTTTAATGATGCCCAAACACTGTATTATGAGTGCAGGCGATAGCTCCGGAATCGGAACGCTTACTTTAGTAAAGCCTTTTTCAAAACCAATGTATGGTTCGCTCACAAAGGTGTTATGTTTTATTGCCAGTTCCTCAAGGGCTCTATGAATCTGTGTTTTCATCTGGTCAAACGAGATGGTGTCGGTTTCATTATTCATGGTTGTAATTGCCATGTTCACCTTTGTTTTTTATTATAGTAAAATTTATGCCAGTGCCCCTCCATCAATGACTATGGTAGATCCTGTAGTGTAGCTTGCAGCATCAGAAACTAAGTATAACACTGCTCCTGTCATTTCCTTTGGAGAAGCGACGCGCTTCATAGGTATTGTCGGCAGAATCATGTTTAATATTTCCTGATTTTGTGTCATAACTGATGAAAATTTTGTTTCGGTGAGTCCCGGTAATATTGCATTGACACGAACATTAAAAGGTGCAAGTTCCTTGGCAAAGGATTTTGTCATGGCAATGACACCAGCTTTTGTAATAGAGTATATTCCCTGGAAGGGTGCCGGGCGTATTCCATTAATAGAGGCAACGTTGACAATGGATCCACCCCCATTTTTTATCATGAGATTAGCAGCGTACTGGCTTGCAAAGAAATACCCTTTAAGGTTTACATCAACGGTTTTATCCCATGCATCCGGCGTTGCATGCAATACATCGCCAAAGAATGGATTGGTTGCAGCATTATTGACCAATATATCAAGTTTCCCGTATTGCTCTTCTACAACCTTAAATAAATTTTGTATATCTTCTAACTTGCCAATGTGGCAAGCAACAGCATGCGCTTTGCCACCGTGGGATTCAATTTCCAGCTGTACTTTTTTCAAATCTTCAATCTTTCTGCTGGTACAGTAAACGACAGCGCCATGTGCGGCTAATGTTTGGGCAATTGCCTGGCCAATCCCCCTGCTTGCACCGGTTACTATCGCTATCTTTCCACTCAAATCAAATGTAAGTTTATCCATAAAGCCTCCTATATCATAAAATAATGAATGCTTTAACACTCGTAAAATGGGGTTAATGTTCGTCAAGTTATTTGTACAGTATCATACAATGTACAAATGTTAAAATTCAACAACATTTGTAATATCCATCACTAGTAATTCCTAAAGGTATAGTTATGTACAAAAAATAATGTGCTAGTATTTATGTTAAATTATTTTTAAAGAATAAATACTGAATATCCATATATACTGAATGGTAGGAAAATAGATTTACCGGGTGTAAAAAATCTTGTTTTGTTGTATGAAAAGTTAACAAAAAAATGTATGCCAGCTATTCATTTTTATATTGCAAAATATATACAGTATGTCGTAATGCAGAAAAAAGTGAGGTGTTACTATGGGTCCGCTTGAAAAGCTTATTAATCCTTCATCAATAGCCATCGTTGGCGCAAGTAACAATCCCTTAAAAATGGCTACCATGCATTTGCTGAGTATCATGAAGGATGGATATACAGGAAAAATATTTCCCGTTCATCCAAAGGAGGATGTTGTATTTGGGCTAAAAGCATACAAAAGCCCTCTTGATTTGCCACAGGCTCCTGATTGTGCCATATTTGTTATTCCGTCTGTGGGTATTCCTGCAACACTTGATGCATTTGGCACAATTGGCACCAAGCGTGCAATAATTATCAGTGCTGGTTTTAAAGAAGTTGGCGAAGAAGGAAGAAAACTTGAAGAGGAAGTCAAAGCTATTGCTGCAAAGCATGGTATTCGTTTTTTAGGTCCCAATTGCATGGGTTTGATTAATTCGGAGATAGCTCTCAATACAACAGTAATGGCATATACCGCAAAACCTGGTGCTTTGGGATTGGCATCTCAAAGTGGGACATATATCAC
>Ga0272448_1008530_pt1 | contig 10641 bp, 6 predicted proteins | sample YNPCB0191_FD_202220 | JGI IMG/M metagenome (GOLD analysis project Ga0272448, IMG submission 202220) | Hot spring sediment microbial communities from Yellowstone National Park, WY, United States - YNP-CB-019-1 | ecosystem: Environmental > Aquatic > Thermal springs > Hot (42-90C) > Sediment... | reverse complement strand
CTCTGAGGTGTTCGAGCCAGTCGCGCGCAGGAAAGCGTGGCGGTTTGGTGAAAATAAAGTTGGTTGCACTCGGATATACTTCGAATCCGATTTGCGTTAGCGCTTCGCACAACCGGTCTCGAGTTTGAATAATTCGGCGAAAATTGGCGCGATAATACTCGATGTCATCCAAAGTGGCCAAGGCGGCCACCTGTCCGAGTCCGTTGACGTTGTAACTATCCTTGATTTTGAGCAATGCGCCGATCAGGTCGGGGTGTCCAATCATGTATCCCACTCTTTGGAAGCACAAAGAGTACGCCTTCGAGAATGTGCGCGAGACAAGAACGTGAGGATGCCTGAAGGCCAGCTCGAGGGCGTTTTCAGGGGCGAAATCGACGTAGGTTTCGTCGAGGACAACAACGCCCTTGATTCTCGAACACAACTTTTCGAGCTCGGCGGTCGAGTAACCCCGACCGGTCGGCGCGTTTGGGGTGGTAATGAAAGTCAGCGCGGCGCTCCAGTTCCAGCGTTTGCCGCGATCGAGGGCGCTCGGGTTTGGCAAACCAAAATCTGGGGCGAGCGAGACCGGGTTGCGCTGTGCGCCGTGGATATCGGCCAAGACCGGGTACAGGGAATAGCTTGGCACAAAGTACTGAACCAGTGACCGGGCGATGTTTGTTCGACCCGGGCTTCTGACAGAACTTGCGCTGTGCGGCGCGCGGTCTGGCAGCGGTTCAACAAAGGCGCGCGTTGCAAGGGCAAGGAGTTCGTCGGACCCGTTGCCGACAATGATGTTTTCAGGGTTGCAGCCGTGGAACCGGGCAAGCTCGCGTCGCAACGGTTCTGCTGTCGGGTTCGGGTACAACCGCAATCGTCCGTCAACGGCGGCCTTGATTGCTTTCAGAACTTTTGGGGATGGCGGATACGGGTTTTCGTTTGTATTGAGCTTGATGAATCCGGCTGTTTTGGGCTGTTCGCCCGGAACATACGCTTTGAGCCTGCGCACCAGTGGCCGAATGAGCGAAATCGGTCGGTCAGACTTTCTTTTCGATTTCATGCTGATGTTCTGCGATGAGGAGCTGCAACTTGTCACTCTGATCAACTTGAGGGCATTCCGAAACTCGCTGGCGTGGCGACTCTACATGCCTTTCGCCCGTGAGCCGGTTCGGATGAACCGTACTTTTGCCGATTCCGCATGCGCTTCAAGTCCTTCGACACCGGCGAGGACATCGAGCGGATGCAAAGATTTGGCGAGTGCGGAACGATTGTACTCGACAATGCTTGTTCTGCGTTGGAATTGGTCGGCGGCCAAACCACCAAAACTGCGTCCCGCACCTCCGGTTGGCAAAGTGTGGCTCGGACCGGCAAGGTAATCGCCCACTGCTGTCGGCGACCACTGTCCAAGGAAAATTGCGCCGGCGGTCAGAACCCGCGCTGCAAGACGGCGACCGTTTTTGGCGATAATCTCGCAGTGTTCCGGGGCGAGAGTGTTTGCCACTTCAACGCCGCCTTCCATGTCGCGGACCTGAACGAGCCACCCGCCACGGCCAAGGGCTTCCTTGATATACTCCCGTCTCGAGAGCGACGGCAGTCTTTGTTCGATCTCGCGCTGTACGGCGGTTATCAACCGTGACGAAGGCGTTACCAACCAAACGCGTTCGTGACCGGACCCGTGTTCCCCTTGTGCGAGCATGTCTGCGGCGACGTGGGCGGGTTTGGCCGAGTCATCTGCCAGCACCAAAAGTTCGCTCGGACCAGGCAACAAATCGATCGAAACGCGGCCGAACAACAATCTCTTGGCCATGACGACGTATGCGTTGCCTGGACCGAAGATTTTCTGCACTGGTTTGATTGTCTCTGTTCCCATGGCCATGGCTGCGATTGCCTGCGCGCCGCCGACGCGATAAATCTCAGTTGCACCCGCTATTTTTGCCGCCACAAGAAGCGCAGGTTCAATCGACCCATCCGGTCCGCACGGTGTGCACATCACGATTTGCCGGCATCCAGCCACTCGCGCAAGAACGACCGTCATAAGCACTGTTGACACCAGTGGCGCCGTCCCGCCCGGCACATACACACCCACGCGCTCGAACGGATCGTACCTTTCGCCGACAAGGGCGCCCTGGGCGTTGCGGACGACCCAGCTTTTTCGCAGAGACCGTTTGCTGAACCGGGCAATGTTCTTGCAAGCAAGACGCATCGCTTCCCGGAGTTCTTTGCCGACCTTTACGGATGCGTTGAAAAACTCAGCCGCTGTGACTGCGAGCTGGTCTGCCGTCAATTTTGCGCCGTCGAACCTTGCAGTCAGTTCGAGCAAGGCGGCGTCACCCCCATCGCGCACCGCGTTGATGATATCGCGTGTGCGTTGTTCGATAGCCGGATCAAACAGGCTTGTCTGGCGGCTCATTGATTCGATCTGCGCGCCAAAGTCAGGGTCGGTATGACGAAGAATCTTCACGTGGATATTCTTGACCGGCTTATGGTGAAAGTCAAAGCCGGTGAAACTCCACTGGCGGCGACCGGATCGGCTTTGGCGGGCATTGTGTGGCACGACCTCCGCGGAGCGTCATGGCCCGGTCTTTGGGCGAAACAGGTTCATTTGATTTATTTTCAGCTTGGACAGCATTTGTCCAACCCCCTGTGCGATACTTTTTCCCGATGAAACTTGTGATTGGCAGAATTGGCAGAGAGAAGCACCAGGAATTGCAACTCGAGTTGCCGTTGGGCAATCCGCCTCTTCCGAGCGCACGTCCGACGCGGGAGAACAAAATTGCCAGGGCACGCTGGTGGTTTCGAGCGATGCACCGGGCGATTGATGCGGCATTCGAATGGACCTCACCTGTGCAAGAGCGGCTCGAACAGGGGCGTCTGGCTTTGTCACCGGAGTTGTCCGACCCGATTCGATAGCACTGCAGCGCGGCGCAACACGTCGTTGCACCTGCAACCAGCGCAATGGTTACGCCTTGAACGTTTGGTTGCGGCTGCGCCGCGCTGGGTTGCGGCTGCGCCGCGCTGAGGAGTTACAGTTCGTCGAACAGCCGCTGAAATTCGGCGTCGGTGTTGTAAAAATGTGGCGAGAGACGCACGTAGAACCGGCCCGAACGGTCTGATCGGAGGGAAGTGACGATCCCGCGTTCTGCGAGGCGGGCGTGCAACGTGAGCGAGTCAACGTTTGGCCGATAAAAGCTCAGAATACCGGCTGTATTGGTGGGTGGAGCGGTTGCATGGAGCACGCGATATGCACGCGACTGCAGTTCGGTTGCGATCCTTTCGCGTTGTTTGCGGAGCTCTGCTGCGATGTTTTCGATCCCGACATCGAGCAGCAGTTCAAGAGCGGCTTTGAGTCCAACCAAGCCGAGCAGGTTGGCTGAGCCCGCTTCGTAACGCCTTGCGCCGGGCTGGAACACGATGCGGTCCTGCGCAACAAAGTTCGGGCACAGCACATTGTTCCACCCAAGGAGACTCGGTTGCAGAATCTCCTGGAGTTCCTTGCGGACATACAGGATGCCGGCGCCGCACGGTCCTAGCATCCACTTGTGAGCGTCTGCGGCGATGAAATCGACATCGGGCCCGGAGACAGGGCAAGCGCCGAGCGTCTGGATGGCATCCATGCAAAACCAGATTCCACGTTCCCGAAGAGCGCGACCGATGGTGGCGTGGTCGATTCGCCAGCCGGACACAAAATGGCAGGAAGCAACCGCAACCAGTTTGGTTCGGCTATCGACCATGTCCATGACGGTGTCGGGCTCGATCCTGCCGAGTTCGGCGGTTCTGAGCGAGCGCACCTCGACGCCGCGCCGCGCAAGCGCCATCCATGGATAAACATTGCTTGGGTAATCGTCGAAGTGGATCAAGACGTTGTCGCCGGGTTTCAGTGGAAGTCCGCTTGCGACCAAGCCGAGAGCGACGGATGTCGGGCCGACGAGTGCGATTTCGTCCGGTTGAACGCCAAGCAAGCGGGCTGCGAGCGTGCGAGTGTTGGGGATCAACTCTTCCGGTGTGAAATCTTCCTGATCGCCGTGTACGCACAAAGAGGCATATTCAGCAATGGCGTCGCTCACCCGCCGGGGGATGGGGCAAACACCGGCATGAGCGAAGTATGCGGATCGGCGGGTGACCGGGAACTGATGTTGGCGCAGGCGTTCGTTCGAGTGAATCTCAGCTATGTTCATTGAGCGTGGGAGCGAGCGGTTGTCCGCGGGAAAGGTCATTGTCCCATAACGGACTGATAGTAATTCGTCCAAAACGAAATGATTTGAAACGCAAGGACAAGGACAATTATGAGGTAAATCACACGCGGTGTCCACTCGGCCAACGACTTCATTTTTCTGGCAGCGTCATCCTGGTAATAATCGAAGAGGCGTTTCAAAGTATCGTCGAGAGTCCCGCTTATTTCGCCGGTGGCATACAGGTTTGTGAACATGGGGGGGAATTCACCTCGTGCCCTCAACAACTCGGAGGGCGTTTCGCCTGCCTGCAACCGTGCGGGAAAACTGCGCACGGCGCGCTCGATTGCGGGAGAGGCGCTGGCTTCGGCAGCGATTGTCCATGCTTCGCCGATTGGAACACCGGCATTCAGCAGAGCTTCAAGGGTTCTGGCAAGCCTCGCAAGTGCAAGGTGGCGTCGCGCCTTTCCAAGAATCGGGACGTAATGCAACAGTCTTTCGATGATGGCTCTTAATGTTGCGTTGCGGCGGCTTTGGCACGCCCAAGTAATTACAAAAAAGATCAGATAAAACGGCGCCAGAACACCCAAGGTTTGCGCCAGAAACTGTTTCAGGCTGCCGCCGAGAAAGAATGCCGGGAACGCACCGATGAAGATTGCAGCATGGACGATGAAAAGTGGCAGGGCAAGGTCTGAAAGCACCTGGCGCGCCATTTGAGCCCTGTCATTGTAGTATGCGGCGAGAAGCTTGCAGGAGGTGTCAAGGCGCCCGCTAAGTTCGCCCGATCTGAGCAGAGCCAGATCAAACGACGGAAGCCATTTTCCGAGGCGGGCCATGGCTTCGGTGAACGTGTATCCATTTCGCAAGCTTTCCAGGGCGCGTTGAGTTGGCAGGCGCAGAAACCCGGCAGGAGGCGAATTCTGAATCTGGTCCAGGGCCTGGACGAGCGTCATGCCTGCAGTGAGCATTGTGCCCAGTTGATGATAATATTCCGCCAGCCGCGACAAATAGCCCGGCGTAATAATCAGTGGCATGGCGTGTTCCGACCAGGTTTGGGTTCAGGCCGGTGTTAAGATTTTTTCAAGGCTTGACTGCAGGTCGCTTCTCCCTTTGAGTCCAACTATCACATCCTGCACTTCGCCGTCTTTGAACAGCACCATGGTCGGCACAGCGCTGATCCGGTATTCGCTCGCCAATTCGGGCTGTTCATCAACATTGACGGTTGCGAACTTCACCTGGCCTTCGTATTCAAGTGCAAGGTCCTCGATCAGCGGCCTGAGCATCAGGCACGGCTTGCACCAATCAGCCCAAAAACTGACCATCACAGGAACACAACACTGGAGTGCCTCAAAGGCGAAGGTATCCTTTGTAAGCTCGACGATATTCCTGACAGCCATAAGCAAACACCTCTTTGTGATCCCCACGTGCTCAGGGCTGTTATCGAGCCCCTGATGCAAACCCAGAGTTTATATCCGAGCCGCTGATTCGCCCCGCTAAAACATCCCGTTTATCAAAAAAACGCGAACCAGCGCCAATGCACTCAGCAACGCGGCGGCAATTGCGAGCGCGCTTTCAAGCACCCCTACTGAAGCCGCCGGTGCCGCCGGCCTTGCCGGAGCCGGTCTAGGAGCAGCAGCAGCAGGCGCAGCGGCAGACGCGGGGCGCGCCGCACCCGCAGCCGCCGGTGGCGGTGGTGGAGGGGTGGCAGCAGCCGGAGGAGGAACAGGGGCCGCAGCCGGAGCAGGCGGCCGCTGAGCTGCCCCCGCCGGTGTTGGAATTTTGATTGTAGGTGCGGTTGTCGGTTTGGCAGGCAAACTGATTCGCACCGTCTCTTTCTTCGGCTGAACTTTTGCGGGTTCAGGCGGTTTCGGCGGTTCAGCGCCAGCAGGCGCGTTTGGAATATTTTCGGCCATACCTTTGCGTTGCAAGCAACCTATGCACGCATCATCAGCATGTCAACCAATAATCAAAATTTTAACAAACGGGCGCAGACCGCAATCGCATGACGCACGGTCTTGCATAAATTGATGAATGACAGACGGCGCGCTTGCCAGTCCGCCATGCGCTTGATTTCGCATGAAATCTGCTATAGGGGATGCAGGTGCCAATTCTGAGTCAGTACATATTCCGGAATTTGTGGCTGGGAGTTGTGTTGTGTTTGTGCATTTCCTGTCCGGGCGCACCGGTAATAACCGAGTTCATGGCTGCCAACGATTCCGTCCTGGCCGACGAAGACGGCGAATTTTCCGACTGGATCGAGATACACAACCCTGACAGCAACGATTTGTCGTTGGAGGGATATCATCTTACCGATAACGCGTCGAATCTGACGAAGTGGAGCTTCCCGCCCGTCACGCTGAAAACCGGAGAATATTTGGTCGTTTTCGCCTCCGGCAAGAACCGCACGAACATCGCCGGTCGATTGCATACAGATTTCCGGCTTGAAGCCGATGGCGAGTACCTTGCCCTGGTTGCCCCGGACGGGAAAACGGTCCTGACAGAGTGTGCACCTTTTTATCCACCACAGTTTGAGGACAAATCTTACGGTGCGGCAGGGCCGTCGTCTTCGCCGGCCTGGAGTTATTTCTCTGTTCCAACTCCGGGGGCGCCAAATGGGCCTGGCACACGCGCCGGCCCGATCATTCAAGTTCTCGAGAAGAACCCGCCGCAACCCGTGACCGGACCGCTCATTGTTTCCGCCCGTGTCATACCCGTAAACAGCCCGGTTACGTCTGTCCGCCTTTATTTTCGGCGGATGTTTGGTGTGGAACAGTACACGCCCATGACAGACGATGGCACGGAGTCGGACGTGCAGGCAGGGGACGGGACTTGGACAGCCGTCATTCCGGCGTCGGCATTTGCTCCGGGCGAGATGACGCGCTGGCGGATTGTTGCGACCGACAGCAGCGGCACAACAACAAAAGAGCCCGCTTTCCGTGATCCACTCGATTCAGAGCAATACTTTGGCACAGTTGCGCATGACGATCGGATCAAGACATTGCTGCCCGTGTTCCATTGGTTCACCAGCAATCCCGGTGGTGCGGACACGACCACCGGTTCGCGCGGATGCGTGTATTACGACGGCGAGTTCTACGACAATGTGCTCTTTAAAGTGCACGGCCAGTCGTCGATCGGTTTCCCGAAAAAGAGCTACAACATCGATTTCAATCGGACACACCGGTTTCGATGGAACAACAACGCACCGCGGGTTGCCGACATCGATCTGCTGAGCAACTGGGCGGACAAATCGAAAGTGCGCCATGTGCTTGCCTACGAGGTCATGCGCCTTTCAGGCGTGCCCGCACACTTTGCGTTTACGGTGCGCGTTCAACGGAACGGAAGTTTCTTCAGCACCGCGGATTTTGTCGAAGATGCTGACGAGATATATCTCGAGCGGGCGGGACTGAACAAGGCGGGCGCGCTCTACAAGGTCTATGACAACCTGCTGAACAAGGACGCTGGGGACACCGGGACCAAGGGCGTTGAAAAAAAGACGCGCAAGTTCGAAAACAACAGCGATCTTCAGGCGCTGATCAACGGCCTTGACCTCACAGGCGATGCCCTGCGCAAGTACATTTACGACAACATCGATATTCCAAGGTGCGTCAATCTGCTGGCCGCCAACTCCGTCATCCGCAACATCGATATGCACAGCAAAAACTGGTATGCATATCGCGACACAGGCAGAACCGGCGAGTGGGCAATTCTGCCGTGGGACCTTGATCTTTCCTTCGGGCGCGTTTGGAACACACAGAACACATATTTCGATAACGGACTTTACAGCGACGGTTTTGTGGTGACGGGAACGGCAATCCGGCTCGTCGCGCATCTGTTCGCTGATCCGAACATACGGTCAATGATCATGCGGCGCATTCGGACCTTGACCGACGAGTTTTTGCAGCCGCCTCCGGCCCCGGGCACGCCCGAGACTAATCTTTACCTGGAGAGACGTCTGAACGAGCAATTGGCGCTGATTGATCCACCGTACATCGTTCCATCCGACGCTCAACTGGATTTCGAAAAATGGGGTTCGTGGTTGCACGGGGGCAATGTCGTCAGTTACACAAACACAAGCCCGGACGTCGAAACGATGGCCGAAGCAATCCAACGGTTCAAGACCGAGTATTTGCCCGCCCGTCGCAAGTACATCTACAACACACAAACCGTCGGGCGCGGCGGCGAAATCCCCCTTCCACAATCTGGCGCCGGTCCGAGCACAAACTTTACCGCGCTGGTTGTGACCGGTGCACCCGCAAAAGCTTTCGTACCCACCAACGACGCCTTGGGGCTGACATGGACAGGCAACCCTGCATTTGAACCGTTCAACACGACAGGCTGGTTGACCGGAACCACGGGCGTCGGCTACGAACGCGCAAGCGGTTATCAATCGTTGATCGGTCTCAACATTGACAATTTGATGCGCAGCAACAACAGCGCATACATCCGAATTGAATTCAATGTGCCCGACCCAACCGCATTTGAAATCCTCGAGCTGAGGATGAAATGCGACGATGGGTTTGTTGCTTTTCTGAACGGTACCATGATCGCGTCATGGAATGCGCCGGAATCGCCGAAGTGGAATTCCGCGGCCCTGGTATCGCGCGAAGCCAACGTGAACGCGTTCACAGTTTACGATGTCTCTGACAAGAAATCTTTTCTGCGCCGGGGACGTAACATCCTCGCGATCCATGGCCTCAACGAAAGCGTAACCAGCAGTGACATGCTGATTGTTCCGGAGTTGCACGGGGGCAAGCTCGTCCCGCCCAGCAACAACCAGCCGAAAATCGAATTCGGCAGGATCGAATTCAGCCCCGCTTCCGGAAATCAGGACGAAGAATTCATCCAGCTCATCAACCCAAATTCAATCGCAGTTGATATTTCCAACTGGCGCATTATGGGCGGAGTCGAACACACATTCCTGCCGGGAACGGTCCTGCCGCCCAACGGGTCAATCTACCTTTGCCCGAATGCAGCCGCATTTCGGGCAAGACGTCTTTCGCCCAAGGGCGGAGAGGGGCTTTTTGTGCAGGGCGGCTACAAGGGACATCTTTCGAACCTTGGAGAAACGCTGTATTTGATCGATTCAGATGGCGCGACGAACAATGTGGTGGCATACGAGGGCCAACCGTCGGACGTTCAACGTTACCTTGTGATCAGCGAATTCATGTACCATCCAGCGGGCGATGGACTCGCCGAGTTCATCGAGTTGCTTAACATCAGCCGGTCCGTCACGTTGGATTTGAGAGGAGTGCGGTTTACCGCCGGTGTGGAATTCGATTTCGCGAATGGTGCAATCACTTCCCTGCCTCCGGGCGGGCGCGTTCTCGTTGTGCGTGACTTGTCGGCGTTCACTGCCGTTTACGGAACAAACCTTCCCATAGCGGGAGTTTTCGCCAATGGCACCGCGCTCAGCAACAGCGGCGAGCTGATCAAACTCGAGGATGCCGACAACAACACCATCAGAGAATACAGATACGACGATCAGCCGCCTTGGCCGACATCCGCCAATGCCGGTCACAGCCTTGTGTTGATCAATCCGGAATCCAACCCAGACCACGCTCTGCCTGAAAACTGGCGTGCGAGTGACATGCCTGGCGGCAACCCGGGCTGGCCCGATGCGCCGGGGTTCCCAAGAAACCCGCTCGGCGACGCAAACGGCAATGGCGAGCCCGATCTGGTCGATTACGCCCTTGGCAATGATTTGGGGCTTCCACCCGTCACAGCAAGATTGGCGCTCGAACCCGAATCCCCTGACGGCACGGTTTCGTTGCGGCTGATCTACCCCGTGAACCCGGCCGCTGAAAATGTTCAAGTTGCCGTCTCTTTATCGACCGACCTTGTCAAGTGGGTGGATGCAAGAGACAACGTTGAACTGGTTTCAAGACAACCGATCGGAGATGGCAGAGAATTGACCGTATGGCGTTTGAAACCGTCGCTCGCCCACTTGCCCAAGATGTTCCTGCGATTGCGCGCCATTGTCTGTTCCTCGGAAGCCGCCCCTCCTCCACTCCGCGGGCCCACGGAGATGAAGGCGGGCGAAAATACATACTGACAGAGCCACAGGCAGCCGGCTCGGACGTCTGGCGTCTTTGGAATGACGCATTCAAACCGACAAAAGGAACGGGCGGGATATGGGGACAGACACGGAGTTACGGCAACACCTGTCACCGGGCTTTTTATGACGTTACTGTGGCGTCGCTATCTGCAGTGTCGGTATCCTTTTCACGGTTTTCGCGCCGCGAACGTCACAGAATTTGACCGTCGATCGCAGACTCTGTGATTGTTCGATTGTATTGTTCTGCAAGGATTCATTCCCCCATGCGAACCCCACTGTCCCTCAAGGCGACGAAGTCGCCCCTTTCAGCGCGGCGCGACGGAGTGCCAAGCCTGGAACGAGAGCATTTATATTGTTATATTGCCAAATCGATCATATTTGCGAAGATTTTCAAACTGCGAGTTGGCTCAGTTTGTCAGTATCTGCTTCTCTGGCAGCGAG
>Ga0272448_1008529_pt1 | contig 10642 bp, 8 predicted proteins | sample YNPCB0191_FD_202220 | JGI IMG/M metagenome (GOLD analysis project Ga0272448, IMG submission 202220) | Hot spring sediment microbial communities from Yellowstone National Park, WY, United States - YNP-CB-019-1 | ecosystem: Environmental > Aquatic > Thermal springs > Hot (42-90C) > Sediment... | reverse complement strand
TCGAGACGGGATGCGGGCTTCGCACGCCCATTCCGTCGCCGAAGAACTGCTGAGTTTGAACGCAAGGCGTGATTATGTTATACTTTGATAACGGGAGTTGCTGAATGGACAAGTGGGTCTTCCTCAATGGGCAATTCGTTCCGTGCGAGAACGCGCATGTTTCTATCTACGATCACGGGTTTCTCTACGGCGACGGAGCCTTTGAAGGAATTCGAGCGTATCACGGCAAGGCATTCAAGCTTGCCGAACATGTGGATCGCCTTTATAGATCGCTTAAGGCCCTGTGGATAGAGCTGCCGTATGGGCGGGAGCAGTTTGCTGCGAACATTGAAAAACTGATAGAGATGAACGGAGTGACCGACGGCTATATCCGGGTCACGGTGACACGAGGGGTTACGCTCGGCCTCGACCCCAAGAACATCAAGACCGAGCCGACCGTGGTGATTTCGAGCGACAAGCTCTCGCTGTATCCGCAGTCGATGTATGATAACGGGCTGGAGGTGGTGACGGTCGGGACACGCGTCGCCAACCCGCAGGTAATGGAGCCTCGAATCAAGTCAACCGGTAAGTATCTGTGCAACATACAGGCCAAGATCGAAGCCAATCAGGTCGGTGCGGGCGAGGGCCTGATGCTGACCGAGGATGGCTATGTGGCCGAATGCACAGGTGATAACATCTTCTTTGCCAAGGACGGCGTCGTCTACACTCCGCCCGCGTATCTCGGCATACTGGAGGGCATTACGCGTCAGACCGTGATGGAGCTGCTCGCCGAACTCGGCATCAAGGTCGAGGAGAAGGTCTTCACTCGCTTCGATCTCTACACCGCCGACGAGTCGTTCCTGACCGGTACCGCCGCGGAAGTAATCCCGATGGTCAAGCTCGACGATCGCACCATAGGCGACGGCAAACCCGGCCCCATAACGCGCAGGCTCATAGCCGCCTTCCGCGACTACGTTAGAAAGTTCTAGGCTCGGAACGTTCCGACATTAGAACCCTCCAACCGACCATGATTGACACCTGCATCTGCGAACTGTGTTCGACCCGGCCGGCGAGGATGATTGTGCTTCGTCGGCGTGGCGAGGATGTCAGCCGAACGTTTGTGTGCCGCGAATGCGCGAGCGAGCGGGCGCGGCTCTACGCGGGCACCGATTTCGATTTCACCGGGGTGCTGGCCCGAGTCGACCCTAACGCCGCCGCTCACGTGCCTGCCTATAGCTGCCGATTTTGCGGCGCCACCCTTGCCGACATTGTCGCGGACGGTAAGCCCGGGTGCTGCTCGTGCTACACGCGCTTCGCCGGAGAAATCGAGCAGGCGATCCGGGCCGTCCAGCACGGCACTCGCCATATTGGCAAGGCCCCGGTCAGATGATGCTGCAGAGTCCCGAATGGATTCGAGGCGAAGGTCCCCATTCGGACATCGTGATCTCCACGCGGGCACGGCTCGCAAGAAGCCTGGCCGCATATCCGTTTCCCGCACGATCTTCCGGGGAAGATTTATCCATGGTGGTAAGCGACGTTAGGGCGGCATGCGGCGGTCTAGCCGCTCGTTTTCCAGGGCTGTCCGCAATCAGCATGGACAAGCTCGATGCGGACCAGAAAGCGTTGCTTCTGGACGCTCGCGTTGTCAGCTTCGAACAAACCGAAGACCGACCCGGAGCGGCTGTGATAGTGGAGCCGAACGCGGTGCTGTCCATCATGGTCAACGAGGAAGACCATGTCAGGATTCAGGTGCTGCTGTCGGGACTTGTTCCCGAGCAGGCTTGGGAGCTTGCCGACTGGGTGGACGATGTGCTCGCGGAATCGCTTGACTACGGCTTTTCCGAGCGATACGGCTTTCTTACCGCCAACGTGTCGAATGTGGGAACCGGCCTGAGAATCAGCGCGATGATGCACCTGGCCGGTTTGGCATTAGCCAATCGCCTGGCTGCTCAGTTGCGAGCGGCGTATGACCTGGGGGTTTCGATACGCGGAATCTACGGCGAGGGCAGCCGCTCGGTGGGTGATCTCTATCAGGTGTCAAACGAGGTGACTTTGGGTCTTAGCGAGAAGGAAATCGTACAAAGGGTTGCCTCGGTAGCACAATATCTTTTGGAGCAGGAGCGGCTGGCACGGAAGGAACTATTGGACGGTCAACGAAATCGTCTGGTGGAGGCCGCCCGCAAAGCTTTGGCAGTACTGCGGGGCAGCAGATCCATAACGCCCGAGAAAGCGATAACGCTTATGTCGGCGATCAGGCTGGCCGCAGCTCTGAACTTGATAAGCAATTGCCCGATAAGCAAGCTCAATGAGATGCTTGTCGGGATAAGAGTTGGCGCGGCTGACGGCATCCGTGCAGGAATGAAGCGCGCGGAATTGTTGCGAACCGCTCTGGCCGACGTCTCGTGCTGAACTTGTTTCAGCATACAAACACTAAGTCCGGTAAGCCGGTGCGACGACAACTCGGCTCGGGCATACAGGAGAGAACATCACGGACGTATGAACCGTCTTAATATTATAACTGAAGCAATCAATCCTATTGGCAAAGGGGGGAAATGAGCATGTGGCAGAGGTTCACTGAGCGAGCGCGAAGAGTCGTGTTCTTCGCACAGGAAGAAGCGGGCAGACTCGGCGAGAATTATGTCTCCACCGAGCACTTGCTCCTTGGTCTTGTGCGCGAGAACGACAGCGTTGCGGCGCGGATTCTCGACCGCATGGGCGTAAGCTTGGGCAGAATCCGTTCCGAGATCGAGCGCCAGGTCACGCGTGGTGACGGGCGTCTCGGAAACGAAATGCAGCTTACGCCGCGGGCCAAGCGCGTCATTGACCTGGCCTACGACGAAGCGCGCAACCTCAACAACAACTACATCGGCACTGAGCACCTCCTGCTGGGCCTGATCCGCGAGGGAGAGGGTCTTGCGGGGCGCGTGCTTCAGAAGCTCGGCGTCGACCTCGAACGCACGCGCAGAGAGGTGATGAGCCTGCAGGACGGCGAAATGACCGCCCCGCAGACATCCGCTCGCCAGCGCTCGAAGACCCCCACGCTCGACGAGTTCGGCAGAGATTATACCGAGCTCGCGCGTCAGGACAAGCTCGATCCCTGCATCGGTCGCGAAAACGAAATCGAGCGAGTGATGCAGATTCTATCTCGCAGGACCAAGAACAACCCTTGCCTGATAGGCGAGCCCGGAGTCGGCAAGACCGCAATCGCCGAAGGACTTGCCCAGCGAATCGTCAGCGGCGATACGCCTGAGATGCTCAAGGACAAGCGTATCGTTGCACTCGACCTTGCCGGGCTTGTCGCGGGCACAAAATACCGCGGCGAGTTCGAGGAGCGCATGAAGCGCGTCATGGAGGAGGTGCGCAAGGCTGCCGGCGAGGTGATACTGTTCATCGACGAGCTGCATACGCTCGTCGGAGCCGGCGCGGCCGAAGGCGCGATAGACGCCTCCAACATTCTCAAGCCCGCGCTTGCGCGAGGCGAGCTGCAATGCATCGGCGCAACCACGATGGACGAGTACCGCAAGTACATTGAGCGCGATGCCGCCCTCGAGCGCAGGTTCCAGCCCGTGCAAGTGCGCCAGCCTACGACCGAGGAGACGATCGAAATCCTAAAGGGTCTGCGCGATCGCTACGAGAAGCATCACAACGTCCAGATACGCGACGAAGCTCTTGTGTCCGCCGCGCAGCTCTCGGATAGATACATCACAGACAGGTCCCTGCCGGACAAGGCTATCGACCTCATCGACGAAGCTGCCTCCAGAGTGCGACTCAGGCTCGCCACGCCGCCCCCCGAACTCAGGGAGGCAAAGCAGGAATTGGGCAGGGTTCAGGCCGAGCTCAATTCGATTCCGAGCGGGTCGAACTACGATGTCGCCGCCGAGCTCCGCGCAAGAGAGCAGCAGCTGATCCAAAGGGTCGCTGAACTTGAGCGCAGTTGGCAGGAAGAGCGGGACAGCGAGCCGCGCGTCGTCGGCGAGGATGAAATCGCCCACATCGTCTACTCGTGGACCGGCATTCCCGTGTCGAGACTGGTCGAAGGCGAGTCCGCGAAGCTCCTCAAGATGGAGGAAGTGCTGCATGGCCGCATCATCGGTCAGCACGAGGCCATCGTGGCCGTTTCCAAGGCCGTAAGACGCGCAAGGTCCGGCATGAAGGACCCCAAGAGGCCGATGGGCAGCTTCATCTTCCTAGGTCCCACCGGGGTCGGCAAGACCGAACTTGCCAGGGCGCTTGCGGCGTTCTTGTTCGAGACGGAGGACGCACTCATTCGCATCGACATGTCCGAATACATGGAGCGCTTCGCCGTATCCAGGCTGGTGGGCGCGCCGCCCGGCTATGTCGGCTACGATGAGGGCGGACAACTCACCGAGGCGGTCCGCAGACGGCCCTATTCCGTGATCCTGCTCGACGAGATCGAGAAGGCGCATCCGGATGTGTTCAACATCCTGCTACAGGTAATGGAGGACGGCCGACTGACCGATTCCCAGGGCCGAGTTGTGGACTTCAAGAATACGGTCATCATCATGACCTCCAACATCGGCGCTCAGGCGATTCAGAGCGGGACCGGCATCGGCTTCCGCGGCATCGAGCAGGAGCAGGCCGACGTGAACTACGAGTCCATGAAGAACCGCATCATGGAAGAAATGAAACGGGTATTCAGGCCGGAGTTCATCAACCGCGTCGATGAGACCATCGTGTTCCATCAGCTCACCAGGGAACAGATCCTGCAGATCGTGGATCTGCTGTTGGATCGGGTGCGCCAGCAGGTGGCCGGCCAGGGCATGGAGCTGCAGGTTACCCAGCCCGTCAAGGAACTGCTCGCGGCCGAGGGCTTCGATCCGCAATTCGGCGCAAGGCCGCTCCGGCGCGCCGTCCAGCGGCTCATCGAGGACCCCCTGTCCGAGGAGGTTCTGTTGGGCAGGTTCGGCCCCGGCGACACGATCAGAGCGGAACTCGAGGACGGCAAGGTGTTCTTCACCAAGGCAGCCGATCTCGATACACTGCCCGTGGAGTCTCAATCGACCTGAGGGGTGCCGGAGGGCATTCCGGACCCGATCGCGGTAGACCGCCCGGGTACCGAGCAGGCACGATTGGATTCGTGTTCAAAGAGGCATGCTTCTTGTACGGAAGCATGCCTCTTCTTTACAGAATGCCCCCTTCAAAAAGCATTCGGAATCCTTACGGGCGCCCCGCATCGTTCCGACCGAGGTTTTTCTCTTGTGCGGCGCGCTGTCACGATCTTGGCGCGTATATTGCAGAGTGAAACGTTCATTCTGCCCCCTGTACACCATAACGTGCGGCCTACTATTGTCCGACAATCCATGTTGCGGTACTGAAGCTGACGGACTGCGAGTCGAGGCGCGGACCTATTTGGCGCACCGCCCGAGTACGAATGCAGGGTCTCGCCTCTTTGCCCTCGGCTTTTTTAGGGGGAATCCGGAACTTGGCCGTTCAGGCGGGGTCTGCGCCCGCGAACCCATATTCGAAATCGCTGATCGAAAGAATACGCCTCGCTAGACAAACGCAGTGGCGGCGCCTGTTGATTTGGGGAGTGGTAGTCGCCGGACTGTCTGTTGCGGCGGGACTGGGCGTCGGCCGCTGCGTCCCCAGCAAGGCGGCACAGGCTGCTGTTTCGGCCTTTGCCGGAGGAACAGCGTTTGGTGCGTGCATCTACTGCCTTGCCGTTTTCGCACTCGAAAGGAGCCTGCGCGCGTTGTTCGCCGCGACGGCGTTCTCGACATTAGGTGCGGGGGTGGTGCTGCAGGCAGTGGCGGACTTTGGCGGCAACAGCCCGCAGACGAACGACTGGATCAGCCTGTCGGCGCTGTTCGTTGCCGCACTTCTTTTCGCGGGAGAGGGCCATGCTTGCACAAAGTGGCGGTCCGCCAACCGTCTTCAGTCGTTCGGGCAGCTCTCACTGGCCGCGGCTGCGGTCTCGGCGTATCCGTTTGTCGCATTACCTTACGCGCTCGATACCGGTCTTCTGCCGGGTATTGGACGCTTCGCGCATTCAGCCGAGTTCTGCAACCTAATCCACACGATGCTCGCACTGGTTTCGATGATGCTGATGGTCCACGCGCTGATCGTCAGTCACCGCCGCTATATGACGCAGTCGGACGGTCTGTCCGGGCTTATTTGCTATTTCTATGTCTCGATGGCGATCGGGCTGATATTCCTGCTTGGCTGCAGCGAGCGTTTCGATGGGTGGTATACGATGTACCAGGCGGCGTTCGGCGCGAGTTGGTTTGCCCTGGTAGTTGGTAGTGGCATCGAGAACGCGTTCTCGCACAAGGAAGCCGGCCGCCGGCTGGAAGAGCTTGAGACGCTGCATGACGTCTCCTGGTCGCTCGTGGGCGCTGGTACGCTTACGGAATTGCTCAATCTCTTCGTCTCGACGCTCGTGAACAAGCTCGGCGCGCGCATCGCGGCTGTCTATCTCGATGCCGGCGGCAGTTCGCTGGAACTGGCTGCCATCTGCGGTTCCGACGAGGCAAAGCCGGGCACAAGGTATCCGTTGGTGGCAACGGGACCATATCCCGGCTTTCATTCAGGGCATACGGCCAGAGCATTCGTGTCCAGAGAAATCCAGGTTGCCAACGACGTCTTCGTGGACGTCGAGTTGGTGCCCTGGAGGATAGTGGCTGCTGACGACGGTTGTGCCGCATCAATCCCGCTTGCCGATCACGACGTCTGCATCGGGGTGCTCGACGTCTACTTCTCCGATTCCTCCCAGTTGACCACTTCCAGACTCCGGCTGCTTGCGACGATCGCCGCTGCGGCGACCTCTGCCATCGAGTACGCGCTCTCCAGACAGGCCCACGACTCCTCCGACGTCGTCGCTCGCGACCTTGCCGCCTGAAAACGCGAAGAGAGAGCCGCGAACGACTCTCTCCGATGTCCTTTGATGTTCTTGCCTGGAAGCCGACTGCTATTCCGTCTGCTCGGCCTTGGATGCTTCCTCTCCGGCGCCGCCTTCCGCGCCTTCTGCCGGAGCCTCGACCTCGACAGCCTCCTCGGCCCTGTGTACGTGAGGCGGCACGCATGTGCAGACCAGTATGTCGGGATCGGTAAGCACTTCCAGTGTGTCCGGGACGCTCAGGTCCGCGACGCGGATATGGCTGCCGATCGCCAGGTTGGTGATATCTACCTCGATGCGCGGAGGGATGTCGGTTGGCAAGCAGCTAACGTGCAGCTCGTCGAGCGGCTGCTCGACTATCCCGCCCTCCTTTGCGCCGACGGCCTCGCCGACCAGCACTATGGGCACATCGACGGACACCTTTTCCTTGAGGTTCACTCTCTGGAACTGAACGTCGAGCACCTTACGGCTGAGCGGATCTTTGTAGAAATCCTTCAGGATCACGAGACCGTCCAGCTTCTTGGGTCCGCCTTTTATCTTCAGCTCGATCAGTGACTTGATCCCTGCCTCGGCGTGTTTTGCTTGGCGGGCAAGATCGTCCAGCTTGAGCTCGATCGGAACGGGCTCGACATCGCGGCCGAACACGCTTCCGGTCACGTAGCCCTGCTTGCGCAGTTTCTTCATATGGCCTTTGCTCATATCCGAGCGGTAGTTGGCCTCAACTTTCAATGTTTCCATTACCGGATTATCCTTTGAGCAACAATCTTCTTGGGGTCACCGTGTCAGTATAACCGCAAACGCGCGCGCTCGTCAAGCGCGGGCAAGCGGGGCGTGTTGAGTCTCGTAGGAATCAGAACTCCGCAAATGCCGGCAGGGTCGGGTTTGACGGCCGTACCGAAACATGTCGGGGTCTGGTCGAACGGCACATGACTGCCCGTCTTTGGTTACGTGCTGCTCGAGACGTGAGGGACCGACGTTCCCGTGGAACACAACCTGTCCTATCGGTCGGTCTTCTGTTCGCGCGCAGACTCGGCTACGTCGAGCGCCTGAAGCACCTCATCTTCGGTGACGGGTCCGCGGAAGTATGTCAGCTTCCCGTCGATGAACACCCCGGTGGAGTAGCCCTTCGCCAGGACTGCCCCGCGAGTGCTCTGGTCGTGCACCACGACCTCGGGCTTCTCGCTTGCTGCCCTCTCGACAGCTTGCAAGACGGTCTCGCGGTTGTGTATGCCCACATAGCACAACCTGCAATCCATAATGTCCACTCGGAGCCTCGATCTGCCTTGCGGAGGAACGAACTTGGCCGGCACATAGCGAGGCTTATCGACGTTGCCCTTGAATGTGAGATAGTAGATCGTGGCGAACCCGCGCGATTGACCCTTTATCAGCCCCAGGCTCTCGAGCAGGGTGGCCGTCACATGATCGTGTCTAGGCTCTTTTTGGGTCAGACCCTCGGTGACTATCCCGGCCGCTCCGCTCGTTCGGGCATCTTCTATGGCGCTCTCGATCAGCATTCGAGCGACGGGTCCCTTGTCGTGAGGAGGCTTGACCTGTAGGCACTGAACCATGTAGAACCCGTCTCCGTCGATTTCCATCGGCGCCTGCTCGATGGGGTAGTATAACACGAACCCGACAGCCTCGCCGTCGTCGGTCCTGGCTATTTGACCGCGCAGCATACCGCCGTCCAACCAGACCTCCAACCGGCTGTACCACTGGTCGGCAAACGGCATTGCCTCGCCGCAGCGAATGCCCTCCCGCAGGTTGTCCATCCGAAGTTGCTCGATACGCATTTGCGTGCCTCCTTGCGACCATTATACACCGCAACGCAGGATTACAGACATGCATGTGGAACGGGTAATCATGCTGAACATAACGAGTTTCACCATCAGTCGAGACGATTCGACTTACGAGTGCTTCCCAAGCCTGACACGGTGCAGCAGCGGCCGAATCGTGCTCGTCTACCGTGAGAGCGACAGCCACAAGGCCAGAACCTATACCCGCATTGTTGTGCGTGTTAGTGACGACAACGGCGCGACCTTCTCCGACCGCAAGGTGCTGGCCGCGACGCAGCAGACCGACGGTGTGCTGCTCAAGTATAACTGCCCCAAGGTTCAGCAGCTATCGGACGGCACACTGCTTGTGATCTGCGATAGGTTCCCGATACCGGCCGGCGAACTCAGCAAAGGCGGCAACGAATCGCATATCTTCTTTTTCACAAGCAGCGATAACGGCGATACATGGTCCGAACCGCGCGATACCGGCGTCCGAGGCATCATGCCTGACGAGGTCGTGGAGCTGCCGGAAGGCGACTGGCTGCTGGCCACCCAGTTCCGACCGCCCGAAGTGGGCTGCACGACGCAGTGCGTTAGCAGGAGCACCGACAAGGGCAAGACATGGAGCAAGCCGACCGTCATTGCCGCGTGCGCGCCCCTTCACCTCTGCGAGGCGTCCATAGTGCGCCTGCCGGTCGGAGAGCTGGTCTGCTATATGCGCGAAAACAGCGGCAAGGGTCTGCCTGCGTACAAGAGTTTCTCCCACGATGGCGGCAGAACGTGGGAGGGACCTTTCGAAACGATGATGGACGGAGGACACCGGCCCGTCGCGCACATGACCCACAGCGGCAAGGTGCTCATCACCTACCGCCACCAACCGGGCAACCACAGTATCTGGGCAAAGAACACGTTCGCTTTCATGGAGCCCATCGAGAGCGCGCTGGAAAAGGATCGCGCCAAGCAGACCGGAATCGTCCTGCCGATTGATCACGACCGCAGCCCTGCTTCGGATGGCGGCTATACGGGTTGGGTCGAGACCGCGCCCGGTGAGTTCCTGATCGTCAACTACGTCGTCGATGACGCGCCGAAGGCCCAAATTCGCGGCTATCGAGTCCGCGAATCCGACTTCTGATGAGCGGCTACGACATTGATAACCTGAGCGCAGGCTACGAGGGAGTGCCCATACTCGACGGCATCTGCCTGCAAATCGAACAGTCCGAATTCGCCGGATTGATCGGCCCAAACGGCAGCGGCAAGACAACGCTGCTGAGATCGATGTCGCGCGTGCTCGCGCCGATAAGCGGTTCCGTGATGCTGGACAACCGCGACATCTACTCGATCCCCGCCCGCGAGTTTGCAAGGCGCGTCGCGGTCGTGCCGCAGGACACGGTAATCCCGTTCGATTTCACCGTGATGGAAATCGTGCTGATGGGGCGGTCGCCGAGGCTGGGGCGGTTTGCGGTCGAAGGCGCCCGTGACACCGAAATCGCGCTGCAGTCGCTCGAGCGCACCGGCACCGCGCACCTGGCCGGCCGGCAGATCAATGCCCTTTCGGGCGGCGAGCGTCAGCGAGTGCTGGTGGCGCGCGCTCTTGCGCAGGAACCCGAGGTGCTCCTGCTCGATGAACCCACGTCACAGCTCGATATCAGCTTCCAATTTGAGATAATGGACCTCATCAAATCGCTCAACCGCGAGCAGGGAATGACGATACTTGCCGTCCTTCATGACCTCAACATTGCCGCCCAGTATTGCGACCGGCTGATACTTATAGGACAGGGCGGCGTCCAGGCTGATGGCCCCCCCGACGAGGTCATAACCGCCGACAACATCCGCCGCGTCTACGGCGCCGAGGTCTGGGTGCGCAGACACCCGGCAACTTCACGTCCGTATGTGATCGCCGGCATCGTTCGTCCGGTCACCTCGGTACGGCTGCGCACTTCGGTCCCTCCGCGTAACTCCGTTGGTCCGGGAGATGTTGTCCCGGAGGGTTCGGGCACTGCGGTTCCTTCACAAAACTCAGTTCGTCCGGGACATC
>Ga0272448_1008526_pt1 | contig 10646 bp, 9 predicted proteins | sample YNPCB0191_FD_202220 | JGI IMG/M metagenome (GOLD analysis project Ga0272448, IMG submission 202220) | Hot spring sediment microbial communities from Yellowstone National Park, WY, United States - YNP-CB-019-1 | ecosystem: Environmental > Aquatic > Thermal springs > Hot (42-90C) > Sediment... | reverse complement strand
ACTCCTACCCACAGCTCATCCGAGACTATTGCAAGGGTCACCGGTTCGGTCCTCCCTTGGGTGTTACCCCAAGTTCAACCTGGCCATGGGTAGATCACACGGGTTTCGGGTCGAATGCGCGCGACTTATCGCCCAATTAGGACTCGCTTTCGCTCCGGCTCCGCCTCAGCGAGGCTTAACCTTGCCACGCACATTCACTCGCCGGGTCATTATGCAAAAGGCACGCGGTCACAGTCTGCGCCAAACCTTGCGGAAAGGCAAAAGACTGCTCCCACTGATTGTAAGCACATGGTTTCAGGTTCTATTTCACTCCCCGCCAGGGGTTCTTTTCACCTTTCCCTCACGGTACTGGTGCACTATCGGTCAGTTGTGAGTATTTAGCCTTGGAAGGTGGTCCTCCCGGATTCCCACAGGGTTTCTCGTGCCCCGTGGTACTTGGGATACCAGCCGCGGGAGAGCCAGCCGTTTCTGCCTACGGGACCATCACCCTCTCTGGTGCTTCTTTCCAGAAGACTTCGGCTAACGGTTGGCCTTTCTCACTCCCTCGCCGCACAGCAGTAAGCGAGGCTGGTCCCACAACGCCGTTCCGGCAACGCCTGCTGGCTTGGCACCGGAATCGGTTTAGGCTTTTCCCCTTTCGCTCGCCACTACTTGGGGAATCGCGGTTGCTTTCTTTTCCTCCGGGTACTGAGATGTTTCACTTCCCCGGGTTTGCCTCCCGGAACTATGGATTCATTCCGGGATGTGCGGACATTACTCCGCACGGGTTTCCCCATTCGGGTATCGCCGGGTCAAAGCTTGTGTGCAGCTCACCGGCGCTTATCGCAGCTTACCACGCCCTTCATCGCCTTCAACTGCCGAGGCATCCACCATGCGCTCTTAGTAGCTTGAGGTGAATATCAGCCTGCCTCTTCTCCAAATTGTCAAAGAGCAAAACCCTAAAATTTTGGCTATCTAAATAATAACAATTTCACAGCCCCAAGTCAAGTAGAAAAAAAACAACCAAAATAAACTGCGTCTGATTTTATAATGCTTTGATAAAACAGGATTTAACTCCCACGAGCCTCCGGACTGTTCGAAAGGTAATAAAAAAAGGCTGACCCCCACTTACCAGGGGTCTGCCTTTTGCTACCGAGTGGGCTTAGAACAGTTTATTCTTGTTGATATAAGCCCAGAGCAGTTTCATCATCTCACCGACCTTGACCGAGGCTTTCTTACCCATAATCGCCTGAAGGTCGGGAGTGAGTTTGATCGTTCGCTTCATCAAGGGTCCGGTTCCGGTCATCAGTTGATTCTTTTTGATGTAGCCCCAGAGTTTTTTGTTGATATCCTTCACCTTAATCGCCTTGCCCGGTCCAAACACCGGTTGCATCGCCTCGGTCAGTTTCACCGTGCGCTTCATCAAAGCTTCGCCACGAGGCATTTAGGCACTCCTTTCTGCCCATCAGGGCGGTTTGAAACCATCGTCTTCCTGTTACACACCCAATGTGTAACCATCTCATTGTGAACAAAAATTTCCCTCTGTCAAGCGAAACCTGAAGGGAATTTTTTCCGGCCCCACCCCTCTCCCTTCCGGTAAAGAAAGCAATAATTACCATCTTGATGCAGCCATCCTTAGCGAACGGCGCTGGGAATTTTGTCAAGACCGGAGGTCCTTGGGCTCTATTTTGAAATAACGCTGGGCAAAAACTCCTGTGCCCTTGACTCACCAAATTTAAACTATAGGCTATTAAATCTATGGCGACGGTAGTCATCCTGGGCCGACCCAATGTCGGCAAATCCACATTATTCAACCGGCTGGTAGGAGGCAGGGTTGCCATCACCCTCAAGGAACCGGGGGTCACCCGTGACCGCATCATCCGGCCGGCAAACTGGCGGGGACGGGATTTTCTCGTCATTGACACCGGTGGCTTCGTGCCCGGCTCCACTGAAGGAATCGAACGAGAAATTGCCCGCCAGGTTGAAATTGCCTTGCAGGAAGCCGATGTCATTGTTCTGGTCGTTGACGGCACAGCCGGACTTCTGCCCCTTGACCAGGAAATTGCCGACCGGCTCCATCGCCGAGGCAAAACCTTTTTTCTCGCAGTCAACAAATGTGATATTAAACGCCGGTTTGACTTAGCCGATTTCCATCGCCTCGGTGCGGAAAAAATCTTTGCCATCGCTGCTGAGCATGGTAGCGGTGTTGATGAACTCCTTGAAGAGATTGTCAAGCACCTTCCACCCGCACCCCTGCCCCCGCCGCCCGGTCTTGCTCTGGCAATTCTGGGCCGACCCAATGTCGGCAAATCCACATTTTTAAACCGCCTCCTTGGTAAGGAACGGGCAATCGTCACCCCGACGCCGGGAACAACCCGCGACACGGTTGAAGAGAGCTTTGAGTTTGAGGACGAAAGGTTCCACCTGATTGATACCGCCGGTATCCGGCGCCGCACCAGGATTGACCAGCCGGTTGAGTATTATTCAGTCAGCCGTGCCATTGATACCATCAATCGCTGTGATGTCGCCTTGGTGATGATTGACGCCACCGAAGGGCCGACCGCCCAGGACAAACGGATAGTCAATCTGGTTGAGGAACGGGATAAAGGGCTGGTGCTCATCGCCAATAAGATTGACCTCGTCCCCAGGGAACTGAATAGAAGGGTAATTGATTACATCACTGGCAAACTCCAGTTCGTCAATTATGCCCCGCTCATCTTTACCTGTGCGCTCAGGGGCAGGGGTGTGCTTGATGCCCTGCGTCAGGCAAAGGCGGTCTATCACTCCGGTGGAATGCGTTTAAGTAGCACATTTTTGCGCACCACCATTATGGAAGAACTCAAACGCAACCCGCCCGCACCGAACTGCCGCCCCCTCTCGCTTTCTCAGATCGGCATCAGACCGCCTGTTTTCCGACTCCGGCTTTCCCATCCCGAAACCGTCACCGCCCGTTATCAGCGCTACTGTATCAACCTGATCCGCAGCCAGTTCCGATTCACCGGCTATCCCATCAGAATTAAATTTACCCGTTAAACCATGGCAGGGCGAAAAACCTGGCTCTGGCTTCTAATACCTGCTGGCGTAATCCTCGCCAGCCTCATTACCCTATTTTTCTTTTTCTTAATCCCGCGCCCGCCCCGTCTGGAACCGACCACGCTTTTGCCCGGACCCGAAGGCGCAATCAACATCATCTTTATCGGCAAGGATGCCCGCGCCCTTGACCCGTCTCAGGACCAGGGCGGCCGAACCCGCATCCCCAGGGAAAAGACCGCCCATTCCGATGTCGTGATTGTCTGCCACATCAACCTCAGCCTCAACCGCGTAACCCTTTTTGCCCTGCCCCGGGATTTGCTGGTTATTGCACCCGGTATTACCACGGCAACATCCCGGACCGATTTCAACCGGATGGAAAAACTCACCCATACCTTTGCCATCGGTGGTGAACCGCTCCTGCGCCGCACCATCGAAAATCTACTTGGTATCAAGGTTCAACGCTTCATTGCCCTGGACTTTGACACATTTCGCATGCTCTTTCGCACCCTTGCCCGCTTCATCGGACCGGTCAGCATTGGCTCAGTCCGTCTGACCGACCCGGACCAGGCGTTGAAATTTGTCCGCCGGCGCAACGGCTTGCGCTACGATGACCTTGACCGCTGCCGCAACAGCCTCAATCTGATCAAAACGGTCAGTTGCCGCCTCTGGTCCTTCGTTGATACCCGGCTGGGAGACCTTTTGCTCGACCGGCTCTTTACCATCATCGGCAAGGATACCGACCTTACCCCATCCGAGGTCAAAGGGCTGCTCAGCCGCCTGCGCCAGCAGGGTTTCAACCCGGACCAAATCCGGCTTGCGGTTCTGGTCAGTGAGGGCAGACCGGTTACCCTTGACCGCTACGAGATGACCTTATCCTGTTACCTGCCCATTTATCCGGAGATGGAAAAACAGATTGCCCGTTATCTTAATGACCGGGACGAGATAGAGGCCCTTGACTTTATGACCCAGCAGAACTATCCCTGGCCCGAATATCTGAACGTTGAATACGACCTGCTGCCCGATTACCGGTTTGACAGCCTGGAACGCCAGCGTCTGGTCAAAAGGCTGCTGGAACTTCAGCTTCCAGCCCGGGAAAGCGGGTTTTAACCCGCTGGTAAAACATTAACCACCTCTTTCCGGAAAACAACCCGGCCCGATTCCAGTCGGTCAACCGCTCCGCCGCCCTCAGCAATATCGGCTCTCCCACCACCACCACCCCCGAGTGCATTTCCCACCGCCTTTGCCAGTTTTCCGGCTGGCAGCCGCTCCTGCAAATCCGGGCTTATAAAAACCACATAGCGCAACCTGGCTCCACTTACCGCGCCCGTCAAAAGCCCGGCATAACCACTGCCTAACAACTCCCTCACCCGGTCGCAGAGCACCCTCAATTCATCAATCTCAAAATAGGGGTAATGCCCGACAATCAGCCTGATGTTGCCCTGCACCTCGGCATTTCTAATCAGCCCGTTTGCCTCCTGACGGGCAAGCTGGACTGACAACTGCCGCACCCGCGCCCCGAGCCGCTTTGTCTCCTCGGACAGCGCCTCAATCCGCCTGATTAAGGCATCCTCACTCACACCCAGGTACTCACAGAGCCGGTCAAGGGTCTGCCGCTCTGCCCGCACCCGCTCAAACGCCTGTCTGCCCACCAGCGCCTCAATCCGCCTGATACCCGCCGCCACACCGGTCTCAGCAACAATCCGAAACATCCCGATTTCACCGGTCCGGCGCAGATGGGTCCCGCCGCACAACTCAATAGAAAAATCACCGATCTTCAGAACATTCACCCGTTCCCCGTACTCCTCGCCAAAGAACGCCAGTGCCCCCATCCGCTTTGCCTCATCCAGCGGCACATCAACCAGCCGTTCAACCTTAATATCTTTAACCACCTCATCATAAATCAGCCGCTCCACCCCCTCAATCTCCGCGGGCTTCAATGGCTCAAATGCGGCAAAGTCAAACCGCAACCTTCCGGGTTCCACTAAAGAACCCTCCTGTTTAACATAATCACCCAGAACCCGGCGCAGCGCGGAATGGAGAAGATGGGTGGCGGTATGTGCCCGTTCAATTTCCCTTCTGCGCCCCTGATCAACTGCGGCGAAAACCGGCCCCTTTTTCGGCTCGCCCGACTTCAAAACTGCGCGCAGCAGCCTGATTCCATGCCGGTAATAACTGTCCTTGACCTCAAACTCAAAACCCTCACCAACGACCCGGCCCGTGTCACCAACCTGACCGCCCTTCTCCGCATAAAACGGTGTCCTTGCCAATATCAGTTCATAACTGCCATCATCCAGCCGGCTGAAATCAGCCAGTTCGGTCTCGGTTTCATCCTCATCATAACCGACAAACTCCGACACCATCGGTCCACCCGCATTCACCGGCGCCGCCTCCCTGCCCCCGGCAATAAATGTTGTCTTTCTACTCCGCTCCCGCTGCCTTGCCATCTCCTGCTCAAAACCCTCCCGGTCCAGTTTCAGCCCGGCATCATCTGCCAGTTCCTGCACCAGTTCAATATGAAAGCCATAGGTGTCATGTAAACGGAAAAGTTCCTCGCCCGGCACCACCCCTTCATCCCGATAACGTCTGGCCACCTCCTGCCACCGCTCCAGACCCGCATCCAGCGTGCGCAAAAACCTTTCCTCCTCAGCCTTAATGATCAGCGCTGCCTGCTCCCGCTTGGCACCCAGTTCCGGATAAAACTGCCGCATCAACTCCACCACCGCACCTGCGACCCGGTAAAGAAACGGCGCTCTGACATTCTGACGCTGGGCAAAAAGCAAAGCCCGGCGCAGAATATTGCGCAGGATATACCCCCGCCCCTCATTTGACGGAATCGCACCATCGGCAATCGCAAAAGCCAGCGCCCGGGCATGGTCGGCTGCCACATAGAACATCTGCCGGTTAAAGGTATTTAAATCCTGGTTTAAAATCTCTTGAACTGCCTTCACAATCGGGCTGAAAAGGTCGGTCTCAAAGATACTACCTTTCAATTGCGAAACCATCGCCAGCCTTTCCAGCCCCATTCCGGTGTCAATCCCCCGATTCTTTAAAGGCAGCCTGGTTCCGTCCGGCAACTGATTGAACTGGGGGAAAACGATATTGTAAATCTCGCTGAACCGGTCACAATCACAACCCGGACCGCAACCCTTTTTACCGCAGCCAAACTCCGGACCCAAATCGCAGTATATTTCCGAACACGGACCGCATGCGCCGGTTCCACCTGCCGGGCCCCAGAAATTATCCTCCTCGCCCAGCCGGTAAATTCTATTCTCAGGCAGCCCCACCTGCTTATGCCAAACCTCAAACGCCTCATCATCCTCACGATAAACCGAAACATAAAGCCGGGCCGGGTCAAGTTTCACCACCTGAGTCAGATACTCCCATGCCCAGGGAATCGCCTCTGCCTTGAAATAATCCCCGAAGGAAAAATTGCCCAGCATCTCAAAAAAGGTGCAATGCCGCGGTGTCCTGCCCACCTGCTCCAAATCCGATGCCCGCAGACACTTCTGAATTGAACAGGCCCGCTTATAAGGCAACTCAACCGCACCTGCCCACAGCGCCTTAAACTGCACCATCCCCGCGTTGGTAAACAAAAGGCTCGGGTCATCGCGCGGGATTAAAGAAGAACTGGGCACAATCTTATGCCCCCTTTGGGCATAGAACTCCAAAAATGTCCGGCGCAACTCACGATGATTCATAACATTTGCATTTTAGCAGTGTTTTGGATTTCCTGCAACTGCTGCGAAAGATTGAAAAGTTAAGGTTGGGGCTTCCCAAACTCAAACACCAACTTCCCGCTTTTATCTATATAGCATTCCTTATTACCCACCCGCACAAATGCAAGACCATTGGTGAAACTGCGGGCATAATCAAACTGGAGTTTAATAACCATCCTGCCGCTTGTGTCAATGTAACCCCATTTGTTACCTATCCTCACCGGTGCCAACCCCTCAGAAAAACTCCCGGGCTCGTCAAACTGGGGATTTATCACCAGCCTTCCCGTCTTGTCTATGAACCCGAACTTACCATCCACAACCACAGCGGCAAAACCCTCGGAAAAACTCCAGGCATCTTGAAACTGTGGCTCGATAACAACCCTGCCTTGAGGGTCGATATAACCCCACTTTTTGTCTATTTGCACCGCGGCAAGACTTTCAGAAAATGTCAGTGCCCTTGAAAACTGGGGAGCAATAACAAATTCACCCCGTTGGTCCAGATAACCCCACTTACCGGTTGCTGAATCCTTCGCGCAGGCAAGACCAAGTTTGAAATCACCGATTATCTCAAACTTCGGTGGTGTGAGAAACCTTCCCTTTTTATCTACATAAGTCCATTTGTTGGTTCTATATTCTCTTACCCGTGCAAACCCTTCGGAAAACTTCCAAGCCCAGAGAAACTGCGGCTTGATGACAATATTGCCTTCACAGTCAATATAACCCCACCAGTTACCAACCTGCACTGCAGCAAGACTTTCTGAAAAATCCCTTAGTGCATTGAACTGCGGCTTAATAACAAACTCCCCTTTCGTGTTGATATAGCCACTGGCATTTCCGACCATAACACCGGCAAGCCCCTCGGAAAATTCTCGCGCCCAGTCAAACTGCGGCTTAATAACAAACCTGCCACTTTTGTCAATATAGCCCCATTTACCCTCTTTTTGTGCTGGAAAAAGACCGCTGTGTCCATTTTTAACACCTTTTCCTGCGGGCGCCGACGGTTTTCCACAACCAATTACTGCCAGCATCAACCCAGCAGCAACAAGGCAAATAAAGGCTTTATTACTAATCATAAATCTTCTCACAATCATATTGCCTCCTTTTATCGCAAACAATTTAGAGATAATAATAATAATAATAGATTCTAATCCCTATTCAAATCCCAACCTTGCTGAAAAAAAATTCTACCTCAACGGCAGGTTATTTAACACCCCTTCTCACCTCATCCAGCCGCTCCTTCGGCTCCTTAAGATTGAACATCTCCCACAGACCGGTCAGTTTGGTGCATGGATACTCATCACACCAGCCGCAATTTGCCAGTTGCCGCTCCCGCGCGCATTTTCTCGGCTCACACCCGGCACAGAACTTCGGTAGCCGTTTTCCGGTGGTGCAGCCATCGCACAGAATATCCTCAGGAGCAATCTTGTGCTCCGGCCTTGACCAATTCTGTGCTGTTTCAGCCAGCATCTCCCGATTGTTCGTCTGCGTTCCAATGAACGCCGGGCACTCACTGCACACTATCCCGCAATACGCCAGCATTTTCTCTGCCATCAAACACCTCCTTAGGTTTGTTTAATCCTTAGCAACTGTGTATGGGTGGCAGCGGATATCGCAATAACAGAACCCGGTCTTCGCCCGCGCCGCCTGCTCCTTCAACCACTTGTCCAGACCAATGCGCTTCATCCGTTCCGCATCAGGAATTAAAGTGTGGTAGCCCTGGGCAATCCCTTTAATCCGCTCACAGGGCCAGTCTGAACAGAAAACGCAGACCGCCACCTTCCGCTTCTGGGCGCACTTGCGAATCCCGCAGAAGGGCGGACCGCCTCCCTGCCGGCAACCCGGGCAGGCCTCCTTTGTCAGTTTGTTCAGAAACCTCCAGAACTCCTCAAACCCAGAAAACTCCTTTCCCCACAAATCCCAGCCCTCAATAGACATCGTCGCCCTCAGCGCCTGTGCCTGCTTTGGGATTCTGTTCCTTGACGAACAGAGATTACAACACAGACCACAGAACGCCACCTGCTTCAGTTTGCCCTTCTGGGTCTTCGTTCTTATTGCCATACCCGCTCCTTTCTCAGCTTTATTCACAACCCCATTATAACCCCAAAAACATCCGCATCAACCTTACCGTGTGCCTCATTAAAAATCTCTACCATAAGGATAACATAGTTCCATATAAATTTCCTTGTCAGGTACCTGACATCTTGTGTTGCCCAACAAAAAATGTTTACAAAGAATCAGGTTCGATTGACCAAGATTTACTACTCTTCACTAACAGTGAAACATAACCCGAATTTTGCCCTTTCTCCACTGTTGTAAAAGTCTCTTCACCTTCTTAATTAATCTCTCCTTCATTCAATATAATTGTTCCATCTCTACCTGAATACACCCTTTTATTATCTGAGTTAAATTCATACTTTACATCCAGCGACAGTGACTCAATAGATAACATTTTATAATGCTTACACTTATAGATATGTTTATTTCCTTTTTCTCCAGCAACATAAATTTCATAAGACAATATAAAGTGGGGTGCATCATAAGTTACTTTGAATTCATCAGATGGCGAAAAATAAAAACTCCTCTGGGTTGTATTGGCAGTTTCAACATTATAGGTTTTACATTCCAGATAGTAAGGTTCTTGATTAAACCAGAATAGAATGTCCGGGTAGCCCGCTGCCTTCTTATGGCCACTCGGTCCTACTGGAATGTCCGCATTTAACCCTAACGAATTCAATGCATTCCGAACATAAGGTTCAATATCATTTCCCACTTCATTTGGTCTTGTCCTTAAAATCCCGGTTTTATTTATCTCTTTTCCGGCACTTAATGCCGATTGTTTCAATAATCTTAAAACCATTTGATGTTCTTGTTTTGTAAAATCAAAAGAAATAACTTTTTTACCCGTCATCGCTTCAATAACAATATTAAAAGGTATATCCTTTAATGGCTGAAGCATCTGTTTTACAATATTCTCAAGCCTTTTCGTATATTCGTTGCTGGGCATATTTATTTCACCTTTTTAAAAATCAGAATATTTTCCATCTTCATCACATTATAAAGTCCGAAAATTATTTTATTTATATTATTAACCAGTTTGAATCCAAGCCTCTCCATATATTCAATTGTAAATTCTACTGTTTTAACTTCTTTACCCTGATAGGTGGCATTGCCGATAACTATGACCGCATATTTATCAGGTTTTAACACCCTGTGCATCTCGTAGTATGACTTTTTCATATCCTCATTATAAAGTTCTACTCTGCTGCGACCGTTTCCTCTTACGCCGATAAAATCGTTTCTCATCCTTAATACATCATATCCCAAATCCTGGAGCGAATGGATATCATTTTGGACATAATCAAGGGCAATTGAATAGGGCGGGGAAGTAATTATTCCATCTACTGAATTATCCGGCAATTTTATCTTCCTTGCGTCTCCGACTTCAATTTTCACAGCCCCCAATTTTAAGTTCAACCTTTCTTTTATCTGAATATAATCCCTCACCGAAGCCAACATCAAATTTACATTTTTCAGGAAAGAGTTGCCAAAATCACGCCGCCTCCGGGAATTATCACTTACCGCCAGCAATCTCGCCAATCTATAAAAATTTTTAACTCTTTCATCTTGGGACAACCGGTCTAAGAATTTATAGTAATTCTCCTTGTTCTGGAATAAATCAGGAATGATATTTGCTGAAATTTCTGTTACAGGGATGGTACATGGTAACCAGGGGATTGTTGGTTTGAGGTATATTATGAAGGAGACATTAGTTAATGAGTTGAAAGGATTGGTTAAGTCATGATTAATGCTTTACAAATAAGGGTTGAGACACTATATTACCGGTTATGGTATACTATGAGATTATGAACGGCCTCAGTAATATATTTAATCTCAGACTAAACATGGTTCAGATGGCCC
>Ga0272448_1008525_pt1 | contig 10648 bp, 8 predicted proteins | sample YNPCB0191_FD_202220 | JGI IMG/M metagenome (GOLD analysis project Ga0272448, IMG submission 202220) | Hot spring sediment microbial communities from Yellowstone National Park, WY, United States - YNP-CB-019-1 | ecosystem: Environmental > Aquatic > Thermal springs > Hot (42-90C) > Sediment... | reverse complement strand
TCGTTCGCTCCAAGTTCTGGATAACAGCACCAAATAGACTGCTAGCGCTATCGAGCACAGAATGACGATCGACGCAAGACCTAGCAACAGGCGTTTGCGTGTGCCGGCCGTCCCTGTTGTGGGTGGCAACGGCCCGGTACCAGCGGCGCCATGAGCACCGCCCACGGCGTCTCCCGCAGCGGCCTGAGTGCTGGGTAAAGCCGCTAGAGTCGGCAGCACGGTCTCCGGCGCGGTGTATGCTGCCCACAGTGTTCGTGAGAACTCTGCGCCGCTCTGATAACGCTCATTCGGATCTTTAGCGAGCGCTCGCATGATAACGGCCTCAACGGCCGGAGGGACAGATGCGTTGAACGAACTGGGCGGCGGGACGGTCTCGTCAATGATCTGCCGCATTGTGACGAGCGAGTCCTCGTTCACGAACGGCGGTCGTCCCGTGAGCATCTCGTACAGAACGACGGCTACCGAGTAGAGATCAGTGCGATGGTCGACCCGCAACCCCTTGGCCTGCTCGGGCGACATGTAGTCAGGCGTCCCGAACTTTGCTCCAGTCATCGTCAGCCGAGTATGTTCGGCCGCCCTGGCGATGCCGAAGTCGGTCACGACTGGCTTGCTTGCGCCGTCAAACATGATATTCGCTGGCTTGATATCGCGATGCACTACCCCTCGTTGATGCGCATGGTCAAGGGCCATACAGACCCTGGTAATAATGCTAATCGCTTCTTCCAGAGGCAGGGGTCCATCAGCCAGGCGCTCGGCCAGCGTTCCCCCTTCCAGAAACTCCAAGGCTATGTAATAAGGCGGGCGATCAAGCGAGGCCTCCCAGACCTTGACTATGCTCTCGTGCGTTAGGTTAGCGGCAGTCTCCGCTTCCTGCCGGAACCGCCGCACGGAAGTCTCATCTGTTTCGAGATGGGAGGGCAGCACCTTGAGCGCCACGATCCTGTTGACCGACGGCTGGAGGGCACGGTAAACCATGCCCATGCCTCCCCGGCCGAGCTCGCTTATGATCTGGTATGGCCCAATCTGCCCTGTCACTTGTTCCTCTGCGCTGGCGCTGCTTGCCTGCCTTTTCGGCGCATCACTGCGACCACCAGCAGCAGGTCAAGAAGCAGGAAACCGAGGAGCCCCCAGTAGATCAGGTTCCGCGAAAAGCCTGATCCCGCCGTGCCACTCGGCTCTGTCGAACGGGGGACGAGATACTGCCGTCGGTCACTACCAGTGCCAGCCCTGTCACGAACTGACACCTCGACAACACGCCAGGTCTCCTCACCGGCCGGGCGAGGGGAGTCGTAGGTCAGCACATACTGGCTCTGTATGTGGCGTGCTATCTTTCGGTAGATATCAGTCAGGCTCTCGGGGGAACTCGTCAGGAAGCATTGGCCGCCAGACTCCTGTGCCATAAGCCGCAGCGCGTCCGCATTCAAAGAGTGGCCGAGTCCCACACAGTAGATGGCTACGCTGTCGTGTCGGGCAGCAGTTGCGCACTGTGCAGCCGTGGCCGAGCTTGCGTTATCTTGTCCATCAGTCAGCGCCACGATAGCCTTCCGATCGGCCGCGTGCCGGGACAGCTTCGCGATGGCTTCACGGACTGCGTCGTACACCGCGGTTTCACCGCGCGGCTGCACGCCTTCGAGATACCGGAGGACAGCGCTACGGTCTGTCGTGAGGTCGGAAGATGGATCAACCTTGCTGGCGAAGCTCACGATACCCAGCGAGTCCTTCTCGCTCAGGCGACGAGTGAAGTCTGCTGCCGCTTTCTTCGCAGCAGAGATCGGAGCACCCCGCATGCTGCCGCTCCGGTCGAGCACGAGGATGACCGCGATCCGCTCGTCACCGGGAAGTACCGAAGAGAGACGGATACTAGGCACGGCTTGCGCGTCTTCGGAAACCGTGAAGCCATCAGCGGTGAGGCCGGCCAGGCTCTCTCCAGCCTCATCTGTAACGGACACAAAGCATCGGACCGTGGGGAAACCTTGTGCTTCGACACGGCTAATTCGCACTAACGGGGACGCAGCGGCCGCTGCATGAAGGCAACCAGCAAGAATAGTGCACGCCGCCAGAACAGCAGTTGCGTGCCCACTGCCCCGACGTACGGGAAACCGTCTATTCACTCTTACCGGCATTGCCATCGGCGGTGTCTCCGGTTGCCCCAGCATCAGCGGCTGGCGGAACGTCGGTCTCCGCTAGGGATGATTTCTCCTCGGCTTTCGCAGTCGCACCATCTGTCACGGAGGGGCCCTCCGAAGAAGCAGGCTGTGCTGATGCTGGCTCCAAGGGCTTTTCAGGTACAGGAGCAAGGGTGCCCTCAATCCGTCTGGTGGCAGGAGGCGTGCTCTGCGGCGCCGGTCTCGGCTTCCGACGCGTGACTTGCGGACCCGCGGTAACCCTCCTCCGGTGTCTTGGCTCGCCGACCTTTGCTTTAGCAGCATCCTCCTGCACAGGCCGGTCTAACTCGCCGCGTGCTGGTTCGGGAACCGTCGTAGCGAGGCCAGAGTTACTGCGTGCGGTCACCGGATGCATCTGCTTAGCCAGTTGACTTCCAACGACGGCTATGAGCAGTGCCACAATGGCCAGCAACGTGCCGAGAACCACCTTAGTGAACAACGTCGAGGAGGATACTTTCGGAGACGCATGCCGCGGAAAGGACTCCGCACCGATCCCGACACAGACCGCGGTGATGTTGTCGGAACCATCGCGCGTTTTGGCAACGGCGACCAAGTTCTCACAGGCGACCTGCGGGTCAGGACTGCAGGCGACAATATCAGCCAATTCCTGATCGCTCAGGCTATTGTGCAATCCATCACTGCACAGCAGGAGCACGTCGCCGTTCTGGAGGTCATCGCAGAGGATATCCGATACCACCGAGGGGCGAGTGCCCACGACCCTGCGGAGTTGGTTTCGCTCCTCAGATTGCGCTGCCTCTTCGGCGCTTATCAGGCCGGCGTCGATCTTCTCCTGCACTATCGAGTGATCCCGTGTCAGTTGCCTGGCATGACCTTCCCGTATCAAGTAAGCGCGGCTATCACCTACATGGCCGATACACAGACTACCTTGGGAAACCAGCGCAGCCGTCAGAGTCGTGCCCATGCCGTTGTTCCGAGTCTCAGCTTGTCCTCGCCCGTAGACGGCTGAATTCGCCTCCTCGAACGCCCTCCCCATGACTGAAGGCAGGCGGAGATCGGCGATGTCCTGGTCGGACATGAGCGACTGCACGGTCTCTGTCAGTGTCTCGACTGCTGTCCTGCTTGCAATCTCGCCGGCCGCATGGCCTCCCATGCCATCAGCGACCACTGCAAGGATGATTGGGTCTGCTGGCTCGCCGGCCTGCGGCCACATCTCCACGGCCGCGGCGTAGTCCTCGTTGACATCGCGAACGACTCCAACATCGGAACACTTGCCCAGCCTGGCCACTGCGCTACACACCTCGGTCTCTCTTCTCCTGGGAGCGGTTCTGCTGCCTACTTACGCCCCGGCCGGTGGCCCTGGAATTATCCTGAAAACAAGCTTGGTCTTCCCCACCTGAATCACGTCGTTGTCCGAGAGGGCCTGCCTCGTAACCTTCTGCCCGTTGACGAGCGTCCCGCTTGTGCTCGCCTCGTCTTGCACGTAGAATGATCCGTCCTGCCACCAGATGCTTGCGTGCTCCCTTGAGGCCGTCTCGTCAGCGAGACGAATATCCATGTCCTCTCGCCGACCTATCTTCTGTTTCTCTTTTCGGAGAGCGAACTTCGTGCCGTACTTGGCTCCTTCACCTTCAACGACAGTAAGGTCAGCCAAAGGGCGCGCTTCAGGCGCGGCAGGGATCTGCACGGTTGGCTTCTGGCTCGGTCTCACTTCCTGACTCGTGGGTGCAACAGTCGGTTTGGCTGCCGCTGCCGGCCGTAGCGGCTCCCGGCAACTCTCGCAGAAGTTCGCGTCAGGGTCATTTCGAGTCTGGCACTTTGGGCATACCTTGGCCACGGTAGCACTCGGCGTTGCTGTGGCGGCAGCGGTAGGGCTTACGATAGGCGGCCCCGCCGCAGTAGCACCAGCAGCCACGCCCGGCACTGCTGCGGGCACGCGCGCTGGCTTTCTAACCATCAATACCACCAGCACCACTGCAAGAATCACCAGTACTGCCAAGGCGGCGATCAGAACTGGCAGCGGTATGCCCACGCCGCCTGTCTCCATGAGCACCGGCACTGTCCCGGAGGCGTCAACAGTAGCCCTAACACGGCGCTCAACGCCGTTCGGTGGCGGGGCGGACGTAGTTCTTACATGGATGGTGGCCCCGCTCTCATCGGTCAGGTCATACTCGCCTCTGATCTTGGAGAGCGGTCCAGGTGTCACTGCCTGGGAATTGGCCACTGCTCCGCGAACTGTTACCACCTTGTTCGCGAGAGTCTTGGCGTTCTGCAGCACATAGTTGACAGGGTACTCCGCGGCCTGTGTGGCACTGGCCGTGCATGCGGCGAGCGCAAGCAGGAGCAGCATTACCACCATACCTCTTCCCATCCCCTTTCCTCCTCGTAGTTCAGAGTCTCTTCCGCGACGAACACCGTCGCGTTCGCGCAGTCTCTAAAGCATGGGTCTCGTCACCCAGGCAAGATACCTACTCGTCCTTTGACCCGCGCCTTCTCTTGGAGGCGCCGGTTGCGTGCTCCATTGCGTGGGCTAAAGAATGCTCTTGCACCCACTTCTTCAAGAGAGTTGGGTCAAACCGCCACTGGCGGCCAATCTTCATCGCCGGTATTCGGCCCTGCCGAGTAAGCGCTCGAAGCGTGTCCGGGTCTATCTGCAAGAACTCAGATGCCTGCTGCAACGTCATCAGCGACTCCGTCATCAAAGCCAACTCCACTCCGCTTGGTTACCCCCTCGCTTGTCCGGCAGTATAGCATAGCGCCTGTTACCTGGCAACGATGTTCTACAGCGCACCGCGAATCCCTTCTCGAACAGGGCTGGCGGGAGAGGAAGAAAGCAGACCCGTCCGTGAACGGCTGGGTTAGACGGTGGGCGGGCATCCCGAGAAGCCGGGAGGGCAGTTATTGCTTCTTGCATTGCCAGTGGAATTGCCAATCCGCCTGGAACGGCCAAGACCTGCCTACGCAGCTCTACAGCGCGGGTGCCGTTCCCTTTCCTCTGCAAAGCTCAATAGTAGGCTCGCATAGCTCGTGCGGCCCGGGTCATCCGGCCGGATCATGGAGCACCGTCGCACCGGCATCCAAAGGAAGGGGGTCAGGCACTGACCGAGCCCGCCCGAATCCCCGTTGCTTCGACGTCACGTTTGTTGCCACGACAGGGGCTGAGAACCGGCGGATGCGGCCTTCGTAGTCTGTGGTGGGTAGCGGCTACCGCCGAGGGCGACGAAGGAGCCGTCTCTCCCGCTACACACCCGCCCGTTTGGGCGTTGAGACCGCCGCCGCAGAGGATAATGGCTGAAGTACCAGGTGACCCGAACTACGGGAAACTGGCTTCACAGGCAGGCTGAAGGGCATTTCTTGCTCCAGGCGGGAGGGTCTGGTCTTCTCATTTGCGACGAATCCCGCCCCCGCTACCATGCCATTCATAATTGGCTCCGGGATGCGGTAGGTGATCTCCACCTCCAAGCGCTCCGGAGCCAGTTTCATTTCCTGAACCCAGGTGCGCAGCAGGCGCTTGCGCTCGCCCGGCTCGCCCTGGGCCAATACCTTCTCCGTCTGCCGCCGGTAGGCCAAGGCTGTCTCGACATCAATCCGGGGAGGCTCGCCAGGGGCCGTCGTGGCTGAGGGCAGCGCCTCGCGCTCGGCCAGCAGTTCCCGCAGCCGCTGGTTCGCCCAGGCGGCATCGCCGAGGCCGTCCTCAATGGCCCGCCGGATGTTGGCGATCTTGCGGTCTATGTCAGCGATCTTCTGCGCCGCGTGCGGGTTATAGCCTGTTGACATCTCCCAGAGGCGTCGCAGTTCCTCGTTGACCTGGCGGGTGAAGCCCCTCGGGTCGGCGCAGACTGCAAGGAGCCCGCGCAGTCCCTTGACCGCTTCCGCCTCCACTGCCGCCTGCGGCACATATACGCCCGGCCCGCAGCCCATGCCCCGTCGATATGGCTGGCTCCCGCAGACGTAATAGCGGCCTCCGCTGGTGCGAAACCCGATCATGTTGCTGCCGCAGCGCTCGCACCTGAAGAGACCGCCACTCAGGAGATAATCGGACGTTCGGCTCTTGCCGTAGCCCGCGTCGAACTGCTTACGGGCGATGCTCCTGCGGGCAGAGGCAATCGCCCGGGCCTCCTCCTCGCTAATGATCGCCGGGTGCGCGTTTTCGACGATCACCCACTCCGCTGGTGGCCGGATAGTGCCGTTCTTCCGATGCACGTTCCAGACGCCATAGCCGCAGTACTGGAGCAGCGCATGCGGCTGGAGAATGGCATACCAGGTGGAGATGCTCCAATAGCGCTTCCGGCGCGCGGGGATGCTCTGGGCGTTGCAGAAGTCGCGCAACTCGTCGAGCGACGCGCCCTTGGCCGCCATCTCCACCAGGCAATGCCTTACCCAGTGATGTACCGGACGCCCGGCGACCACGGTATCGTCGAGCGCCCAGACGCTCTTGATGATGGGCCGCCCCTTCTTCTCCTCGCCGCGATACAGTTGAACTGCCTTGTATCCCCAGAGCGGCTGGCCCCCGTTCTTGTAGCACCAGCCCGTCTCCGGATCACGGGTCTGCACGTTCGCCCGGCAGCCCTTGCGGGTGTGAAAAGCTACCTCCCGGCTGTAGGCCTCGTTCTTGGCGAAGGTGATCGCCTCCATGTAGACACCGGCCACACTCTCGGGGTCAACCTCCGGGTCGTTCAGAGAGATGACGCGGATGCCATGCTGTCGCAGCTCCCGCACCAGTGACTTTGCCTGGACGCTGTCGCGGGAGAACCGGGAGAAGTCGTGGACCAAGATGACATTGACCTCTGGGTCAGCCTTCGCGGCGGCCAGCATCCGGTGAAACTCGGCGCGCTTGCTGCCATTCTGGTAGGCGCTCGCCGCCTCTGAGAATTCCGCCACGATTTCAATGCCCTGCTTTTCCGCATAGGCGCGAATCTCCCGGAACTGCTCGGGGATGGACAGGCCGCGCTCCTCCTGCATGTCGGTGGAGACGCGAGCCCAGGCGAGGGCCTTGATCGTGCCGGACCGCGCTGCGAGACTAACACGTCGTTCTCCGATGAGGCCTTCCAGCAATGCGCTCGCGGCGCTCACCTTCGCCCCTCCTTCGGCACCTCGACCTTCGCGAGTGCCTTCTCCACGATCTCCAACAAGATCGCGTGCTGACTCTTGCGCTCCCGATAGGCGAGCCAACGAAGCTTCTCGTGCAGTTGTTCCGAGACACGAAGCGTGAGCTTGACCATGGTGGTCACCTCCGGCCGCATTATACCTCAATACCTCTATTCCGTCAAGCCGTATGCTCGGTCGGCTTGACAGGGAGGTTGTGGCGCGTCGGGCAGTACGACCGTCGGAGCATCCCCCTGCTGGCCGCTGGCCCCGGCGAGTCTCCTCTGCGGGTTTCCCGCGACGTTGAGCTGCTTGTCTCCTACGTTCACCTGCCCGGCCTGCTCGATCTTGATGGTGAACGGGGCGGCCTTCATCGCCCGCAGCGCTTCGAGGTTTCGGAGAAAGAGCTCATTCGCCCGCGCCAGGTACACTTGGGCATACCGCGCCAGCGTCTCGTACTCGAACGACTTGCCGTAGGCGATGTAGCTGTGTAGGGCGCGCGCGGCCCGCAGCCACTGCCAGTAGCTCATTACGAGCACGTCTGCCAGCATGAGTTCGGCCCCTGTCTTGAGGTCGTAGTCCTTGACCAGCCGCGCCCGCAGCGGCGCCACAATGGTCAAGAAGGCGTGCCGCCCCTTGTCATAGTCGCCATTGTTCTCGGCAGCCAGGGCATTCACCAGCAGGCTGCCGTCCGCGGTGGCCCCGCCGTACAGCGCCTCTAGCAACAGCTTGTTCTCCGCGATGACGCGGTTCTTGTCCTTCAGGGGCAGCGCATCAAAGCGCTTCAGCCAGTCGCGCAGCTCGGCTTCTGTCGGCCTTCCACCATTTGCGGGTAGCAGTGGCTCCAACGGCTTCTGTGCTGGCGCGGTCTCCTTCTTCCTCTTCACAGGTTGCTTGCTCATGGTCATTATCTCCTAGCTGGCTTCCCGCTGACGCTGGAGATGCTCCTGGTACGACGGCAACCGCATCAGGTCAAGCCCGAGCGTCACCACTTCTTGACCCGTCGCCGGGTTCAGCTTCGCCCACGGTAGCCCCAGCCGGTTCCGGCGTTTCCGCTCCGACCGGATCATCCGCTGCAGCATGACGAAGTCATCCTCGGTGATCGGCCAGCCGCAGGCTGCCTGGACGCCTTCGGCGCTCAGCCAGTACAGCGCCCGATCACGCTGTTCGGCCGGTAACGAGCGGCGATCGCGCAGCTCCCGCCCGTGCCAGTAGCGCCCAAGTTCCTCGCCCATGCGCTGTCGGGCCGTCTGGGCTTCGCCGTCCAGCCCATTGAGAAGCTTCCTGAGCTCTCGCCAGCGGACCATCGGGTTGTCCCCCCGCGCCTCCTCCAAGGCCGACCGCACTTCAGCCAGCCGTTCTCGCGCGACATACGCCTTCCGCTGCACACCCGCCGCATCCCGCCAGCGCCGGTAGTAGTACGGCCCGTGCAGCTCGCCCCTGGCACATCGGCAGTTCGGCTTGCCGCAGCGCTTGTACTCGGCAATCAAGCTGCCGCACAGGTCAGCCTCACCCATCGCCGCCCCCTGGCTCATCTTGGGCAACATGCACGCCGACCGATTCGCTCCGTTTTCCGTCATCGCTTACCTCGACCCACTCCCCCACCAAGGCAACGGCGGCTGGCGGGTGGCACGTGGCGCACACGAACGGACCGTTCCCGGAACGCCAGAAGCGCCTGCCTCCGCAAGCATAACACGCCCGCAACACACATATTGCCTCTCTAGTTTCAGCGGAACTGACCAAACTGACCAAGTCGCCATCACGAGGTGTCTCCTCCCCTCGCTGGAGCGCTTCCGGCCTGGCATCCTGGTCAGTTTCATGGTCAGTTTCCTTACGGGGCGGAACCGCAATCTGACCAGCAAACTGACCAGCCCAAGGCTCCTGGAAGGCTTCGGACGTTCGCTCGAGACCGTCGTGGTCAGTTTGGTCGGTTTCTGAGACGGTAGAGACGACCCATTGTGCGCGCAGGTGCAACGCCTTTCGCCTGATCCCCGCGAGCGTCGGTCTTACCGTCAAGGTGCCGCGGCTGCCTTGCTCGGTGGACATGAGCCAACCGCGCTCATGTAGACGCTTGTGGAGGGTTCGCTTCCCCACCGGTAATGAATCGCCCAGTTCTCGCGCCAGGCTCTGTGCCGCCGCTAGCGAGGCATCTGGCTCGAGGTAGAGATGATCCCCATCCACCCAGCCGACCAGGTGCCCCTGTGGCGCCCAGCTGGGTTCGTAGCTACTGCCGCTGACCCGCTCCCTCCAGCCCCATCGCCCCGGCGTGTCCGGTTGTCCCCCGTCCGGACCTGCTACATGGGCACGCCCACTGCTGATGGCGGCCCGAAGCAACTCGATGAAGCGATTCGCCGGTTCCGAGGCCGCCTGATGGCGGCTCTGCGCGCGGGCCGCCTCGCCCAGCGCCTGCCATCCGCGCTGCCAGAGGCCATCTGCTTGGTCAGCCGACAACGCGGCAACCTCCTCTGCGAACGCCAGGAAATACCTGAGGCCAAGCGCCAGATTGGCGACAATGTCGGGCGTGCGCTTATGGTAACTGCTCTGCATCGCCGCCTGCCGCAGTTCTCGTACCTCGTTGGCCTGGCTGGACTGCATATCGTCATACCGGGCCGCCAGCCACTTCACGAAGCCTGCCAGCGCTTCGGCATAGAGTCCGTTGGCCGCATCATGCTGGCAACTGGTCAAGGCCCGCCAGTCAATGTCTCCTGGGGACATCTCGATCACGAAGATGCGAGCGCCTAGCGACTGCCCTCTTGGCACGTCCTCGCCGGTGCTGACGATGAGGCCTCTGGGCGGCTTCGGCGGCCGGATGCTTGTGTCCGACCTCATCCGTAGCCGCGGTTGCCGGTTCCCTTGGGCTCGCAGCAGGCGGTCTGCCTCCCGATGAAGCCGCGCCACATCAGCCGCGCTTCCGCCAGGTGCGAAGTCGTCGACCACCAACAGCGCGTCCTTGGCGGCGAAAGCAAGCCCCTCCAGGGCGTTGGCGGTGCTGGACCAGCCGCCTGGCAGATGGCGCGCGTCCAGGCCCGCGCCCCAGTGGCGCTGCATGACCGCGGCCAACTCGGTCTTCCCGCTACCCGTCGGGCCAAGAACGTGCAACGAGAAGTCCGAAGAAGCCAGCGGCGCTCGATAGATGGCACACAGTGCTGGAAAAACCACCGCGTCCGGGGCGAGCTCCAGCACGCGAAGCGATGCCAGAACCGCCTCCCTCAGTCGTTCTGGCGGCGGCTCAGGCAGGGCAAAGCCGGCCAGCGCCTCGGGCAGTATTACTTCGATGCCCGCTATCGGACCGTCGGGACCGAGCGCCCCGCCCCCGTGCAGGTAACACCACTTGTCATCAACCCTCCGCCAGCCGGTGTGAGTGTAGACGCGGCGCTGTGGAGCCCCGCCGCTCAGCAACTGGATCGCGGCCCGGACGTGGTCCTTCACCCCGAAACCGG
>Ga0272448_1008523_pt1 | contig 10649 bp, 7 predicted proteins | sample YNPCB0191_FD_202220 | JGI IMG/M metagenome (GOLD analysis project Ga0272448, IMG submission 202220) | Hot spring sediment microbial communities from Yellowstone National Park, WY, United States - YNP-CB-019-1 | ecosystem: Environmental > Aquatic > Thermal springs > Hot (42-90C) > Sediment... | reverse complement strand
AAAGGGCAGACCGCGCGCCCCCCGCTGTCACAAGGAGGGTTCGGTTGTCAATTCCTGGGTCGCCTGATTTTATTATCCCACGGACGACGAAACTGCCCACCCCTATTGATCCGTCAGCGGCCTGGGTTATGAAGGTCAGGGAATCGCCGAGGTTGACCTCCAGCAGTCTCGCGAGGCCAGGGCCAACGAGGGCTCCGGCGGAATCCCGATCGTCAAGGAAACTGCCTTCCGAGACCGTCCTGTTCAGTGTGGTTGTAAGGGTCTCGGAGCTCACAACAAGCCCAATCATCCTGGCGCCCGTGGACTTCTCGGGGCCGAAAACCAGGCCGAAGGCCTCAATCCTTGGGGTCACGGAAAACACGCACGGGTCTCTCGCAACGGCCTTCAGCGCGCTCTCAAGGCCGGGTATAGTGTCCGAAACCCTTGGCCGATCGTCGTAGCCGGGCCTCGTGACCTGGAGCTGGCCGACGAAGAGGCTTGTCCCGCGCTCAACAGAGCTTGCCTCAACCCCGTCCTCCAAACCACAGAGGAAAACCGTTAGCCCAACGGCAAATGTCACCATTGAGGAGGCAAGGGCCGTTCTTGCCCTGTTCCTTCCGAGGTTACGAAGGGCTATCCTGAGCCAGTTCATCAGTAATACCTCATTGCCCTCATGGGGGTCATCCTGGAGGCTATGTAAGCGGGGTAAAACGAGCTCAGGACCGCCACAAGGATGAACCCAACGATGGGTTCGTGGAGGTGGGACCAGAACAGGGGCCCAAGTCGCGGGTAAAGCCTGTCTATGGTTCCCATGCTGTATGTCTCGTAGACCTCCCCGAAACCGCCAACATATATGCCGGTAAGGCTAAAGATCCAGGTGATGAGGAACCCCAGCACAAGTCCAGCTATCACGCCCACAGCCGAGAGAAGAATCCCCTCAGTTATCACCATAAGGAATATCCCCTGAGGCTTCATGCCGAGCGCGTGCATTATCCCGAACTCACGGACCCTCTGCTTCACGGACATGAGCATTGTGCTCGCTATGGCTGAAACCGAAAGGAGGAGGAACAGAAGGAGTATCAGGGAAACAGAACCCCGCTTCATCCGCACGGTCTGCTCCAGAGCTGGCATGAAATCCCGCCAGGACCTTGCCACAACGCCGCATCCGAGGCTCAGCCTTTCCGCGACCTCGTCCGCACGGCCCAAGTCCTTGAGCCTAACCGCAACCGTGTGATACCCGTTGAGAAGAAGCATGTTCCGGAGCGTCCCGGCGTTGACCAGAACGAGGCTCCTGTCCAGCTCCGCAGAACCGAGGTGAAGCAGTCCTCTGACGCGGAGGGCCTCGCCAGCTATGTTGCCTGATGAATCCATGGCCATTATCACCATCTTGTCCCCGATCCTTAGGCCCAGGTCCTCAGCTATCCTGTCGCCTATCACAGCGCCCCGAAAATCGCCGGCCCGGAGGAACTCGCCGACTCTGGTGTATTCCGCGAGCTTTGAGACCGAAGGTTCTATATCGGGGTTTATGCCAACAATGAGCGCGCACGCGGAACCCGTTGGCGAGCTGGCCATGCCCGTTGCCATGAGCCGCGGAGCAAAACCAAGGACATCAGGATCAGACCTGAGCCGCGAGAAAACCAGGCCCGTATCCGCGATCACCTTCCTGACATCGTAATCATCGGAGAAGCCGGAGCTCTCAATCTGAACCTGGCCGGTGAAGAGGTCGGTTATGTGCTGAAGGGCCATGTCCCAAGCGCCTTCCTGCATTGCCCACATGAAGACCGTCAAAGCGGTCCCCACGACGATTATCAGGACAGAGAGGGCTGTCCTGCGCCTGTTGGCGAGTATGTTCCGCCACGCTACCCTGAGGTAGACCCTCATCCTTCAAATTATAAAGCCCAGGGAAAAAATGAGGAAAACCGCTAGGATCAGCCTGAGATCTCACACTTCCTCAACCCCTGATCCTCGGCTTGGAATCGCTTTGGGCCGGCGTTGGATGAAAATATATCCCCGGCCCAAGGACGGCCGGGCTCAGAGTTCTCACGCTGTGGATCAGGTATGCGATGTAGCGCAATTGCCCTTCGCTGGATACAGACCCAGCGGGTAAGGGTTCTGGTGGAGGCAATACCGCGCGCCTCACATCAAGATTGAAAGCGGGTTATTGATTGTTTTCCCAGGTCGGAGTTTCCAGTCCGACAGGCGCAAGAGCGTATACACCAAAGCCCTCGTCTGTCCTGAGCGATTACGAGAGAGAAAGCTCAAACCTCTTGTGCCCAAATAACTTACTGGCAAGAGAGGTGTGAGATGTCAGAGCGCGGCTACTTGATCTTCCACGGCAAAAACATTATTATATAGGCCTTGTTTTGGGGGCGACTGGTCTCGACAGGGACAGCGAACCCGTTGAGGCGCACGCCGGGGAGCCGTCACCCCGCGAAAAGACGGCAAAGACAACTGCCGAAAAGGCATACGCTTACGCCTAACTGAGGGCGTAGGTCTCCTGGGAGAGCCCCCCGGACTCCCCAGAGAGGCCTTATAAATCCGGGGTCGTCGGACCCCTTGCCCCGTGGGTCCGGCTAAACAAAGGGGCGAAACCTTCCGGGAGGCTCGCTCGCCCGGCCCCGGAAGGAAAACAGGGCGGGCTAAGCGTGTAGGGGCCTTGCGGGTTGGGTCTCTGGACGGGGGTTCGAATCCCCCCGCCTCCATAAAAGGAAAACCTATGGCAGAAGAGGATAAGAACAGAAGGGTTCCCCGGATAAGGGACCGGGTGCGCAAACCCTATGAGAAGCCCAGGATATTGGCCTCGGAGAGAAACGAGGATGTGCTCTCCCTTAGTCCACTGAAGGCGCCAGTGCCGCCGCCCAAAACGGGCTAACGGGGTTCGGGCTCGGCAGAACGAGGCTCCCCGGAACGGGGGATCAGGTGGATTGGTTCGGGGGATTGATAAAGCCCATCCGAACAATCTTGGCGATAAGGTTTCGCATATCATCAAGGGCCTCATCGCGGTCAAATCCCTCAAACGAGGACTCCATTATACCTATTGAAGAGCCGACCGTGCCGCCCTCAAGCAGGGAGCAGACCGCCTCTGCCCACGGGCCCTCCAGCGCGATGTATCTGTTACCCGCCTTTTTCCAAAAGAGAAGAAAGGACTTTTCCCTTCCCGCGAGGAGCCTGAACGCTACATCGTGGGCCGGGTAAAAGCCCTGGGTTTCCAGGGAAATCTGGATTTCCTGGCCCTGAGATGAGGGAACAGGAGGAGAGGGGCTCTCTGTTTTTGCGGGCAACCTCAAGCTCTCGCGCTCGGCAAGCCACAGGTCTATTATCTCCTTGAGATAAGGGTCAAGCCCTCCGAGCGAGCCGTCGTAGGCCCGGCTTATTGAGGGGCAGAAATAATCAACCCCGCGATAAATGGCATTCTTTCTTTCCGAAACAAGCTCGCGGCGAAGGGAACCCGACTTCTCATCCAGGCCTTCCCATATCTCCTCTAGGCTGTTTTCGGATATGTTGCCCAGACGGATCGGCAGGGTTATGCATGGCCAAACATCGCCGTTGTAAGCCAGGTATAGGGTGTTCGTGAAGGCGCCGCAAGGGTGAGCCAGGACCGGCGGGTCAGGAAATATCCTAACGACATCCCTCAGACCCTCTCCCCTGAGCCTCAAGCCCTCCACCCTCTCAAGGCGGAAAGGGTTATAGACCTTAACCGCAAGCTGAAAACCGGCGCCCATATCCTTGAACATAGCCCTTGCATCCTCTATCTCCCGGTAATTCTCCTTATTGACCACGAAGCCCACGGATACGCGGACGCCTTCCCCAATTAGCCTCCTTATGTTGCGGGTTGCGGATTCCCAGGCGCCCGCTCGGCCAACGAGCCTATCGTGGGTCTCAGCTCTGGCGCCGTGGACGCTCACCCCGACCTCTGCAACCAGGCCATCGGATATGGCGGCTAGCGCTTTCTCGCTAAGCCTGAAGCCGTTTGTGGTTACGGTTATCACGAACCTGAGCCTGCTAGCAATCTCAACGAACTCAGGGAACTCAGGGTGAATCGTTGGCTCGCCTCCGGTAAGCTCTATCTCAAATGTGCCCATCCGGCTCATCTCCTCTAGGGCCTTCTGGAACACCTCCCGCCGCATGAACCCCCGCCGGCCTACCTCATCCCCCCAGAAACAGAACCTGCACCTCAGGTTGCAGTGCCTCGTGAGTCCAAAATGCGCGAAAAGGAGGAGCCTCTCATCCCTCGCCCAAAGCGCGAGGCGCTCCATGAGTTCGGGATCAGCGACTACCATATCGGCTCGCGAGCCCCAATCCAGTAGGCAGGGAGGTCTTGAGTTTCTCCCTTTTGGCGGCCGGGAAAAGCACATTGTTAAGTATGAGCCTGTAACCTGGGCTGTTCTTATACAATCTGAGATCAGTGGGCGGGTCCCCGACCATGTGCTGGTAGTCCTCCGGATCGTGGCCTCCGAGGAAGCTGAAGAAACCCTTTCCGTAGGCGCCGTATATGTATTTCGCCTCCTCTGTCCCCTCAACCTGGCCCAGGATGATCACCCCGGGCTTCAGCTTGGACTTCCTGAAACCCGTGTCCTGACCAAGGAACTCCTTTATCAAACCCGTATGGTCCTGGGTTAGCATGGTAGGAACAGGGTCAAACTTGGCGGAAAACTCAAAAAGGCTGAAGTAGGTGTCCGGGCCGCGGGCAGATGCCTCGCGGGTTATATCAACATCCGAGTGTTCGTATATGTAGGGGCTGGTGATGAGCTGGGCGTCCTTGAGGGCCATGCTCTTGCCGAAATCAAGCCTTGATTGAAAATCAGGGTCAGGAGGGTCCCCGTCGTAGACTGCGTCGGTTATGTCAACCCCTTCCGAGGCCAGGGCTATGTCAAGCGTAATCGGCGCGGAGCACATTGCGAAAAGGAAACCTCCTCCCGCTACATAGTCCCTTATCGCCCTGGCAACGGCCTTTTTCTCCTCTGGAACCGATGGGTATCCAAGCTCCCTCGCTATTGCCTCGTTAACCTCAACCTGCCTGCGATACCATTCCGCGTCGCGGTATGAGCCGTAGAACTTACCATATTGGCCTGTGAAGTCCTCGTGGTGAAGGTGGAGCCAGTCGTATTTCCTGAGGCCACCTGAAAGCACCTCCCTGTCCCATACCCTGTCGTATGGAATCCCCGCGTATTCAAGCGCAAGGGATACCGCGTCATCCCAGGGTTCCTCATAGGGAGGAATGTAGACCGCAACGCGCGGGGCCTTTTCCAGAAGGACAGGGTTCGCGTTGGTCTCATCCATCTGGGCAATGATGGATGCGGCCTCAGAGGCGGATATTATCCGATAGAGGACGCCGAGCGAATCACACTCAGCCGCCGTGGCCTCGTTATACTCGCACATGAAAGAGCCGCCCTCCCAGTTCAAGAGCCACTCCACATTAACGCCCCTTGCCAGGGTCCTGTAGGCAATCCCGTATGCCCGAAGGTGATCGGTCTGCGAGGCGTCCATGGGGATGAGTATCTTGTTCTGAGCCGCGAGAACCCCGCAGAAAAACGCTACCCAAAGCCCTCTTTTCACCTCTAGAATTATAAGGCTAGAGAGGATAAACTTGCCAGCTGAGATCTCACACTTCCTCAAATCCTGATCCTCGGCTCGGAATCGTTTTGGGCCGGTGTTGGATGAAAAGATGAAAATATATCCCCGGCCCAGGGACTGTCGGGCTAAGGGTTCTCGCGCTGTGTATCAGGTATGCGATAGAGCGCAATCGCCTTTCACTGGATACAGACCTAGCGGGTAAGGGTTCTGGTGGAGGCAATACCACCGCGCGCGGCTCCTCACATCAAGCGGGCAGGATTGAAAGCGGGTTATTGAATGTTTTCCCAGGTCGGACTTTCCAGTCCGACAGGCGCAAGAGCGTATACACCAAAGCCCTCGTCTGTCTTGAGCGATTACGAGGGGGAGAGCTCAAAGCTCTTGTGCCCAAATAACTTACTGGCAAGAGAGGTGTGAGATGTCAGACTTGCCAGGATTCATCATGTTGCGCGGCACCGCTCAGAGCGATAATAATTTGTCCCAGCAAATTTATCCCAAAAGCTAAGCACATGAAACAGAAAAACGGCAGAATGATATGGGGAGGAGTTGATCTCGTTGAGCTAGCCGAAACGCTCGGGACGCCCCTCTATGTGATTGACGAGGAGGTGATCCGCGACCGTTTCAGGCAATACAGGGCCGCGTTTCCTGATGCGGAGATCGCTTATGCCGTGAAGGCAAACAACTCCCTCGCTGTGCTCCGCATTCTAGCGCAGGAAGGCTCAGGCGCCGATGTGTTCTCAGACGGCGAGCTTTACATGGCCCTTGCGGCCGGGATCCCAGCCGAAAAGATCCTGTTCAACGGCAACTCCAAATCAGACTGGGACCTCACCATGGCTAAAAACACGGGCGTCCGCGTCTCCGTTGATAGCCTTGATGAGCTGGAGGTTCTGTCCAGGATGTTTCCGGATCCGGATAACCCCGTTGAAATAGCCTTCAGGGTGAATCCGGATGTGAGGCCGGACACCCACCACAGGATAGCGACAGGCGTGCGGGAATCCGAGTTTGGAATACCCTATGAAATGGTTCTTGATGCCTACGGGCTAGCGCTAACGCTTCCGGGGGTAAAGCCTGTTGGGATATGTTGCCACATCGGGTCGCAGATAACCGACACAAGCGTATTCGCCGAGACAGCTCACAAGATGATGGGCTTGGCGCGGGAGCTTTTGGAGATATACGATCTTGAGCTCGGTTTCGTTGACCTTGGGGGCGGGCTCGGCATTGATTACACAGGCGAAGGGAAGGCACCGAGTCCAAAAGACCTCGCGGAGGCCATAATGCCGGAGTATGAGGCCGGGTGCGCTGTTATGGGCTACAGGCCGAAGCTTATCCTTGAGCCCGGCAGAAGCATCGTCGCGGAATCAACCGTTCTCCTCACCAGGGTTAACTTCGTAAAGGAGGCCGGGCGGCTATTCGCGGGTATTGACGCTGGTTTCAATGTGCTGATAAGGCCAACCCTTTACAGCGCCTACCACAGGATAATCGTAGCAAACAAGGCAAACCAAGCCCCGGCCAGAAAATACACCGTTGTTGGGCCCATGTGCGAGACGGACATAATGGCTGAGGAAAGACCTCTTCCGGAGCTGGCAAGGGGTGACCTCTTGGCCTTTTTGGACGCCGGGGCCTACGGATTCTCAATGAGCTCCCAGTATAACGGGAGGCCGAGGCCCGCCGAGGTTCTCGTGCGGAACGGCGAGTGGTATGTCATAAGGGACAGGGAGAGCTACTCTGACCTCCTTCTGAGACAAAGGGTTCCCAGCCACCTGCTCCTCGGGAACCCTCCGGCACGGTTCCTGCCGGTTTCGGATAAGGTGCGCGTTCCAGAGGCCTATTGACCTATCTGACCACAGCGGATCCGGCCCGAGAGCCGGCCTTCCAGATGTATAACCCGCGCTCAAGGCTGATCCTGGTTTCTCCGGGGTTTAGCCTGCCGGAATAGATTATCCGGCCATCAGGCCTGTAGACTGATACCGACGACTGGAGGCTGGACCTGAAGACAAGCCCGCCCAAAACTGGGATGCAAAGAAAGCTCGCCTCGCCGCCCAAAGGAAACTTCTCCTCGCCGGATACGCTCGGGCAAAGCTCGGCCGCGTTCATCGTTAGGTCGCTCCCCATCATCGTTATCCACGGAGAGGATGGGGCGTAAGGGTTCCCCCAGCCTACTGATTGGCTCGCGGGGGACACATCTAACACGGTAGGATTCCATTCAAAAAAGCAATCCGGGTATGTCCCATCGTAATTCAGCTTGATTATAACGGCATCGGAACTTCCGGAGACATAGGTGTAGCCGGTGATGACGTAACCGCCGTCAGCAGTCCTCATGATATCCCGTCCAACATCGTTGGCGTTGGTCCCCCATGTCCTCGCCCACTGGAGGTTGCCTAGATCGTCAATCTTGAGGAGGAGGAAATCGGTGTTTCCCGCTCCAGCGCTCCCTGTGTAGCCGGCTATGATGAACCCATTGTCATAGGCCGGGATAACCGAGCTCCCCCACTCCGATCCAGGACCGCCTATAACCTTTGCCCAGACCACGCTACCACTGGAATTAAGCCGCATGACCATTATATCCCATCCGCCGCTTCCGTAGCTTCCGGTTCCGCCAACAACTATGTAGCCACCGTCCTGAGTCTGTATGATTGAGCTGGCCTCATCCAGAGCCGGACCTCCGAAGACCCTCGCCCAAGAGGTAGACCCAGAAGGGTCAAGCTTTATGACGAGAAAATCGCGGTTTCCAGCACCAGCGCTTTCGGTCTCTCCGGCGAGGGCAAAACCGCCATCTGAGGTCTGGATAATGGAGTAAGCGTTATCCCAACCCGCGCCTCCAAACCTTCTTCCCCACGAGAGTCCGCCGGAGGAGTTCAGCTTCAGGACAACGACATCGGCCGAACCGCCGCCTATGTTATAACCAAAACCAGCGGTTATGTATCCCCCGTCTCCCGTCTGCTCAACGCAGTATGCGGCATCATCGCTCGTACCACCATAGGCCCTTGCCCAGAGGAGATTTCCTGAGGCATCCACCTTCATAACCAGGGCATCTGCGTAAAGGGTGGGGCCAAAAGCGCCATACATGCCAGCCATTACAAAGCCTCCATCGCTTGTCTTTTTGACGCAGTAGACATCCTCGTCGCTGTCCAATCCGGGGCCGTAGGTAATCGCCCACGATAGACCGCCAAGGGGATCAACCTTGAATACCAGAACCTCGTCCCCTACGGACGATATGGGAATACCTCCGACGGATACGAATCCGCCATCGCCCGAGTGGGCAATAGAGAACCCGCCGTATTCCTCGCTCGGCGAACCATACATCCTGGCGAACAAGTTGAGGCTCAGAAAAGCTTGAACAAAAATGAAACTGCTCATAGGCGGAACATTTTAGATCAAAAGGTCCCAAACGGATCAAGTCCGCGGCAAGGCTATCTGATAGTGTCCCTGAAGCTCCTCGGGAACAGCCCTCTGAACCCTGCCAGCAATGCGGTCTCGGACGATATGTAGCGCTCCAGTATCGCTTCCTCGGCGACCCTCGCCCCGCGCATGAGCTCCTCTATCTGCTCCGTGGTGAGTTTTCTGGCGAGAATATCAATACTATCTTTCATATCAAGGTTAACAACGAGCTCGGCGGCGCCCTCTTTTGTGACCCTCGCGTCCCGGAGAAAGGAGTAATAAACCCTCAAAAAGGTCTCGGCCAGGCTCCTATCCCTGCCGATGAATGAGATTAAACCAGCGATGGCTTCCTTTTCTCCAAGCAGAACGGACAGAGCAAGGTTCCTTATGTGCTGGAGGTGCGGGCCGAGGAAATTCTTCGCCATGCCTATTGAGCCCTCGGAAAGCCTGTGCAATACGGGGAGGGGAACATCCCCTCCGAAATCATACTTGGAGAAATCCTCCAGCGAAAGGGCAAAGAACTTAACCCTCCTTGCCCTTGAGAGGATGGTTGGGAGAATGGACCTCGGGTTCGCTGAAACCATAAGGAATGTAGTCCTGTCCCCTCCGCCTTCCTCAAGGGTCTTGAGGAAAGCGTTCTGGGCCTCAGGGGTCATGAGCTCCCCGTCAAGGATGACAACAAACCTGCGCTTTGCCTCAAAAGGCGGCTTTTTGGATTCCTCATCTATTGCCCTAACCTGGGCTATGCTTATCCTGCTCTGGCGAGAGAACCCCTCTGGCCTTACGTGCGGCCTTCCGGGCGCTGATGATAGCTTCTCTGGCAAGAGCACCAGGAAATCCGGATGGGTAAAGGAAAGGACCCTCTTGCAGTTCTGGCACTCCCTGCAGGGCCTCACCTCCGAGTGCTCGCAAAAAGCCGCGGCGACGACCTCGTGCGCGAGGGTTGCCTTACCGACGCCCAGGGGGCCCTCTAGAAGGTAAAGCGGGGTATATGCCTCAGCGAGAACCACATTGGCGAAAACCCTCTTCGGGTAATCGTTGCCGAGGGTGAGAAAATTTATCTGAGCCACTCCAAATTATGGAGGGTCTCCTGATGAGCCTTCAAGGGAGATGCGTCCGGATTTCCGGGCACCTTAGGGTCCCCCAAAAGTGAGGGTGTTACCCCTCCATATGTTCTCACGCAACCCTTGCCCGGAGCCTCCTCCAAGAGAAAGCTTGACCCATTCCCCGGAGAAGGTTAATACTTTGCGCTTGATGAAAGAGGAGGGTTTGAGATGATATACTCTATAACCATACATATGCTGGTCTCTCAGGTCCTCTTCGCCAAGACATTCGGGGGGACGAACGATGACTATTCCTTCTCCATAATTCAGACCTCGGACGGCGGCTACGCTGTGCTTGGCGAAACAAAGAGTTTTGGTGCCGGCGGCGCTGATCTCCTCGTCCTCAAGCTCACGAGCTCAGGAGGATTTTCCTGGGCCAGGACATTTGGGGGGACGGGTAGCGACTATCCCTGCTCCATAGTCCAAACCTCGGACGGCGGATACGCAGTAGGGGGATATACGGAGAGTTTCGGCGCCGGCGATTATGATTTCCTCGTCCTCAAGCTCACGAGCTCCGGAGGACTCTCCTGGGCAAAGACTTTCGGGGGAACAGACTATGATGGTGCCTACTCCATGATCCAGACCTCAGACGGCGGCTACGCATTAGCAGGAGCGACA
>Ga0272448_1008522_pt1 | contig 10650 bp, 7 predicted proteins | sample YNPCB0191_FD_202220 | JGI IMG/M metagenome (GOLD analysis project Ga0272448, IMG submission 202220) | Hot spring sediment microbial communities from Yellowstone National Park, WY, United States - YNP-CB-019-1 | ecosystem: Environmental > Aquatic > Thermal springs > Hot (42-90C) > Sediment... | reverse complement strand
CCGCCGGCAGCGGCGGCGGCTGCACCGGCAAGCCGAGGCGCTCGAGCAGGGCCACCAGGCGGCACAGCAAGTCGGGCTCGCAGAGGCCCAGGCGTACGGCCAGGCGGGTCGCCACCACCATGCCGACGCTCACGGCGTCGCCGTGTCGCCAGGAGAAGCCCGTCGCCCGCTCCAGGGCATGACCCACGGTGTGGCCCAGGTTGAGCACGGCGCGCCGCCCGTGCTCCTCCGGGTCTTCCGCCACCACATCGACCTTCACCCGCACCGCCCGGCTGACCACATCGGCCAGCGGCTCGGCGCCGTGGGCTTCGAGGTGGGCAAATAGGTCCGGGTCGCCGATGATGCCGTGTTTGACCACCTCGGCCAGGCCGGCGCGCAGCTCCTCCGGCGCCAGCGTGCGCAGCAGCGTCGGGTCCACCACGACGAGGCGGGGCGGGTGGAAGGCGCCGATCAGGTTCTTGCCCCGCGGGTGGTCGATGGCCACCTTGCCGCCGAGGCCGGCATCGACCTGGGCCAGGAGAGTGGTGGGCACGGTGACCCAGGGCAGGCCGCGCATCCAGGTGGCCGCGGCAAAGCCAGCCGCGTCGCTCAGGGCGCCGCCGCCCAGGGCGATGACCGTCGTGTGGCGGTCGGCGCCGCACTCGAGCAGGCCATCGTAGAGCGCCTGCAGGGCGGCGTTGGTCTTGGCGGCTTCGCCCGAGGGTGCGTCGAGCCACTGGGCGCGGATGCCCGCCTGGCCAAGGGCCGCCGCGAGGGCAGCGCCGTGCAGGGTGCGCACCTGAGGCTCGCTGATCACCACCGCCTGCTCGCCCACACCCACCGCCTTGAGGAGGGCGCCGGCGCGGGCGAGTAGCCCCTCGCCGATGGCGACGCCGTAGCCGCCCGCGCTGGCCGGCAAAGCCAGCGTCTGGCAAGGCGCCGAGGCCGCGGCCTTTGCCAACCGAAGGGCGTGCTCGGCCGCCTCTTCGATTGAGAGGTGGCTGGTGTCGAGGCGCAGCGGGATGGCCTCGTAGGCGGCGCGCCGGCGTTCGAGCAGGCGGCGGATGGCCTCGCGAGGGTCGTCTCCCAGGAGCGGGCGATGGGTGCTGCCGGCCAGGCGCTCTTGAAGCTGGGGCAGCGCGCAGGTGAGCAGGATGACCGTCGCGCTCTGGAGCATCAGGCGGCGACTGGCTTCGGGCACGAGCGCGCCGCCGCCGGTGGCGACCACCAGCTCGCGCTGGCCGGCCAGCTCCTTCACAAGCTCGGCCTCAGCGCGGCGAAAGGCAGCCTCGCCGGCCGCGGCAAAGTAGCCGGCGATGGTCGTGCCCAAACGTTCCTCCAGCACGGCATCCATATCCACAAAGGGGCGGTCGAGGGCCTTCGCCACTGCCCTGCCCACCGCACTCTTGCCGGTGCCCATGAAACCGGTCAGGACGATGCTTGGTTCGGCCATCGATGCTTCCTCCTGGCACCAACGAACAGGATGCGCGGGGGGGGCCCACATCCGGTTCATCCTGCCCACCCTGTTACCCTCGCCCCGTTCTTCCACGCTCTCTGCCCTCCGCGCTATCACGGAGTGTCTCTGCGATGCAGCGCCGTTTCCCAAGGCAATGGCGCACGGCGCAGCGCGTCGACCCGCTCCACCAATTGCTCCAGGCGGTCGCCGCCGCAGCGCTCGACCACCGCCTCGGCGAGCACCCAGGCCACGGCGGCCGCGGCGATGACGCTGGCTGCCGGCACGGCGCAGGTGTCGGAGCGGCGGTAGACCGTCTCGGCCTCGCGGCCCGTGGCCAGGTCGATCGAGGGTTGGGGCTGGCGGGTGGTGGGGATGGGCTTCATGGCGGCGCGCACAACCAGAGGCTGCCCCGTCGTCATGCCGCCCTCGATGCCACCGGCGTGGTTGGTGGGGCGCACAATCCGGCCCTGCTGCAGGCGGATGGGATCCTGCACCTGGGTGCCTGGCCGGCGGCTATTGGCAAAGGCCTGGCCAATCTCGACGCCCTTGATGGCCGGGATCGAGAGGAGCTCTGCCCCCAGCCGGGCATCGAGCCGCCGGTCGGGGTGCACGTAACTGCCCAGGCCGGCCGGCACGCCGGTGGCCGCGACCTCGACGATGCCGCCCAGGGTGTCGCCGGCTGCGCGCGCGGCGTCGATGCGCGCGACCATGGCCTGAGCGGCCTCAGCGTCGGGGCAGCGAACGGGCGAGGCGTCGACGCGGGCAACCAACTCGGCCCAGGGCAGAGCGGGCTCTGCGGCTACCACCTCGCCGATGGCCGCCACGTAGCCCAGCACCTCGATGCCGGCCGCCGCCAGGAGCCTCTTGGCCACTCCGCCCAGTGCCACACGCATGGCCGTCTCGCGGGCGCTGGCCCGCTCGGCCACCCACTCGACGTTGCCGAAGCCGTACTTGAGCGCGCCGACCAGCTCGGCGTGGCCGGGCTGGGGAATCGAACGGGGCGGCCGCGCCGGGTCGCCCAGCTCGGGTCGGGCGCGGTTGGTGATGCGCAGCGCCAGGGGCGCACCGGTGGTGACCCCAGCGGCCACGCCTGCTAGGATCTCGGCCTCGTCGGACTCCAGGCGCTGGCGGGCGCCGCGGCCGTGGCCCGACTGGCGGCGTGCCAGGTCCGGCGCCAGGTCGCTGGGCGAGAGGGGCAGGCCCGCAGGCAGCCCCTCGATGATGCCCAGGAGCTCAGGGCCGTGGGATTCGCCGGCTGTTAAGTAGCGAAGCATACGCACCTACCTTAGGCTTCAGGGCGCGCAGGCGCGCGCTACGAACAGGGCGCGCAGGCGTGCGCGCTACGAACAGGGCGCGCGCACTACGAGCCCTCCTCGGCGGCATGCGACATGACATCGAGGGGTGCGGGCTGGCCCGTCCACATCTCCAACGCCAGAGCGCCCTGGTGCACAAGGACGCGCAGGCCCTCGACCGTCTGGCAGCCGGAGCGCGCTGCCTGGCGCAGCAGGCGCGTCTGGCGCGGGGCATAGACCAGGTCGAGCACGGCCAGGCCGGGGTGCAAGCCTACGCCCTCCGGCAGGGGCGAGAGGTCGGGCCCTGGGTGCAGGCCCACCGAGGTGGCGTTCACCAGCAGCCGCGCCTCGGCGAGCGCTGCCTGCAGGGCGCCGGCATCGGCCAGGGCGATTGCCTCCAGCCGGCCGGCCACGTGGGGCTGCAGGCTGGCGGCGAGGGCGGCGGCGCGCTCGGGGGTGCGATTCGCCAGCACCACATGGGTGCCGCTGGCGGCAAGGGCGTAGGCCACGGCGCGCGCCGCGCCACCCGCACCCAGGACCACGGCGCGCTGCCCCGCCACTTCGATGCCGGCCTCTCGGAGGGCGGCCAGTGTTCCGCCGGCGTCGGTGTTGTCGCCGCGCAGGCGGCCGCCGGGCAGAACGCTGAGCGTGTTCACCGCGCCGATGGCCTCGGCGGCCGGTGTGCGCTCATCGGCCAGGCGGGCGGCGGCCTCCTTGTGGGGAATGGTCACGTTGGCCCCCACAAAGCCGAGCGCGACCAGGCCGCGCAGTGCGGCCTCGATCTGGGCGTGGGCCACGTGCAGGGGCACGTAGCACCAATCGAGCCCCAGGGCGCGGAAGGCGGCATTGTGCATGGCGGGCGAGCGGCTGTGGGCGACGGGGTCACCGATAACCCCGACCAGGCGGGTGGAACCTGTCAGGCGATCGGCCATCAGCGTTCAGCCTCCGTGATCTGGGCGCCCAGGGAGCGCAAGGTGGCGGCAAAGCCCGGGAACGACTTGGTGACCGCCTCGGCGCCACCGATCACCGTCTCGCCGCGGGCGATGAGGCCGGCCACCGCCAGGGCCATGGCGATGCGGTGGTCGCCCTGGGCATCGACGAGGGCGCCGCGCAAAGGCGTGGGTCCACGGATCACAAAGCCATCCGCGGTGGCCTGGAAGGTGGCCCCCATCGCTGTCAGCCCCTCGGCCAGGGCGGCGATGCGGTCGGACTCTTTGACCCGCAGCTCGGCGGCGTTGCACACCACCGTCGTGCCCTGGGCCTGGGTGGCCAGCACGGCCAGGATAGGAAGCTCGTCGATCAAGTTGGGGATGAGGGCGCCGCCCACTTTGATTGCGCCCAGGCGGGCCGCGCGCACCAGCAGGTCGCCACGGGGCTCCCCGCTGGTCAGTTGCCCGTGGCCCGTCGTCTGCGGCCCGTCGCCAGCGATCACTTGCACATTCCCGCCCATCGTCCGGAGGGCATCGAGGAAGCCGGTGCGGGTGGGGTTGAGGCCGACGTCATGCAAGAGGACCTCCGAACCCGGCACCAGACTGACGGCTGCCAATAGGAAGGCGGCGGCCGAGAGGTCGCCGGGCAGGTCGAACGCGGTGCCCGGCCAGGGCCGGGCGGGGCGGCAGCGGACCGTGGTGCCCTCGACGGCGATGGGCACGCCCAGGCGCGCCAGCATGCGCTCAGTGTGGTCGCGCGTGGACGCCGGGCTGTGCAGCACCGTCTCGCCCTCGGCGTTGATGGCAGCCAGGAGGAGCGCCGACTTGACCTGGGCGCTGGCCACCGGCAGCGTGTAGTCGATGCCGCGGAGCGCCCCGCCATGGACCGTAAAGGGCGCATGGCAGCCCCCATCTGGGCCTTCGATGCGCGCGCCCATGAGCGCCAGCGGGGCCGTCACGCGGCCCATCGGGCGGCGCCGCAACCCTTCCTGGCCGTCGAGGGTGGCGGTAAGCGGCTGCCCGGCCAGGAGGCCGGCGAGCAAGCGCATGGTGGTGCCCGAGGCACCGCAGTCGAGGGGCGCTGCCGGCTCCTGCAGGCCGCGCAAGCCGCGGCCCCACACATGGAGTGTGCGCGCTCCGTGCGCCTCGATCCGTACGCCACACGACCGCAGCGCCTGCAGGGTGTGGAGGCCGTCGTCGAGGGCGTCGAAGCCCAGGACGGTGCTCTCTCCCTCGGCCAGCGCAGCGGCGATCAGCGCACGGTGGGCGATCGACTTGTCGCCGGGCAGATGCGCCTCGCCGCAAAGTGGGTTGCCGGGGGTCACGTGCAACTGCATGGATGCCTCCTCTCGGAATGCCTTGGCCATCCGTGCGTGCTGCAGGGACGACCTGGCCGCGGGGGAGCACCGACGAGCATCTTCATCCGTGCCCATCCGTGCCCATCCGTGGCTCCGCCCAGGCCCTGCGCCGCGAGGCGGCTGCCTCCATCATCTCTCTGAGCCCTGCCTCGTCGCCGGCCTGCAGGAATCCCTCCACCTGCTCCAGTTGCCGGCGGCACCGGGCCAGAGCGCCGGCGATGGCGGTGGGGTTTGTCAGCAGCACATCGAGCATCATCGTCACGTCCGATGCCGCCAGGCGCGAGGTGTCGCGGAAACCGCTGGCGGCCAGGTCCCACAGCAGGGGCTCGGTGGTGGCGGCATCCTCTGCCACCGACACCAACGCCAGCGCGAGAAGGTAGGGCAGGTGGCTGGTCACGGCGACGAGCCGGTCGTGGCGCGCCGGGTCGAGCCGGAGCGGCCGGGCGCCGATGGCGCGCACCAGTTCCTCGCAGCACCTGAGGGCCTCAGGCCGGGTGCGGGCCAGGGGCGAGATGACGAAAACGCGCCCGGCGTAGAGGTCGGGGTCGGCTGCGTCGAGGCCTGCAACCTCCTTGCCACACATAGGATGCGCTGGGCAAACGTGCACGTGAGCCGGGAGCGCCGCCATGGCCTGGGCGATGTGCGCTTTGGTGCTGCCCAGGTCGATGAGGAGCGAGCCAGGTGCGAGCTGCGGGCCAATCTGCTGCACGGCGGTGAGGATGGCGCGCACCGGCATGGCCAGCACGACGATGTCGGCGCCGGCCACGCCGGCGGCCAGGTCCGTGGTGGCTTCATCGACATAACCGCGGGCCAGGGCGCGGTTGGCCGTCTCCTGCCGCCGGGCGATGCCGACGACCCGGCCGCAGGCGTGCCTGGTCCTCAGGGCGGCTGCCAGGGAGCCCCCCATGAGGCCCAGGCCAGCGATGGCGACGCGCGCCTCCGACAGGCGGGAGCAGCGCAAGCCGGCAAAGTGTGGCTCCTTCACAGGTGCCTCCCCACGGCCTCGGCCACCCGGCGCGCCTCGACCATCAGCCGGGCAAAGGCCTCGGGCGTGAGCGACTGGGCGCCATCCGAAAGGGCCTGCTCGGGGTGGGGGTGCACCTCGATGAGCAGCCCGTCAGCCCCGGCCGCCACGGCAGCGCGCGCGGTGGCGGGTACAAGCCGCGCGTGGCCGGTGCCGTGGCTGGGGTCCACAATCACCGGCAGATGGGTCAGTCCTTTCAGGGTGGGGACGGCGCTGATGTCGAGAGTGTTGCGGGTGTAGGTCTCGAAGGTGCGGATGCCGCGTTCGCAGAGGATCACCCGCGTGTTGCCATGAGCGAGGATGTACTCGGCCGACATCAGCAACTCCTCCATCGTCGACATGATGCCGCGCTTGAGCAGCACCGGCCGGCCGGCCTCGCCGACGGCGTTGAGCAGCGAAAAGTTCTGCATCTGCCGGGCACCGACCTGCAGGATATCGGCGTAGCGGGCCACCAGGGGCACCTCGTGGGGCGCCATGACCTCGGTCACCACAGGCAGGCCCGTCTCCTCACGGACCTCGGCCAGCAGCTCCAGCCCCTCCTCGCCGAGCCCCTGGAAGGAGTAGGGCGAGGTGCGGGGCTTGAAGGCGCCGCCGCGGAGGATGGTGGCACCCGCTTCCTTGACCGCCTGCGCTACCTCGAGGAGTTGCACCCGGCTCTCGACGGCGCAGGGGCCGGCCATGACCACGACAGCGTCGCCCCCAATGCGCACGCCATTCAGGCTGACCACCGTATTCTCCGGCTGCAGGTCGCGGCTGGCCAGCTTGAACGGCCGCAGGATGGGCACATAGTGGTCGACTCCAGGCAGCATCTCGATGGTGGCCGGGTCGATGCGCCGCTCATCGCCGATGATGCCGATGATGGTGCGCTCCTCACCGTGGGAGACGTGAGTGCGAAACCCCATGCCCTCCACTCGGGCGATGACGTTGGCGATCTGGTCCGATGACGCGTCCTGCTTCAAAATGATCACCATCTCTTTCTCCTCCTGGGCCGGATAAACAAAAAAGCGTGGGGCTTGGCTGCTCCACGCTTCTTGTTGCTCTTCTGGTTGGACCGGGTCTAGGTAGGGGCATGCGCGCGAAGCAGCCGGCTGGCTCGCTGGGCGTAAAAGTAAAAGTAATAGGGGGCAAACGAGAAAGCGCAGGTTGCCGGAAGCTCACGCGCGCTTATGAAGCTCACTTCAGTTCCTCCACAAGCATTGTGGGGATTATACGGCCGGTGCGCGCGGCTGTCAAAACGGAGGAAGTGGCGACTGGGCCAGGAGCGCCCACCGTCAGCGCGGCTCGCGGCCGTGGCAGTGCTTGAACTTGCGGCCGCTGCCACAGGGGCAGGGGTCGTTGCGGCGGGCGGTGGCAAAGCGCACCTGGTGCGCGGCATCCTGGCGGGCCAGCTCGAACATGATGTTGGCCGGAGGGCGGCCGGCGCGCAGCTCCTCGGCCATGAAGCGCATCGGCCGGTCGATGTGGCTGAAGAAGGCGCGGAAGCCTTCGCAGAGGTAGTTCAGGCCAGTGGCCCCGTCGGGCGCACGCAGCAGGCGGTCCTTGGGGCAGCCGCCGTTGCACACAAAGCGCACCGGGCAGGCGCGGCAGTACTGGGGCAGCGCATCGCGCTTGGCTAGGCCAAAGGCGCGCTGTGCGGCCGAGCCTGCCATGGCAGCGAGCGGCGCCTGGAGGATGTTGCCCAGCCTGTAGCCCGGCTCCACAAAGTGGTCGCAGGCGTAGAGGTCGCCGTTGTGCTCCAGGACCAGGGCCAGGCCGCAGGTCTCGGCCATGGTGCAGAGGCTTGGCGTCTGCCCGAGCCAGGCGGCGAGGGCCTGGTCGAAGACCTGCACATAGACGCGGCCCACATCGCGCCGCACCCACTCGTCAAAGATCGTGCTGAGGAACTCGCCGTACTGGCGGCCGGTGACCGAGCGCGCCGTGACCCGCACCCCCTGATGGTGCCCACCGGTGTGATCGCGCTCGACGATGGGGATGAACTGGATAAAGGCTGCGCCCACCTCGTCGCGCAGGAAGCGGTAGACCTCCAGAGGGTGGGGAGCGTTGGCGGCGTGCACGGTGGCGAGGATGTTGAAGTCGACGCCGTGCTGCTCGAGCAGGGCGATGCCGGCCATGACCCGGTCGAAGGTCGGCCGCCCGGCCTTGTCGGCGCGGTAGGCGTCGTGCAGTGGGCGCGGCCCGTCGAGGCTTACGCCGACCAGGAAGCCCTGCTCGCGGAAGAAGCGGCACCACTCCTCGTCGAGGGTGGTGGCGTTGGTCTGCAGCGCGTTCTGGACGCGCATCCCCGGCCGGCGGTAGCGCTCCTGCAGCGCTACGGCCCGCCGGAAGAAATCGAGCCCCATCAGGGTCGGCTCGCCGCCCTGCCAGGCGAAGGTGACTTCGGGCACCTGCTGGGCCTCGATGTACTGGCGGGTGAAGGCGTCGAGCACCTCGTCGCCCATGCGAAAGGCGCTCGCGGGGTAGAGGTCCTCCTTGGCCAGGTAGTAGCAGTAGCGGCAGGCCAGGTTGCAGACCGCGCCCCGCGGCTTGGCCATGACGTGGAAGGCAGGCGGCGGGGCAGTCCCCTCGATCGTCGCAGCGGATCCTTGTGGATTCATGGGCGCCATGATAGCCAGCCGGGCGCGACGATGCAAATGGCTGCTCCAAGAGTGGCCGCTGCTGACCTCGCGAGGGCGGGTGAGGGGTGAGGATTGCTTCGCTTCGCTCGCAATGACATGAGGGGGCTCACCGCCCCTTGAGCGAGGCGATCACGCTCCGGTAGATCCCGCCGGGCTGCAGGCCGTGCTTTTCCAAAAGCTCGTCGGCCAGGCCCGATTCGCCGAACTGGTCGCGCACGCCCAGCCGCCGCAGGGGCGGGGCCTCCCCGCCCTCGCGCTCGGCAAGCGCCTCGGCGACGGCCGAGCCGAGGCCGCCGACGATGCTGTGCTCCTCCCCGGTGAAGGCACACTGCACTCCCATGGCTGCGGCGCGGATGCCGGCCGTGTCCAGCGGCTTGAGGGTCGAGACGTTGACCACCCGCGCTTCGACGCGGTCGCGGGCCAAGAGGTCCGCCGCCTCCAGCGACTGGTGGCTGGCACCGTCGGGGCCCTGGGTCAGGCCCGCCGAGGAGCCGGCGAGCTTGACGGGCAGCGCCGGGTAGGCGATCTGCGTGCGCACCTGGTCATAGCAGCGGGAGGTAACAAAGATGGCGAACGAATTGGCGTAGGGGATGAGCCCCGAGGCGGCGAGGCCCGCTGCGGTGGAGGCCATATCCTGCTCGGCGATGCCCATGTCGAAGAACCGGTGCGGGAAGGCCTCGGCAAAGAGCACCGTGCGGTGACGATGTCGGCGGCGGAGAGCGAGCCGCCAAAGTGGTGGGCCTTGCCCGGCCCCATCATGCGCACGATGTGCAGGCGCATCTGGGCGGCCAGGCCTTCGAGGCGCGCGACTTGTCTGCGGGTGACCATAACACTCCTTGCACTGGGGCTCGTCGCTCAGAGCACCCAACAGTCCCGCAAGGCCTGTGCCGGTTGAGGGGCTTGGGCTGTGGCCAGGCAGCAGCCGGGCATTCAGCTCGATGCCCGCCACCCCCCCTAAACGGTTCTGTGCCGGGCCGGCGCCGGGCGTGGAGCCCGGCCCCCTGCCCCGGGGCACCACAAAAGCTCTATGTGCCCCGCCCTTTTTCTGGGTCGTGTCTGCAAACCTAGGTAGCATAGGGCCTTGCGCCCGTTTCGCCTCGGCACGGCCTCAGACTCGCAGCCAGCGACGCCCACAAGAGCCTGCCCTGAGCAAGGCGGAGGGGGCTATTCTGCGGCTTTTCGGATAGGCCTTTATCCTACACCGGCTGCGCTCCGCAGGCAACAGCGCACTTGGCGGGCATTTGAGCACTCTACAAGTCATGTGTTATACTGCAGGCCAGCGGCGCCTTTTTCATGATTCTGTTGAGAGCGGTGAAAGCATGCGCTTCCCACGACGCAGTGGCATCCTGTTGCACCCCTCCTCGCTCCCCGGCCCCTTTGGCATCGGCGACCTGGGCGAGGCGGCATACCGGTTCGTCGATTTCCTCGCCGCAGCCGGCCAGTCGTACTGGCAAGTGCTGCCCCTGAGCCCGCCCGGCTACGGCGATTCCCCGTACCAGGCCCTCTCGGCTTTTGCCGGCAACCCGCTGCTCATCAGCCCGCAGGAGCTGGCCAGGGCCGGGTACCTGGTGGAGGCGGACGTGGCCGACCTGCCCGCTTTCCCGGCCGGCCACGTGGACTATGCCGCGGTGGGGCGGTTCAAGGCCGGCCTGCTCGAGCGGGCCTTCCAGCGCTTCCGCGCCCACGCCTCCGCGGCCGAGCGCGAGTCCTTCGCCCGTTTCTGCCGCGAGCAGGCCGGCTGGCTCGACGATTTCGCGCTCTTCATGGCGCTCAAGGAAGCGCACGACCTGGCGCCCTGGTACGCCTGGGAGCGCGACCTGGCCGCGCGCGACCCGGCTCTCTTGGCCCACTGGCGGGCAGTGCTGGCCGACAAGGTCGAGGGCCAGATGTGGCGCCAGTGGCTCTTCTTCACGCAGTGGCTGGCCCTCAAACGCTACGCCAACGCCCGCGGCGTGCGCATCATCGGCGACATCCCCATCTTCGTCTCCGGCGACTCG
>Ga0272448_1008521_pt1 | contig 10650 bp, 10 predicted proteins | sample YNPCB0191_FD_202220 | JGI IMG/M metagenome (GOLD analysis project Ga0272448, IMG submission 202220) | Hot spring sediment microbial communities from Yellowstone National Park, WY, United States - YNP-CB-019-1 | ecosystem: Environmental > Aquatic > Thermal springs > Hot (42-90C) > Sediment... | reverse complement strand
AGCTTTATCCGGGAGACCCCATAGTAGAGGCTCATCGTGTCCCGCATGCTCTCCCACGTCCACTTGTCCTCGTCCGAGCCCGAGGACATGTCTGACTTCTCCACGGAGTCCTCGATACGGCTCATGTTTATAAGGTCGGTAATCGTTATGATGCCGGTAAGCTCGCCCTTGCTGTTTAGCACGGGCAGGGCGTCATGCTTCGAGAGCCTTATAATCTCGCTGACCACGCTGACCGGAGTCTCCTCCCACACTGCCACTATTCCGTCCTTCACATAGGCCTTTATTGGCTCGCTGATGTCCATCTGGCCTATGGCGCCCACTATGTCAGCGACCGTGACAATCCCGACCAGCTTGCCCTTCACGACCACGGGGAGCCTGCGAAGGCCGGTCATAAGCAGGATGCGGGCGGCCTCCGAGATGGGGGCGTCAGGGGTGATGGTCACGGGATCCCTGGTCATAAGCATCGCTATCTGCTCCTCGGTGGGGTTTTTTAAAAGGTCAATCCTGGTGATTATCCCCATCAATGTGCCCTCCTTCACGACCGGCACGGCGGAGATGTGCTCCTTCTGCATGAGCTCGAGCACGTCGTCACGGGACCCGGGTATCTCGATGCTCTTGACGTTTTTAATCATGATATCGTCAACGGTCAATGATTGCTTCATAACATCCCTCGAAGGCTCCTTCATAATATTTATATTTTACCGGCTATTTTTTGCTGCTCTTTATCACGAGCACGGGGCAGCTCGCTATCCTGATGACCTTCTCCGCGGTGCTCCCCAGGAGCAGCCTGTCGATGCCGCTCTTGCCCAGCGTGCCCATCACTATAAGGTCGACGCCATTCTCCCCTGCGAACCTGGTAATCTCGATGGCCGGGTTGCCCTCGAGCACGTGGGTCTCAACGTCAACGTCGGGTGCGGCGTCCTTCACGGCCTTGACTGCCTCCTCCCCCTCGTCCTTCAGGAGCTGGTACATGTTCTCCCACGTAACGTCCATGGGTATGGAAGTAAACGTTACGGTGTCCACCACGTATACGGCGTACACCTTTGAGCCGTGCTCCCTTGCAAGCTTTATCCCCATCTCGACGGCGTCCTGCGTCCGCTTCGAGCCGTCCGTCGCTATCAATATTCTCTTGAATAGTTCCGCCATGGTTTACCCTCTTCTATAAAATAGCTGATGTCGCCAGGCCCCGCACGCCTGACCACTGTGCTTAAGAGATTCTTCGAGGACTTAAAGGTATCGGAGCCCAGGTCAAATACCAGGAGGTCAGCGTCCATGCCCGGCTTGATGACGCCCTTGCTAAGGCGGGCGAGCCTCGCCGCGTTTAGCGTGGCCATCCGAAGGGCGTAGGCGTCGTCATGAAGGAAGAGCTTGTCCACCCACTCCATCTCCCTGAACATGTCTGGCGAGTTCATCATGACGTTATCGGTGCCCAGCGCCAGGGATACCCCCGCCTCCCTCATCTGCCTTACCGGAGGAAGCCCCACCCCGGTTACGGCGTTTGACCTGGGGCAGACGACCACCGGTATGCCAAGGTCAGCCACCCTCCTGATGTCCGGCGGGGCGGCACTGGTCATGTGCACCAGAAAGTCGGGCATGATTTCTATCGCATTATCTATATCGCCTCTATTTAACTCGCCCGCGTGGATACCGATTATTTTGCGGCTTTTTTTCGCCTTTTCTGCGATGGCATGCAGGGCTTCCGCCGGAAGGTCCCTCGCGCTGCTGATTCCAACCCCGTCGGCCACGTCCAGCAGGCCTTCCATGGAGTCCCCGGGGGCCAGCCTGCCGAGGACCGTCGCCCTTTTGCCGGCCAGGCCCCGCAGCAGGGCCGCTCCCTCCACCCCTCCTTCCCTGAAGTCGATGAAGTGGCACGTCCCTGTCCGGCGCATGGCATCGAGCGATGAGCGCATCCCATCAGCTATGGATTCCTTCGAGGCGGCGCTCAGGATGCGATGCTTCAGCCCATCGGGCGGCGCCACAAGCTCCAGGAGCGGCAAAAACGGGAGGTCCCTGGCTATGGAGTCGCCCACGTGGGTGTGGGCGTTAACGAAGGCGGGGCATATCAATCCCTTTATAGGGGAGTCGCACCGCTCGAACCCGACCTCCTTTATCCTGGAGCCTTCCACGGCTACGTATCCCTCCATTACCTCGAACTCCTCTCCGTAAATCATTATGCCCGAAATCGTGTATTCGCCCTGCATCAGAGATTAAATCCCCCTGGAGGCTAATAAGGCTTCTCAGGGAAGAAGAAAATACGGCTAAAGGCCAAGTACTGGCACGTTTGCCTGAGTAACGTATATATCATACCTCACGTATCGTATAGTACGGAGGAAAAATAATGGCAAAAAAAGACACCAGCGGATTGATGTCATCGGCCGGCATAATGAGGTACTTTGAGGCCGAGGAGTCCGCCATAAAGATCGACCCGCTTTTCGTCATAGCGGCAGCCATAGTATTCGGCGCCGTCGTCTGGGGCCTTAACCTGTATTTCGGCCGGCTCTGGTAGCCCTTATGCCCGGTGAGGCTCCCCGCCCTCTTTTCCCATGCCTGGCTCTTCCCTGGCCGGCGATTCCACGACAGTTTTCCTTTCCTCAGGAGGCACGTACTGTATTGGCTCCCCCTCTTTCCTTCGCCTCCGCCTGCATGCCCTACATGCCATAATAAAAAGTTTCAGGCCGTGCATAAAAAATGGAGCCCCGATAAGTTTACCTTTACCCGCCGCATTATGTCCCATTGATGTCGCTGGAGAGCCTTAGGTTCGAGCAAGTTGAGGCGAGGCACGAGATAGTCTTCATAGGCCGCTCCAACGTGGGCAAATCCACCCTCATGAGGCAGCTAATAGGCGTGAAGGTCCGCGTGGGGAGGCGGCCGGGCGTGACGCAGCGGCCGAACTACTATAAGTTTGGCGACCTTCTCGTCACCGACATGCCAGGCTATGGCTACATGAAAGGGGTGGACTATGAGAAGCAAGAGAGGATTCGGGACCTCATAGTAAAATATTTTGAGGATAACGCCCCCCGCATATTGTGCGCCGTGCAGGTGGTAGACGCCAAGTCCTTCTCCGAGGTGGTGGACAGGTGGTCCGCCCGGGGCGAGGCGCCCATCGATATCGAGCTTTTCGGCTTTTTAAAGGAGCTCGGCATCCATGTCATAGTCGCCGTCAATAAGATTGATAACATCTATGGGCGGGAGCGGGACATGGTGCTCGATGACATCGTGCTTAGGCTGGGCTTTAATCCCCCGTGGACGAACTGGCTTGACAGGATTGCCCCGATTAGCGCCAAGAAGGGGGAGGTGGAGCACCTCAGGAAGCTTTTGAAGGATAGGCTTCGTGCCATTAAGCGCCCCGACCTTGCATCATGCTTTAGCTAGGATAGGTATAGATTTTTATTAATTTTAAGCAATGGAGGTTAAGCTTTTTAATCTATTCCGCCATTAATAATAATAATATTCCTTGAGGTCTAGGCATGAGTCTGAAGCCGAGAAAGATACTGGGCACGCCCTACGCAAACGGGGCGAAGCTGCTCTTTTTAGGGGCAGGAGAGCTGGGGAAGGAGACGATGATAGAGGCCCAGCGCATGGGCATCGAGATAGTCGCGGTGGACAGGTATCCAAATGCGCCTGGCATGCAGGTGGCGCACCGCTCCTATCCCATAAACATGAAGAGCGAAAGGGCTCTCATGGCAATCGTGGAGAGGGAGAGGCCGGACGCCATAATACCCGAGATAGAGGCCATAAACATTGATACGCTTTTTAAGCTCGAAGAGAACGGGTATTTTGTGGCGCCCTGCGCGGAGGCCGTCTGGACAGCCATGCACAGGGAGCGCCTGCGCGAGGCCATAGTGTCCACGGGGGCCAGGACCTCGAGGTACGAGTACGCCACCGACCTGGAAAGCTTCAGGAAGGCCTGCGATACGATAGGATACCCGTGCGTCTCCAAGCCCATACAGTCTTCAAGCGGCAAGGGCTCATACTTCTTAAAAAGTAAGAAGGATGTTGAGAAGGCGTTCAAGGAGGCAGAGAAGGCCAGGGGCTCCTATGCCAAGATAATAGTCGAGGAGTTCATAGACTTCGACGTGGAGATAACCGAGCTTTCGGTGAAGTATGTAAACGAGAAGGGCAAGGACGAGAGCAAGTTCGTCAGGCCACTTGGGCACTATCAGATTGAGGGCGACTATCACTCCTCCTGGCACCCGTGGATTGAGGGCGAGGATGAGAAGACTGTAAGGAAGATTGAGAAAGAGATTTATGACTATTCACAGCGCATCATGGACAAGCTCGGCGGATACGGGCTATTCGCCCACGAGATGTTCGTGGACCTGAAAAAGGGCAAGGTGTACGCCAACGAGACCGCGTGCAGGCCCCACGATACCGGGCTGGTTACGATGGCCTCGATGCCTTTAGGGTATTCCGAGTTTGCGCTGCATGCTAAGGCTGTCTTAGGCCTTCCTGTGAAGTGGCATGACAGGGTGATAGAGCCGAGATGCTGCGCCGCCTCGCATGTGATAATATCGCATACCGAGGGCTGGTACCCGCAGTATAGCGTCGCCGGGGCCTTCGATGACGATACTAACGTGCTCATATTCGGCAAGCCGGAGACCTACCCGGAGCGCAGGATGGGCGTGGTGCTCTCCTGCGGCACCACGGTGGAGCAGGCCCGCCGCAAGGCGCAGGCGAGCGCCCACAAGGTAAAGATAGACGCGGGGCAGGGCATGAAAGGACAGGAGATAACCGAAAAGCACTACTAGGAGAAAACGCTTTTAAAAACGATAGAGGGATAGGGTGAGGATATCTCAGTCATGCGTGGGATGTGGCCACTGTAAGATAGTCTGTCCGGTAGACGCCATAGAGACGTGTGGCGTGAGCAGGATTACCGATAAGTGTATCGAGTGTGGCAGGTGTAAGGGCTATTGCGCCATAGGCGCAATCGAGGAGGGGGCATGAAGGTAGCCATAATTGGGGCGGGACTTGGCGGATTGCTGGCCGGCGCTGCGCTCTCGAGGGAGCATGACGTGGAGGTTTTCGAGCGCCTTGACGTCTATGGCGGCCGCTTTACCAGCCTGCCCTATAAGGGCTTTCAGCTTACCACCGGCGCATTGCATATGATACCCCATGGCCCCACAGGGCCGCTCGCCCGGCTCCTCGCAAGCGTAGGGGCAGACGTGAAGATAGTGAAATGCGTCCCCGATGGCAACATAATGAAAAAGGATGGCGGGCAAATATCCTTTTACGATTTCAGGGAGCTTTTATCCCCGGCGGCCCAGGCCAAGATACCGCTGCTCATGGCGAGCCTTCTAATCCAGAGGAAGGGCACGGTCGCCGACATGGTGTGGAATGACCCGGAGTGGCTCGCCCTCTCGGATAGCTGCTGCGGCTGGGCGCTCTCCACCCTCTCCAGGGATACGCCTGCGGCGGAGGCCTCCGCAATCATTAAGCACGTAATCGGGGGCGGCCCAGGTAAGTATAACACCCCGGGGATACCGATGGGAGGCTGTAAGGCAGTTGTGGACGCCCTTGCCAAAATTATCGAGGAGCGCGGCGGCAAAATACACCTGGGCTCGAAGGTCGATAAGGTCATAGTTGAGGATGGCGCGGCAAGGGGCGTGTCCATTGGCGGGGAAAGGCATGACGCTGACATCGTGATATCCAATATAGGCCATAAGCTCACATCGGACCTGTACGACTGGAGGTACATGAAGCCCCGGTATGCGGCCGCTCTACAAAAGATAAGGCCTTCGGCGGGGATTAAGATATGCCTTGCCGCGGAGGAGCCTCTGGTAGGCCACCCTGGGGTGCTCTTTACACCATATACGCAGCGGGTAAACGGCATGAACGAGGTCACCCATGTGGACCCGTCGCTTGCCCCCGATGGCATGCACCTCACCATGACCCACCAGGCGATGCGCTCCGGAGACGTGCAGGAGGAGATAAGGCTTGGCCTGCAGGACATCAGGCGCATGTTCCCCGATAAAAAATATTCCGTATTGCTCGTCCAGTGCTACAGGGATGACTGGCCCGTCAACAGGATAGCCTCCGGCTTCGACCTCGGGAACCTGACTCCCATAAAAGGCCTCTATGTCGTAGGCGACGGCGCCAAGGGGAAAGGCTATATCGAGGTCGAGGGGGTGGCCGCCGGGGTCATGAACCTTCTTGACACCCTCAAAAAGGGGAGCTAAGCTGCTGTGTTGAATAAGCCATCTTTAATTTTTATATTCTGAAAGGGGCCCTATTATTCAAATATAGATGGTTTGACAGCACATCTTCTACATCTAAGGCTGAAGGGGTTCTATGTGATGATAGATGGTTTGACAGCACATCTTCTACATCTAAGGCTGAAGGGGGGCTTCGCTTTTAACTAGGGCGCTCCGCGCGGCGTATGCCCCCCTCGCTGACCCCCAAGCTTGTTTGTCCTATCGGACAAGCTAATATATGGAGGAACCATCGGGTTAGCGGCGCAAACCGTATTTAGTCTAATGATGAGTAGCTTTTTTTGTCGGGAACCCATGGTCGGGCTTCTTGTTCGTTTGCCCCGAAGGGGCAATCAAGCTCGGGGGGTCCGCGAGGGGGGCGGAGCAGAGCGAAGCCCCCCTTCAGCCTCTAGAAAAATAAAATTCATCTGCCCGACCATCTTTTTTACATGAAAATTCATCTGCCCGACCATCTTTTTTACATGAAAATTCATCTGCCCGACCATTATCTCCACATAAAAACCCATCTGCCCGACCATTGTCTTCAAATTAAAATTCATCTGCCCGACCATTAGTTATATAAAACAAGCCATGACGCCTTTCTTCAAGCTCCTTCTGGTGCATGGGACAAAAATCGACGGGCGGGCCGCCACTGCCACGCTTCCAAGACCTTTTCTCCAGGAGCACCGACGCCATGACACACCCCTGGTCCTCACAATGCTCAAGCCCCAATAGGTGACCAGCCTCATGGATGAGCACCGTCTCCTCGAGACGCTCGCCATCCAGGTAATTCTTGAGTATGATGAAAGAGTCCGCCCTATAAGACATGCCCACCACCTTTTCGCCATCGTTAGAGGATGGGCCCTGGGCATTAAGGTATATTATATAAATCGGGATGCTCCCGCCCAGCCAGCCCATACGGCTGCGCCCATAGCGCTCTATTATCCCCGTCCCTATCATGCTCGCGTTGCCGTCGTCCACCCGGCCCTCCACCAAGCCTTCCGGAAGGTCACCATACTTAAAGACCTCCACACGCTTGCCCGTATAGTTTTCAAGCATCCGTTCCAGGCCATCAAGCGCCGCGTCCGAGGGAGCCGCATCAGGCTGATAATGCACCTCCAGCACGATTTCATCATAGGGGGAGTGCTCATAGAGGTATAATGGGGCATATGCGCCTGTAGCCTTTACGGCCTCCTGATGAACATAAAATGAAAAGCCGGCCAGGGCAGCCATCATGGCTATGAGTAGCGCCGCCAGCATTGGCAACAGTCTTTTTATGGAAACCATTCATACTGGACTATGGCAATCACGAATATAATGCTTATTGAAACAGGGATGTGGCTTGGAGCGCGTGGACATAAAAGGGCTCTCAGGGGAGGAGGCCAGGAGAAGACTGGAAACCTACGGCCCTAATATAATCGTAAAGCCCTGGGAGGTAAGCTTCCTCGGCATCGCGGTGGAAGAGATAACCGAGCCGATGATACTTCTGCTATTATTCGTTGGGGCGGTCTACTCTATCTGGGGCAAGCTCGAGGACGCCCTCACCATATTCGTCGTCATAGTTTTACTCGTCCTGGCCGAGGTGTGGAACGAGTACAGGGCGAAAAAGGCCATAGCATCGCTTGCGAGGATAGCCGCTCCCCTGGCTAGCGTGGTGCGCGATGGGACAATTAAAGAGGTAAAGGCGGAGGAGGTTGTGCCCGGCGACGTGCTGGCGCTAAGCCAGGGCACCAGGGTGGCGGCCGACGCCAGGCTTCTCGTGTCCTATAGCCTGCAGGTGGACGAGTCGGCGCTGACGGGCGAGTCCTTCCCCGTCCTGAAAAAGGATGGGGACGAGGTCTATGCGGGCACCGTAGTCGTCTCCGGCGAGGGCATGGCCGGGGTGGCGGCCACGGGAATGAATACGAGGCTTGGCAGGCTATCCGTCATGGCGCGGGAGATTAAGCCGCCCAAGACGCCTCTGCAGAATGCCATGAAGTCGCTCGCCAAGAGCCTGGTATTCGTCGCCCTCTTTTTCAGCTTTATCATACCGTTTTTAGGCTTCCTTCGGGGCCAGCCATTGAGGGACATGGTATTGACCGGCCTGGCGCTGGCCTTTGCCGTCATACCCGAGGAGCTGCCCATCATCATCACCATGGTCCTTGGCCTTGGGGCGTTCCAGCTATCCAGGGAGGGCTTTCTAGTCAAAAAGCTAAAGGCGGCCGAGGTCCTCGGGGACGCTACTGTAATACTCACCGACAAGACCGGCACGATAACGGAAAATAGGATGAAGGTTGTGGAGGTATACCCGCCCGGCGAGGAAAGGAAAGTCCTTCAGTCCGCCATGGACTCCCTGACCAGCCTTTCCAGGTCTCCCACCGATATCGCCATCATGGAGAAGGCGAGGGAGATGGGCATAGGCGCAGAAGGCGTGGTGGTGAGTGAGCGCAGCTTCGACGCCTCCAGGAAGACGCGGGCGCTCATCAGGAGGATGGATGGCGGCATCGTGCTCTTCGTGACGGGTGCCCCGGAGAATGTGCTAAAGGTCTCGAGGGAAAAGAGGCCGGATATAGAGCGGGCGATGCTCGTGGAGGCATCGAAGGGCCGCAGGGTTATCGCGGCGGCCAGGAAGGGCCTCGCCGGCGGACAGGAGGGTATGCCCTTCGACGAGCTTGAGCGGGACATGGACATAGCAGGCATAGTGGCAATAGAGGACCCGCCGCGCGAGGGGGTTAAGGAGACCATAAAGAGGGCAAGGGATGCAGGGGTGCGGACCATCATGGTTACCGGGGACCATCCCCTTACCGCTTCCTATGTCGCAAAAGAGGTTGGAATACCTGCCGAAATGGTGATAGCCGGCCCGCAGCTTGACGCGATGCCCGACGCTTCGCTACGTGACGAGGTGGGGAGGGTGTCGGTCTTCGCACGGGTGACTCCCGAGGGCAAGCACCGTCTCGTTAAGGCTCTCCGGGAAAATGGCGAGGTCGTGGCCGTCACCGGCGATGGCATCAACGACACCCTGGCCCTCAGGGCGGCGGACATCGGCATAGCAATGGGGATAAGGGGCACAGACGTGGCCAGGGAGGCCGCAGACGTGGTGCTCGCCGACGACAACTTCGTCACGATAGGGCATGGCATCTTCCAGGGCAGGAAGTTTTTCGATAACCTGAAGAAGGGCCTAAAGTACTATCTATCGGTAAAGACGGCTCTCGTCCTCGTATTCCTGGTGCCGGTCCTGCTGGGCCTCCCCCTCCCCCTTGCACCCATCCAGATTATACTTCTAGAGCTATTCATGGATCTTGCCGCTTCCGCGGGGTTCGTGGCGGAGCCGGCGGAGCGCTCGATATACGAGCCCATAGCGAAGAAAAGGCTATTCGATAAAGGCATGCTCGCTGGCATTGGCCTGTCAGGCCTGTCTCTCTTCATCGCCGTCCTTGTGCCCTACTTTTACGCCCTATCGAAGGGCTTTTCCATAGAGACGGCCCGGACCTTCGCCTTCACCGCCTGGATTATGGGGCACGTCTTCCTGGCGTTCGTCTCCCGCTCAGAGCGGGAGCCGCTCATATCCCTTGGGCCGTTTACAAACAAGGCGATGGACGTCTGGGCTGCGGCGGCGTTTATATTCCTCTTCCTAATACTCGCCACCCCGCTGGGCGCCCCGATAAAGGCGACTCCCCTCACCATCTCTCAGATAGCCCTCATCGCAGCCATAGCCCTTATAGCTACTCTCTGGCAGGAAGCCCTGAAAATGCTTAAAGCGAAGAAAGCGTAGGAACTTGGAATTTTTTAAAATTTTAGTAGCAACAGTTTGGGGGGGTATATAGCTTGCGACTTCAACACCAAGTTCCTACGTTACTAATTGTTTGCGCAATTGGTATATAAACTTACCCTTGCCAATCTACAACAATCTGCTGTGTTGAATAAGTCATCTTTAATTTTTATATTCTGAAAGGGGCTTATTATTCAAATATAGATGGTTTGACAGCACATCTTCTACTTCTAAGGCTGAAGGGGGGCTTCGCTCTGCTCCGCCCCCCTCGCGGACCCCCCGAGCATGATTGTCCTATCGGACAATCTAATAATAGAGGAACCATCGGGTTAGCGACGCTAAACCCTCAAAAGTCTCATGACTGGACAGCTTTTCGTCGAGAACCCATGGTCGGGCTTCCTGTTCGTTTGCCCCGAAGGGGCAAACAAGCTCGGGGGGTCCGCGAGGGGGGCGGAGCAGAGCGAAGCCCCCCTTAGCCTCAGAAAAAGAAATACCATCTGCACGACCATCTTTTTCACATAAAAAACCATTTGCGCGAAACCCGACAATCATCTTCACATAAAAATAAAAATTATTCAACATTGCAAGCTAAGCTCAAAGTTTATATCTAAGATAGCGTATTTGTATTCGTCAGGTGCCCCTATAGGGTAGTGGATATCCTTGGAGCCTCCGGAGCTCTAGACCGGGGTTCGAATCCCCGTGGGGGCGCTCTAA
>Ga0272448_1008520_pt1 | contig 10651 bp, 7 predicted proteins | sample YNPCB0191_FD_202220 | JGI IMG/M metagenome (GOLD analysis project Ga0272448, IMG submission 202220) | Hot spring sediment microbial communities from Yellowstone National Park, WY, United States - YNP-CB-019-1 | ecosystem: Environmental > Aquatic > Thermal springs > Hot (42-90C) > Sediment... | reverse complement strand
ATAATCAGATTTTGGCAATTTCGGATTTGGTTGAAGCAAAGTATGGAACAATTTCTGCTTCTTGGGAATGGTTTAAAAAATGGCGAGGGATTGAAGATTCAGATGAAAAATTAAAAGGAGTTTCAGAATTAGAAGTTTTAGTTAAAGGTATTTTTCAAAAATCGCGTATTTTAGATATTATTAAAAACTTTATTGTTTTTGAGGCAGACAGCGAAAAAGATGTTTCAAAATTTACTAAGAAAATTTGTTTGTATCATCAATATTTTGGAGTAAATAAAGCAATCCAACATACGCTGCGCGCAGTTGGATTGCTTCCCTCATCTAACTTCTCCCAAGGAGAGAAGTATGCACCCTCATCTAACTTCTCCCAGAGGGAGAAGAACTATCGAGGAAATTTTGAATTTTCAGGTCTTATTAGTAAGGCTCGGGAATTGAGAAAAAATCAAACGAAAGCAGAAGAAATTTTGTGGGAAATTTTAAGAAATAGGCAATTTTTGAATCTTAAATTTAGAAGACAACATCAAATTGGAGATTATATAGTAGATTTTTATTGTCCAGAACTTAAGCTTGTTATTGAGATTGATGGAGAAATTCATAATACGGAAGAACAATCTAAAAAAGATTCTAAAAGAGAGGCATATTTAAAATCTCTTGGAAATAATATTTTGCGCTTTTCAAATCAAAGAATATTTGAAGATTTAGATGGTGTGCTGCAGGAAATCGCGCAATATACCTATTTTATTAAGAGGAATTTAAGGGAAGATTACTCCTCTCCCACTGGGAGAGGATATGGTGAGGGATACGCCAATCGTAAGATTGGCGTATTGTGGCATACCCAAGGCAGCGGCAAAACTTTATCAATGGTTTTTTATGTTAATAAAGCTAAAGAATTACCGGAACTACAAAGTCCAACTTTTGTATTTTTAACTGATAGAAATGATTTAGATAATCAATTTTATAAAACATTTTTAAGAACAGGTTATTCTGCTTTAGCAAAACAAGCAGAAACAATTAAAGATTTAGAAGAAAAATTAAAAACAGCGGGCGCAGAATTAATATTTACTACTATTCAAAAATTTGGTGAAAATTTTGGAGTTTTATCAGAAAAAGAAAATATAATTGTTATTGCTGATGAGGCGCATCGTTCAGAATATGCTGAATTAGCAGCCAGAGCAAGAAAAGCTATGCCGAATGCTTCTTTTATGGGAATTACTGCAACACCAATTGATGCAGAAAATCGCAATACGCGTTTAGTTTTTGGAGATTATATTGACAAATATCCAATGAGTCGATCAGTTGAAGATGGCGCTACTGTGCCAATTTATTATGAAAGTCGTTTAGTCCCGCTTCATTTAACAAATTATTTTATAGACGATGAATTTGAGGAATTAACGCAAGAGGTGCGCGATATTGAAGTTAAAGAATCGTTAAAAAGAAAATTTGCCAGATTGGAGCAGGCGGTCAGTGTACCGGATAGGTTAAAACAAATTGCTGAAGATATTGTTAATCATTTTAATAGTCGTGGCTTAGAAGGAAAAGCAATGGTAGTGACTATAAGCCGTAGAGTGGCAGTTGAAATGTATAAATTAATAAAAGAATTGCCAAATGCGCCGGAAGTGGCAGTTGTTATTTCTAATCCAAATGAATTTAAAAATGAAATTCAAGAAGAAATAAAGGCAAGCGAATTAGAAAAAAGATTTAAAAATCCTCAAGATCCATTAAAAATGGTTGTTGTTTGCGATATGTGGCTGACTGGTTTTGATGTGCCTTGCCTTACAACGATGTATTTTGATAAGCCATTAAAAAATCATGGTTTGATGCAGGCAATTGCAAGAGTCAACAGAGTTTTTAAAGATAAGCAAGGAGGATTAATTGTTGATTATATTGGTATTGCAGATGATTTGAAAAAAGCTTTGAGCATTTATGATGAGCCGACAAGAAATGAAACAATGATTTCTATTGATGAGATTGTTAATAAAATGCTTGAAAAGTATGATGTGGTTAAATCAATGTTAAATGGCGTTGACTATTCTAAATGGAAATATTTAGAAGGTGAACAATTATCACAATTATTTCAACAAGCAATTAATACAATTATAACTAATCTAGAAGATGAAACTTTAGATGATAATAAAAAGGAGCGATTTTTGAAGGAATCATTAGCTTTAATTAAGTTACATGCTTTTGTGATGCCTCATAAAGAAGCTTATGAGATAAAAAATGATGTAGATTTCTTTAAGGCTTTGAGATCGGCTTTAATTAAGCAAACCGTAACGAGAAAAGAAATTTCTGAAATTGGTTTTGATTTTGATTCAACAGTAAAAGAATTATTATCAAAAAGTATTGCAGCCGAAGGTATAATAGATATTTTTGCGATGAAAGGAAAAGAAAAAATAAACATCTCAATTTTAGATGAAAAATTTTTAGAAGAAGCAAGAAAACTTAAATATAAAAACTTAACAATAGAAGTTTTAAGAAAATTATTAGAAGACGAAATAAGATTAAGAATAAAGAAAAATAAGATTCGTTATTATTCTTTGTCAGAACTATTAGAAAAAATCATTGAGGAATATGAAAATAGAGTTATTAGTGCTTCTAAAGTAATAGAAAGATTAATTGAGCTTGCGCAAGAAATTAAAAAAGCGGATAAAGAAGCGCGCGAAACTGGTTTAAGCGAGGAAGAATTAGCTTTTTATGATGCGATTGCGAGCAAGAAGATGATTAAACAAGATGAAAGATTAAAAGAATTGGTTAAGGAGTTGGTTAAAATGATAAGAAGAGATTTAACTATTGATTGGACAAATAGCGAAATTGTTAAAGCGAGAATAAGAGATAACACAAAACTTTTACTTTTAAGAAACGATTTTAAACCAGAAGAAACAGAAGAAATAACGAATTTAATTTATCAGCAAGCTTTTTATTTATATAGGAATTATGCTTTTGCGCCCACGTTGTCAACTACCTAAACTATAATAAAATTTAGCGTAAACCTGATGCAACCCCCTAGATATAACCTAAAATTAAAAAGAATAATCTAAAATTAAAAATAATAATTATGTTTTTTCTGTCAAAACAAATATTCTAACATTCTATAGAATGTTAGAATATTGTTTCAATTATATTAATCCATTAATCAGTCCATTAATTAAGTAATCAAGAGTGGCGCGGTGACTAATTTGGTGATTATTTTTTAGCTTTTTATTTTTAGCTTTTTATTGGAAAAATTTGTATTTAATAATTATTAAAAAAGCTTTGAGGCCGTCTTTGAATTTAATTTTTTTGCCTTCAGAAAATTTTCGCGGCGAATAATTAATAGGCACTTCTTTAATTGGCACGCCCTTTTTAATAATTTTTACGGTGATCTCGGCTTCAATTTCAAAACCATTGGATTCTAATTTAAGGCCTTTAATTAACGGCGCTGGTAGTAGTTTGTAGCAAGTGTAAATATCAGTCAATTTTTGACCCAAAAGCAAATTTAAAAAAAGGCTTACTAATTTGGACCCGAAATAATATAAAAAATATCCCCTCTTTCTTACAGGATGCAAATTGCGCGAACCATAAACAACCGGAAACTCCTCGCCCCAAGCGTTTAAAAGAATTTGGTAATCAAAAGGATCGTATTCTAAATCAGCGTCTTGAATAATAATTAAATCACCGCTAGCTTTATCTAAACCCGTTCTTAAGGCCGCGCCCTTTCCCCTATTTGACTGGTGTCGCAAAAGAATAAAATTAAATTTCGTTTTTAAGGCGTCTAATATTTTTTCTGAGCCATCAGTTGAGCCGTCATCAATCACAATAATTTCTTTTTCATAGTTCGGAAAATCAACTTCCCATACCCTTTTTAAAGCCGCCTCAACGGTATTTTTTTCATTAAAAACAGGTATTAAAATAGAAATTTTTTTCTTACTTTTTTCCATTTTATGCTTTAGTAATAATAAATTGCGTCTTAGGAATTTCGTATTTTTCAATAATCGCTTGATTTAAATCGTTTCTTTTTAAAAAAATAATGACATATTGGTCGGCAAAAACCGGCGCCCACTGACTATCTTTGACTCTTTCAATTAAAAATTTTTGTGCCCAAGGCGTCAAATCGCGATAAGAAAAAATAATGGCGTTAAAATGATATAAATCATCTTGCTGCCGCCATTTCATCTCGTTATCTTGCATCGGAATATAAATATTTTGGAAAAAATCAACTGGATAGGCTTCGGGTCGGTTGTCAACAAAAACTTTTTCTTGCGGATAAAGATAATAAATCAAATAACTGCCAATATCATAATTATTAAATATGGGTCCTTTGACATTTTCTTTTTTTAAAAAATTAGCTGCCTCGCTTATACCTGGTGCTAAACCAAGCCCAAAAGCATAATTTTTAGAAAACCAATAATGACGATAAGTTGGAATAAACATAATTAAAATGACTAAAAAAATAATTATTGCCACCAGTCGGGCGGTTAAGCGATGTTGTTTCTTTTCCGTTAGCCATTTCGCTAAACTGTTTTTAAGGTTTGCTGCCGTCAGCGGTAAGGCAAAAAATCCAAAAAGAGTAAAATTACGCAACGCTAATAAAGCCATCGCGCTAAAACCTGTCGCTAACATCAAATTAGCAAAAGAAAGTTTTCTTCTATTTAGCACCACCAACCAAATAAAACTCAACCATAAAATAATCAGAGAAATTTTAAAGAGAAAGAAGTTTGGGTTTTTTAAGCCATAATTTTCCAAAAACCAAACTGATTGATTTTCCGCTACACGATAACCATAGTCCTTAAAAATATTGAAAGGATAAAAAACACCTTTGGCGCCAAAAGGATTAAAAAAACTCATAATCAAACTTAAACAAAAAATCAATAATAAATTTTTCGCTTTTAAAAAATTTTTTTTCAACAACTCTTCCAACAAAAAAACTAAAATTAAAAATAAACCCAAGAAGAAATAAATATGCGTATTAACCCAAATTATTTGCGCCAATGGCAAAAGAAAAAGATAGCGTTGCTTAAGTTGATTCTTTTGGTAAAGCAAAAGAAGGTAAAAGAAAATCGCGCTGAAAAAATAACTAAAAACTTCTGGTCTCAACTCTTTTCTTTCAGCGATTAAAGGAATGAGTAAAAAAGACAAAACAAAAGCAATTTTAAAATCGCTTTCTTGTTTCGCGGCTAAAAAGAAAATAAGAAAAGTAATTAGGTTTAAAAAGATAAAAAATAAATGCAGCCCAATAAAATTCCCTAATTTAAAAATTAAAAAAAATATCAACCCGCCGCCCCAGTGGTGGTTGATAAAAGGATAATCAGGATAGGTGTAAGAATAAAAATTTTTAGAAAGAACGGCGAAATTTCTTAATAAAATATTTTCTCCGTTTTTTAAATGCCTCCCTAAATCAGCAGTAATCAAATCAATTTTCTGCGCCAAAAAGAAAAAATAAAAAAACAACAGGAAAACTAAAGCCAAAACAGAAAAACCAACCGAAATTTTTTTATTAAGAGAAAAATTCATAGTAAGGTTTTAATTTTTTAAAACTATATTATAATTTTATTAAATTTTATTCTTTTGACCAATATCTTACATTAGTGTTAATTATTTTAAATTACCCCACTTCGTTCCGTAGCTATATCAATGTAAGATTGCTTCGGCTTCGCCTCGCAATGACGGTTAGTAATCAGAAACTAGTAATCAGCAATCAGAAATCAAAAGTTATTCGTCATCGCGAGGCCGCCTTTTTCTGTCATCGCGAGGCTGTTAGGCTGTGGCGATCTTACATTAATGTCATATTTACATCAATGTAAGATTGCTTCGGGCTAAAGCCCTCGCAATGACAGATTCGGCTTGTCATCGCGAGGCTGTTAAGCCGTGGCGATCTTACATTAATGTCATATTTACATCAACGTAAGATTGCTTCACTGCATTCGCAATGACGTTTTTCTAGATTGCTTCGGCTGCGCCTCGCAATGACGGTTAGTAATCAGAAACTAGTAATCAGCAATCAAGAATCAAAAGTTATTCGTCATCGCGAGACCGTCTTCTTTTTTTGTCATCGCGAGGCCGTTAGGCTGTGGCGATCTTACATTAATGTCATATTTACATCAATGTAAGATTGCTTCACTGCGTTCGCAATGACAAGTGGGAGGGGCTCGCAATGACTACACTAATGTAAGATTGCTTCGGCTGCTGGCGCAGCCTCGCAATGACAAAAAGAGAAGCCGATTCACAATGACAAAAAGAGAAGCAGTCTCGCAATAGCAACCACTCGTCCGGTATTGACAAAAATTAAATATTTTGTTATTGTTCAAAACAAAATCAGCCAAGGGAGCGATAGCCCCGCTCTTTTGGTATAAGCCAAAAGAGCGGGGAGGAAGGTCCGGACACCCAGCCTTGCGCGGAGCGCGAGGCAATTGTACGGGCTAACAGCCCGCCGTCGTAAGACGAGAGGTGCGAACAGAGACGTCCTGAGGCGAAAGCCAAAGGAGGGCCCTATCCCAAGCTAGTTGGCCCAGCTCTGCTATAGGGATAAACCCCGCACCTTAGAAGCATATCATTTTTCACGAAGCCTTCTCCTATACATGGTTTTTAGGTTATACATGGTTTTTAGGTTATGACTCTATTTTCAAAAAAATGTTTGGGCTTCGCTATGCTTCTAAGGTGACGGGGTAAAAAAGCAGAGGTGAAACGGCTAAATCCTTACTGGGTGCAAGGCCGTACTGCCTATGCGAAGCATTGGCGGGGTGCCGCTTGAGCCTGAGAGTAATCGATGGCCCAGACAAATTATCGCTGAGCAACAGAATCCGGCCTACCACTTGGCTGATTTTTTTATTTAAGAAATTATTAAAATAATTTACTTTGATTATTCAACTCGCGATTAACTAATAAATCGGCTCTTTTATTTTCTTCTCGAGGAATTTGCACAAAATTGACTTTACCAAAATCTTGTTTGAGATTCCAAATTTCAATAAAAAATGGCACTAAATCTTTTTCTTTAATTTTGTAATTGCCATTGAGTTGGTTAACCACTAATTCGCTATCAGAACGAATTTCAATCTCGGTTTTTTTAGCTTTTTCTTTACCAATAAGTTGTTTTATTTTTTTTAAAGCAAAAATGATTGCCTGATATTCAGCCTCATTATTGGTAGCGGTTCCTAAAAATTTGCTGTATTCTTTTAGTCCGTATTGGTCTGTGTTTAGTCCGTTTAAGTCCTTGTTAAGTCCGCGTAAGTCCGCGATAATACCAATAGCGGATGGGCCAGGATTACCCCTTGATCCGCCATCGGTGTATATAACAACTTTTGACTTTTGACTATTGACCATTGACATTAATTAATTTCAAAAAAACCTTGTAAGCTGTGCGGGCATCATCTAAAGCAGAATGAGGTTTTTCTTGATTAATACCAAAATAAGAAGCCATTTCACTTAAACTTAAATATTTAACATCAGAATTATTCCTTAATTTCTGCCAAGCCAAAGAAAAAGTATCTAGGCTTTTATACCAAAAAGTTGGCGCTAAATTATAGCGGGCTAATGCTTTATAAATAAAGAATAAATCAAAACTAATATTTTGACCGACTAAAATGGTTTTTTCCACTTTCTGTAAAAAAATTTTCAAAGCCGTTTCTTCATCTAAAGCATTTTCCCAATCTTTTTCGTTGTAATGAGTAATTTTTAATGCTTCGTCTTCGGCAAATTCTAAACTGTATGGTTTAATTTTTGTTTCCCACTCTTCTAAAACAAAAAAGTTAAAAGCGCTTACGCGAATAACCGCAATTTCTGTCAATTGACAATTAAAACCAACGCCGGTGGTTTCCGTGTCAATAAAAGCCAAATCAAAATTTCGAAAATTAGGTTTGTTGTTCATATTAAGACGCGGATTGCCGCTGATTTAAAGCTGATTTACGCCGATATTTTAGCGCTTCGATTCCTGGTAATTTTTTGCCAGCTAAATATTCTAACATCGCACCACCACCGGTGCTTATAAAAACTTTTGACTTTTGACCTTTGACCTTTGACATAATCGAAGTGGTTTCTCCGCCACCAATAACTGCAAAAGCGCGACTTTTAATAATTGCTTTTGCTATTTCGCCTGTTCCTTTTCTAAATTTCTTGTTTTCAATATACCCCATTGGACCATTCCAAACAATGGTTGCCGCACTTTTAATCATATTGGTATATTTTTTTATCGTTTTTGGTCCTATATCTAAAATCGCTCCTTTACTCACCACGGAATCAATTGGTAAAATAATCTTTTTAGATTTCAGTAGCTGGCGAGCTAAAGGAATCATCGTCTCTTCATATAATGACTGACCAACAGGCAATTTTTGGGCAGCAAAAAAAGTATTGGCTACTCCCCCGCCGGTTAAAATACAATTGGCTTTTTTGAGAAAATTTTTAATCACACCAATTTTATCAGAAATTTTTGCGCCGCCTATGATGATGATTAATGGCTTTTTAGGGCTTTTCATTACTTGATTTAATTTTTTTAATTCATTTTCCAGCGCTAAACCAACATACGATGGTAAAAATTGAGTAATTGCCACCACTGACGCATGAGCCCGATGACTAACACTAAAAGCGTCATTAACATAAAAATCGCCTAAAAGCGCTAATCGTTGAGCAAATTTTTTATCGTTTTTTTCTTCCTCTGGCAAGAAACGTAAATTTTCTAAAAGAAAAATACTGCCCGGCGGAAAATTTTCAATCTTATTCCTTAATTTTAGGAAGTCGGACTTCCTAAGATTTAAATCAATAAATTGAACAGGCCTTTTTAACAATTTTGATAAAATTTTGGCAAATGGTTTTAGAGTAAACGCCGACTTACGCTGACTATCTGCGCTAATCTGCGTTTTGGGTCTGCCCCGATGAGACAAAATTACCACCCTCGCTCCTCTATCAATCAAAAATTTAATTGTCGGCAACACCCTTTCCACCCGCAAAGGAATCCGTGTTAATCCGTGTTCATATCCGTGTAAATCCGTGTTTTCAATGTTAAAATCAACCCGCAAAAGACAGGTTTGATTGGCTAAACTTTTTTTGCTTAATGAAGATAGATATTTCATCGCTATGCTAATGTAAGATTGCTTCGGCTGCTGGCGCAGCCTCGCAATGACAAGCGGGGGGTCGCAATGACTACTGCTCACTTTGTCATTGCGAGGAGGGCGTAAGCCCGACGTGGCAATCTCATTTATATCAAGGTAAGATTGCTTCGCTTCGCTCGCAATGACAGCTCCGGTTTATCATCGCGAGGCCGCCTTCTTTTTTGTCATCGCGAGGCCGTCAGGCCGTGGCGATCTTACATTGGTGTTATATTTACATCAATGTAAGATTGCTTCGCTTCGCTCGCAATGACAAAAGAGGGTCATTGCGAGGGGACGTAGTCCCCGTGGCAATCTCATACATTAATGTAAGATTGCTTCACTGCGTTCGCAATGACGTTTTTCTAGATTGCTTCGGCTGCGCCTTGCAATGACATGTTTTATCGCCTCGCAATGACGGATACCTACTTTATCATCACGTTTTTATTCTATCAAAATTTCTTACGCTTGAATAGTTATTCCAAACCAGGTAATATTTTAATACATGCCAAACATTAGCGATGAGGTTTTAATTAAAAATTATTTTGCCGGCGACGAAAAAGCATTGACGACTCTTATTGAGCGCTATCTCAGGCCTATTTATAGTTTTATTTATCGATATTTGGGGAATGTCTCAGAAGCTGAAGACGCCACTCAGGAAACATTTATAAAAGCCTGGCGAAATCTTAAAAAATTTAACCAAGAAAAAAATTTTAAGATTTGGCTTTTTCAAATTGCCAAAAACACAGCGCTTGATTATTTAAAAAAGAAAAAGGCAATTCCTTTTTCGGAATTTGAAAATGAAAAGGGAGAAAATATAATCACTGAAACATTAACCGATAGCTCCCCTCTGCCAGCTGAACTTTTTGATAAAAAACAAACTGCCCAGATGCTTAATGCCGCTATGGAAAAATTGCCGCCTCAATACCGTATGGTTTTGTTTCTCCGCTATAACGATCATTTTACTTTTCAAGAAATGGCTGACATTTTCGGCGAACCATTAAACACTATTAAATCAAGACATCGCCGAGCAATTTTATTGTTAAAAAAATTATTAAAGGTCGCAGATAAATAAAATTAATTACAATCCAATAAAAATATGAAAGGATATTTTACCAACATTGAAAAAGACACTTTAGAAAATGAAAATTTTCGTAAAGTGCTTTATACCTCAAAACATTCTCAATTGGTTTTAATGAGTTTAAAACCAAAAGAAGAAATTGGTCTGGAGGTTCATCCGGACAATGATCAGTTTTTCAGATTTGAAAAAGGAACAGGTAAAGTAATTATTAACGGCAATGAATATAATGTTTCAGACGGCTCGGCAATTGTGGTACCGGCTGGCGCTGAACATAATGTCATTAATATCTCTGAAACTGAAGAATTAAAACTTTACACGATTTATTCTCCTCCTCATCATAAAGACGGCATTGTCAGAACAACTAAGGAAGAAGCCGAAGCCAATGAAGCACCTTTTGACGGCATAACAACGGAATAAAAATAACAATATTGATTTTATGTATAAAAACTGGCATTCACTTCCATTAAGAAGTGTTTTTGTGGCTTTAAAAAGCAGCCAAAATGGCCTTACTTCTTTG
>Ga0272448_1008519_pt1 | contig 10652 bp, 11 predicted proteins | sample YNPCB0191_FD_202220 | JGI IMG/M metagenome (GOLD analysis project Ga0272448, IMG submission 202220) | Hot spring sediment microbial communities from Yellowstone National Park, WY, United States - YNP-CB-019-1 | ecosystem: Environmental > Aquatic > Thermal springs > Hot (42-90C) > Sediment... | reverse complement strand
GGAACGGCGGCCAGCGGATATTTCTTGATTCAACCCGCCCTGGATATTCCGGGTGCCCCGGCGTGGGGAATGGGCATCGGGGTTTTGATCGGCCTTTTGGTAATTTGGGTCGAACGGTCTCTCAAGCGGGTTGCCCTGAAAATCATCGCCGGGGGAGCGGCCGGGCTGGTTTTGGGGCTCCTCTTGGCGAATCTCCTCTATCGGGTGTTCCTTACGGGGATTCTGGACCGGGTCGAGTTAGATCTATCGGCCTATATTCTATTGAATACGATTCTGGGCTACTTAGGATTTATCTTAGGCGTAAAGAAAGGAAAAGAATTCGAGCCATCCCGATGGCCCTGGGGGTCAAAGGGCTCTGCGGAAGGCGCCAATGGCCACAAGGTCCTGGATACGAGTGTCATCATTGATGGACGGATCGCCGATGTTTGCGATACCGGATTCATGGAAGGGACTTTCATCATTCCCCAGTTCATCCTTCAGGAGCTGCGGCATATTGCCGATTCCTCGGACCCCCTCAAGCGAGGGCGAGGCCGGCGGGGCTTGGAGGTCCTCAATCGAATCCAAAAACAGAATCATATGGATGTAAAGATCGTCGATCAGGATTATCCGAAGATCCAGGAAGTGGATGCCAAGCTGATCGCCCTGGCCAAGGATTTTCGCGCCAAGATCATAACCAACGATTTCAACCTCAATAAAGTGGCCGAGCTTCAGGGAGTTTCGGTTCTCAATATCAACGAGCTCTTCAATGCCCTCAAGCCCGTGGTCCTTCCCGGGGAGATCCTCAGCGTCAAGATTCTCAAGGAAGGAAAAGAGCCGGGCCAAGGGGTAGGGTATCTGGATGATGGAACCATGGTGGTCGTCGATAATGCCAAGCGTTACATGGGGAAAAGCGTGGATGTTTCCGTGACCAGTGTCCTCCAAACCACGGCCGGGAGAATGATCTTTGCGGCCCTCAAGGAAGATGCGCCGGAGAGTGTCTATCCGAACCTTACCCATTGAAGGAGGAAGGCGTTTCGCTTCCGTGAATCATGCGCACAATCGCCTTGATCCCAGCAGCGGGGCGTGGAAGGCGAATGGGGCTCGAGAGGCCGAAGGTCTTTCTCCCTTTGGGGGGGGTTCCCCTCCTGGCGTTTACCCTTCAACCCTTCGAAGCTTGCCCCCAGGTTGACGAAATCCTTCCGCTGGTTCCCGAAGAAGAAATCGCCTTTTGCCAAGAGGAGATCATCCGCCGGCAGGGGCTGAAGAAGGTCTCCCAAACGCTGGCCGGCGGGAAGGAACGTTCGGACTCGGTCTTCCGGGGCCTTCAGGCGATCGAGGGAAGGGCCGACCTTGTCATCATTCACGACGGGGCCCGTCCCTTCGTCTCAACGGACTTGATCGAAAGGGCGATCGAGGGAGCCAAACAGTGGGGAGCCGTAGTGGCCGCCCTGCCCACCTGGGAGACCGTCAAAGAGGTGTCGGCGGCGGGCGAAGTGATTCGAACGATTGACCGTCAGCACCTTTGGATGATTCAGACCCCCCAAGCCTTTACTTTCTCCTTAATCTGGAAGGCCTACCGAGAGGCCCGAGAGGCAGGGTTTCAGGGGACCGATGATGCGACACTCGTCGAACGAATGGGATTTCCCGTGCGGGCCATCGAGGGTTCCCGATTCAACCTCAAAATCACGACCCCAGAGGATTGGCGGTTGGCGGAGGCCATCCTCCAGATGAGAGAGGGGATTCGGGAGCCGTGACCCGGCCAAGCGAAAAACCAGAGGAAAAGTGAAGTGGCAAAGGGCGAAGCGATCGCAATTTAACGTTGCATGTTTCCAGGATCGGGTTCTACAATGGTATGAGGGTTGGCGGGTGGGCCATCCGAAGGGGAAAAATGGAAGGATTGAACACGGCAGGCGATTCCTGCGGCGGGGATTCATGAATTCCCTGGATCAACCGTTTCTTGGTGATTCCCGGTCATGGCCGCCATGATGCGAATCGGTTTTGGTTATGATGTCCATCGGCTCGTTGCGGGGCGCAGATTGGTCCTCGGAGGGGTCGAGATCCCCCATGACTTGGGCCTTGAAGGGCACTCCGATGCCGATGTCCTTCTCCATGCGATCTGCGATGGGATATTGGGTGCCCTGGGGGAGGGGGATATTGGAGTTCATTTTCCCGACACAGATCCTCGCTACCAGGGGATTTCGAGCCTCCGGCTTCTTGCGGATGTGGCCCAGAAGATGGGGGAGCGTCGCTTTGGATTGGTCAACCTGGATTCGACCCTCGTGGCGGAAAAACCGCGAATGTCGCCCTATCTTCCTCAGATGATTGCCAATATCGCTGGCGTCTTTGGAGTCTCCCCTTCAGCCATCCAGGTCAAAGCCACTACGTCGGAAGGCTTGGGGTTCGTTGGGGAAGGGAAGGGCATCGTGGCCTTTGCGGTGGTCCTTTTGGCCCCTTCCGGCCAATTTGAGGGATTTTCGGGATCGGTCGACCGATGAACCATCCCGCGAACATTCGATAAGGAAGGTCCGCAATGGAAGAAACTCCGCGGGTTCGTTTTGCTCCGAGTCCAACAGGGCTTTTGCATGTCGGCAATGCCCGAACGGCCCTCTTCAATCTCCTCTTCGCCCGGAGAAACGGGGGAACCTTCATCCTGCGTTTGGAGGACACCGATGCGGAGCGTTCTACGCCAGAGGCGGAAGCGGCCATCCTCGAAGACCTTCGTTGGCTGGGGCTCGATTGGGACGAAGGGCCGGGGAAAGAAGGTCCTTATGGGCCTTACCGACAGTCGGAACGCTTGGATTTGTATCGCCGCCATGCCTGGCGGCTTCTGGAAGAGGGAAAGGCCTACCGTTGTTACTGCACCCCCGAGGAACTCGAGGAGAAGCGCAAGCGGATGCTGACCCGGGGGGTTCCCCCCAAATACGACGGGCGGTGCCGAAACCTCGGGCCCGAAGAAGAAAAGGCCCTGGCCGAAAGCGGCCGGCCCGTATCCTTGCGTTTCAAGGTTCAGACCCGCAGGGTGGAGTTTGAGGATCAGGTGAAAGGGCGGATGTCCTTTGACGGTCAAAGCATCGGGGATTTTATTATTTTGCGCTCCGACGGGGTGGCGCCTTACAATTTTGCGGCCGTGGTGGACGACGAAGCGATGAAGATCACCCATGTCATTCGAGGGGAAGACCACCTGACCAACACTCCCCGGCAGATCCTGATCTACCAAGCCTTGGGATTTGTGCCTCCGCGTTTTGCCCATTTGCCGATGATCCTGGGCCCCGACCGTTCCCCCTTGAGCAAGCGACATGGGGCCACTGCGGTTTCCCACTTTCGCGAAGAGGGATACTTGCCTCAGGCCTTGCTGAATTACTTGGCCCTGCTGGGATGGTCCAGCGAGGATGGGCAGGAGATCTTGACCCTTGGCCAAATGATCGAGCGCTTTTCGCTTAAGCGCGTTTCCCGCAGTTCGGCCATCTTCGACTTTGAGAAACTCAATTGGATCAATCGAGCCCATCTTCGGGGACTCCCCCGCGAGGATCTGGCCGCTCGGGTGCGACCGTTCCTGGAAAAGCTGGGCATCCGAATCGAAGAATCAGAACGTCCGAGGCTTCAGAGCGCCCTGGAACCTTTCTTGGAAGAAGCGAACACCTTGGCCCAACTGGCCAGCGAAGTCCGGATCTTTTTTGAGGATCCGCCCTCGTTGAGTCCCGAAACGGAAGCCAGCCTCGCCAAGGAGCAGAGTCAGCGGGCCTTGCGGGCCTTTCTGCAGGAAGTGGCCGAGGTGCCGGAGATTGCCATGGAGAATTTTAAACCCCTGATGACCCGAGTGGGGAAAAAGGCCGGTCTTTCCGGACGAAATCTGTATATGCCGCTGCGGATCGCCCTGACCGGGAAGAACCGGGGCCCGGAACTGGACCGGATTCTGGTCTGCTTTGGGAAAGAGAGGGCGCTCCAGAGAATCTCGAAGATCCTCCAGAAGATCGCTTCCGAAGGAGGAACCCCCAACCATGAAGCATAAATTGATTGGATACATCGACCAATTCAAAAAAGCCCGAATCATGGTCATCGGGGATCTCATGGTCGATGAATACATCTGGGGGAAGGTGGCGCGCATCTCCCCCGAGGCGCCGGTTCCAGTGGTCAATGTGACCTCCGAAAACCTCCGCCTGGGGGGGGCGGGCAATGTGGTCCACAATATCCACGATCTGGGCGCGAAGGTATTCGTCGGGGGGACCGTTGGGAATGATGAGATGGGCCGTCGGCTCATCATGGATCTCTCGCAGATGGGGCTCAACACCCAAGGGATCATCGTCGATCCCGGCCGACCGACAACGGTCAAGACGCGCATCATCGCCCATCATCAGCAGGTGGTCCGATTCGACCGGGAGGTCACGGGGCCCATCCCGGATTCGGTGATGGAGAAGATCTTGGAAAGGGTCGAGGAGCGGATTGATGAACTGGATGCCATCTTGATCTCCGATTATGCCAAAGGAGTCGTCACCCAACCCCTGATGGATCGGGTTCGTTCCCTGGCCCAGGCCAAAGGAAAGATCCTGGCCGTAGATCCGAAGGTGAAGAACTTTCCCCTCTTTCGGGAGGTGACGATTATCACGCCCAATCACCAGGAGGCGGCCGAAGGCGCTGGCCGGATCGTCCAGAGCGAGGAAGATCTGCTGGAAGTCGGCAAGATTCTCCTGGAACGGTTGAAGGTTCAATCGGTCCTGATCACCCGGGGGGAAAAGGGCATGTCCCTCTTCCAGCGCAGTGGGGAGATCACCCACATCCCCACCATGGCCAAGGAGGTCTATGATGTGACGGGGGCCGGCGATACGGCGATTGCGGTGCTCACGCTGGCGATGGCCGTTGGCGCCAACCCCAAGGAGGCGGCCATCCTATCGAATTACGCCGCGGGGATTGTGGTTCAAGAGCTGGGAACCGCAACGGTGAAAGCCTGGGAACTTGAAGACGCCGTTCGCAATGGCATCCGGTCCAAGGTTCGGAAGCCCTTCTCCAGGGGGTAAGGAGACGCGGTGAGCCAACCCCGTCGGCCCCAGCCGGTCAAATTGGTGATGAGCTTCATCTACGCCGAAGCGGAAGCCTTGAAGCAAGTCCTGCGGTTCACGGGGGGTCAATATGGTCCGATCGATTTCCTGAGCGAACCCTTTCCCTTTGACTTTACGCGCTATTACGAACCGGAGATGGGCAAGCCGCTGGAGCGGCGGATCGCAAGTTTTGAAAACCTGATCGACCCCGGGGATTTGCCGCGGATCAAACATTGGACCAATCAACTGGAGGATCAATTCCGGAATGATCGCCAGGGTCGAAGGGTGAACATCGACCCGGGCTATATCGGCGCTTCGAAATTCATTTTGGCCACCGGGAAGGATTATAGCCATCGGATTTATCTTGGCGATGGAATCTATGGCGACCTCACCCTTCGGGTTCGAGAGGGAGGATTTCACCCCCTCCCCTGGACCTATCCCGATTACGCCGGGGAACCGCTCCGCAAGGTGCTCAATCTCTTGCGAAAGAAATATCTGTGGCAATTGAAGAATCCCCACCGAGGCGAGAATGCCGAGCCCAGCCGGATTTCGAAGAAGGAAGAAGGGGCCTCGAAAGGCGATACGGGTGGGGCCTTCGGGGCGGCAGGGTTGTAGAATTTTGGGATCGAGCGGGGTGGATCAAGGAGGAACTGGCTCCAATGGGGTTTAGCGGTCATCGGGGAGGGGGAAAAGGCGATGCTTCGTAGCATGACGGGCTATGGCCGGGCCGCATGGGAAGGAGATGGGAAGCGGATTGAGGTGGAGGTAAAATCCTTCAATCATCGATTTTTGGACATCGTCTCCCATCTGCCCCGCAAACTGGAACCCCTGGACCCTCAGGTTCGAACCCTGGTGCGTCAACGACTTTCCCGGGGCCGGATCGAGATTGGAATCCAGATGGAGGAATGCGGGGAGGGGGAGTTGAAATTGGAACTCAACCTCAGTGCCGCCCGCGAGTATTATCAAGCCCTCCGAAGCCTTCAGGAGAGCTTGGGGATTGGCGGGGAGATCCGGGTGGAGACCTTGGCGGGATTCCGCGATCTTTTTTTGCGAAGAGAAACCCCCGTGGATTTGGAGAAGGAATGGTCTCGGGTGCGCCCCGTTTTGGACGAGGCGTTGGATCGATTGGAGGAGATGCGAGGGGAGGAGGGTCGAGCCCTGCGGGGGGACCTTCTCAGCCGGATCCAACAGATCGATCAGATCACCCAAGCGATCGACGAAAGAAATGTCCAAGCCCTGCCGGCCCACCGCGATCGGCTGGCGGAGCGGATCCGGGCTTTGACCGAGGGGCTACCATTGGACCCCATCCGGCTGGCCCAGGAGGCGGCCATTCTCGCCGAGCGCAGCGACATTACGGAAGAACTGGTGAGGATCCGAAGCCACCTGAACCAGTTGCGGGAGATGCTGGACCGCTGCGAACCGGTGGGGCGCAAACTGGATTTTTTGACCCAAGAAATCCACCGGGAAGTCAACACCATCGGGTCCAAAGCCATCGATGCCGCCATTGGACAGGCCGTGGTGAGCATCAAGAGCGAACTGGAAAAAATCCGGGAGCAGTTGCAAAATATCGAATAGGATGGAGCTTCGCCCTTCAGGTCTCGTATTCGTCGTCTCCGGACCTTCTGGGGTGGGGAAGACGACGCTGTGCCGGGAGATGGTTCGCCGGTTTCCCAATTTGCGATTTTCCATCTCTCATACCACCCGACCGCTCCGCCGAGGGGATCAGGAAGGAAGGGACTATTATTTTGTCTCCGAAGAGACCTTCCAGCGGATGATCGAAGAAGGGGAATTTTGGGAATGGGCGACCATCTATGGCTATCGCTATGGAACGTCGCGCAAGAAGCTTCAAGAGATGCTGGATCAGGGCCACGACGTGATCCTGGACATCGACGGCCAGGGGGCGCGGCAGCTTCGGGCCCAGAAGATTCCCGCCGTTTATATCTTTATCCTCCCGCCATCGATGGAGGAACTTCGGCGCCGCCTTTCCCAGCGCCACACGGAAGGGCCCGAGGGGCTTCAGGAGCGATTGGGAAAGGCCCTGGCGGAGATGGAGGAGGCGCGGCAGTACGATTATTTCATCATCAATGATGATTTGCAGATCGCCCAGGGGAAGTTGGAGGCCATCCTGCGGGCGGAGCCGTGTCGGAGAGAACGGATGATCGGTTTCTTGGATTCCTTCCTTCAAAGGGGGATGGGAAGACCGTAGGATCAAAACACCGAAAACCCAAACGGAGGTTTGAGAATGGCTCGGATTTCAGTGGAAGATTGTTTGCGGCAGCTGCCCAACCGTTTCGCTTTGGTTCATCTGGCGGCGGCTCGAACCAAGCAGCTCCTAAAAGGCAGCAGACCCCGGGTCCAGGCCGATAACAAAGAAGTGGTGTTGGCCCTCCGGGAAATTGCCGCCGGGAAGGTGCGGCCGGCCAACCCCCTCCCGGAATTTTCTGAAATCGCCATCAAGGAAATCCCCGCCAAGGAAAAAAGCCCCTCATGAATCCAGAGGTGGGGCCAGACCGGAAAACGGCCGGGGGGCGAATCATCTTTGCCCTGGATGTTCCGACCCTGGAGGAAGCGCGCCGGTGGGTCCGGCTCCTCAAGGATCGGGTGGGGCTCTTCAAGGTGGGGCTGGAGCTTTCTACACCCTATGGCCCGGCGGCGGTCCATGCCGTGAGGGAAGAAGGGGGGAGGGTATTCCTCGACTGGAAACTCCATGATATCCCCAACACCGTCTCCCGGGCGGCCGAGGAGGCCGCGAAGCTGGGGGCCGAGATGCTTACCCTCCACGTAACGGGCGGTGGGGAGATGATGCGAGCGACCGTTGAGCGATGCCGCGACTGGGCGGAACGGGAGAAACGTCCGAAACCCATGCTCTTGGCCGTGACGATCCTGACCAGCCTCGACGAAAGGAATCTGCAAGAAGTCGGGATCAGCGGACCCGTTTCGGATCGGGTGGTTCGCCTGGCCGAATTGGCCCAACGGGCCGGAATGGATGGAGTCGTCGCCTCTCCCCAGGAAATTCAATCCCTCCGCAGGAGGCTGGGGCCGAAATTTCTCATCGTCACGCCGGGGGTTCGCCCGGCGTTCCTCTCCATGGCGGGGGATGACCAAAAGCGGGTGATGACGGCCCAAGAGGCAATTTCCGCCGGGGCGGACTATATCGTGGTCGGACGCCCCATCCGACTGGCTTCGGATCCGATGGCGGCGATGGAGCGGCTGCGAAGGGAAATGGAAGAAGCGATGGAATCCTCGAGGGAGGACCGATGAAGGAAAAGATTCAAAAAGTCGCGGTGGTGGGTACGGGGGTCTTGGGAACGCAGATCGCCATTCAGGCGGCCTACCACGGCTGCGATGTGGCAACCTATGATCTCAATCCCCGTTCATTCGATCAGAATCTGAAGGTCATTCGGATCCGTCTGGGCAATTCTGGCCGGCCCCCCCTGCCGGCCTTCGCCCACCTGGAAGAAGTGGAGAAAAGGGTTCGTCGATGCATCGATCTCAACGAGGCGGTCGAAGACCGACAGCTCATCATCGAGGCCGTCCGGGAAGACGTGATGGTGAAACGCGAGGTCTTTCGGGAGATCGACCGTCTGGCCCCGCCGGAGGCCATCCTGGCGACGAACAGCTCTTCCATCCCCGTATCCCGTCTGGAAAGCGCCACCCGCCGGCCCGAGAAATGCTTGAACATCCATTTTTATTCGCTCGATCTGGGGCGAAACATCGTTGATCTCATGGGAGGCACCCGGACGACCGTGGAAACCTTGGAGGCCGGCAAGCAGTGGATCCGGAGCATCGGATGCCTTCCCCTAACGGTAAAGAAAGAAAGCCTGGGGTTTTGTTTCAATCGGATCTGGCGGGCCGTCAAACGGGAGGCGCTCCACATGTGGGCCGATGGGTATGTCGATTTTCAGGACATCGATCGGGGATGGATGGTCTGGACCGGCATGGCGGCCGGGCCTTTTGGCTTCATGGATAATGTGGGCCTCGATGTGGTCTATGACATCGAAATGGTCTATTACAACGAATCCCGAGATCCGCGGGACTATCCGCCGCCGGCCCTGAAGGCGAAGATCGATCGGGGAGAATTGGGCGTGAAGAGCGGCAAGGGCTTTTATCAATACCCCAACCCGGAATACCGCAGCCCCGATTTCCTCCAGGGGAGAAACGATTAGACGGCCCCCGCCTCCTTGAGCTTTCCGGCAATCGAAGCCTTATCCCATCCTCCCATATGGCGATAGACTTCCTTGCCCGATTTGTCGAAGAAGATCAGCGTGGGGATCATCTGGATCTTATACTGGCGGGCCAATTCCTTCTCTTTGTAGACATCGATGATGAGGATATAGGCCCGGCCCGCATATTCCTTCTCCATCTCTTTGAGGATTGGCCGCAGCTGGCGACAGGGGGCGCAGTTATTGGCGCCGAAGTCCACCAGGACGGGCTTCCCGCTCTTCATGGCTTCCTGAAATTCCTGCCCGCTGTTCGTCGGGGGCGAGGGGATGGCCATCTTGGTGAGCCGGCTCTCATCCACTTCGATCTTGGATTTCTTCCGCAGGGCCGTCAAATACTCTTCCATCTTCTCGCTGCCTTTGGCCTCGCGCAGGAGGTTTTCCACCAGGAGATCCATCTCCTCTCGCGCTTTCTTATCGGCCGCTCCTTTGTGCTGTTTGGTGATCTCTTGGATCTCTTCGGCGGTCACCTGAACCTTGTCGAGAACTTCCTTCTGAATGAGTTTCTGGATGGCTGCGCCCTCGGCTTCCGCGGTGAGCGTCGCGCGGTCTGTGATCAGGCCCTGCCGTTTGGCTTCTTGCAGGATCAATTCCTTTACGATGAGCTGCTCGAGGTACTGCTTCGGGTCTTCCCGCAACATTTCCTGGTAAGGGGGTGGGATCCGGTTGATCTCCCTTTCGAACTGGGCCACGGTGATGGTTCGATCATTGATCTGGGCCAAGACCTGCCGTTCGGGATTCCAGGCAAAGAGATAAAGATAGCCTACGAGGCCGCCGATCCCGACCGCCACGACGATCGGAATCAGAATCTTCAGAAGCTTCCTTGAACCGCCCATTCGTCTTTCCCTTCCCAAACGAATTTTCCGCCTCCCCCCGTGGGGGATGACCGATTCAAAAATTTTTCCATCGATTGGAAGAATAACAAATTGATCCCGATTTGTCCATAGAGGAGAAGGCCTTGCCTCCCTTCAGTTTTCCGAATCGCCGAAGGAATCCATCGATGGAATGTCCATCCGGGGGCCCCATGGCCTTGTCCTGGCTCTTGATGAAATCACCCGGCGCTCTCCTCTCCGCCCGAATGGCGATCGCCCGGTTGGGATTTCGGCGCGGACCCGGGTTCGCTTAAGACCAAGATGGCGTTCAAGGCGAAAAGGTTCGGCCAGAAGAAGACCCGGCCCCTCTTCCCCAGGTAGTGGGCTTCTTGGATTGTAAGATTCTTTTGACGGCAGAAGTCCCGGAAGTCTTTAATGCTCAGGAAGCGGACATTCGGCGAATCATACCACCGATAGGGCAAAGACGGGGTGATCGGGGCCCGTCCCTGGAAAAAAAACATGAGCCGGGCCTTGAGATAGGCAAAATTGGGAAAGCCCACGATGATTCGGTTCCCGATGCGCAAGGCTTCATGGATGAGCGATTCGAT
>Ga0272448_1008517_pt1 | contig 10655 bp, 6 predicted proteins | sample YNPCB0191_FD_202220 | JGI IMG/M metagenome (GOLD analysis project Ga0272448, IMG submission 202220) | Hot spring sediment microbial communities from Yellowstone National Park, WY, United States - YNP-CB-019-1 | ecosystem: Environmental > Aquatic > Thermal springs > Hot (42-90C) > Sediment... | reverse complement strand
CTCTGCCCGCCGGATGCAGAATCAACAGGGTGTTTTTCCCGCACCAACAGATTACTGGCTCGTAGCCGCGCTTGTAAGAGCGCGGACGGCGGGGTCCCGACCCAGGAGGCCGGGTCTGCATAACCCACACTGGCGCGCAGTGGACTGCGCGCCCTACCTTGACTCTGCGCCTCAGCGCCTGCGGTGAAGAATCGCCCACGAAGTTTTTCGGCGTTTGTGCCCTGCTCCAGAGCGACGGGCCCGCACACGCGGAAAGCCGGCGCGACAGAATTTCGACTCTCTACGGTCAGATTCAGCCCATGGAACTCGAGGCAAGTGAATTTCCAAGAACAGACTGTTGAGAACGGGATATTTCGCTACCAACAACCGGGCGTGAAATGCGTTGAGCGGCAGTATAAGAATTTTCCGAGCAGACACGCGAATGTATAAACCTGGTGTTGCCAGACCTGAATATTGCAAACACAGTTCTGGTCAGAAACTTAGCCAAGCTCAGCTTTAATCAACGCCAATAACTCGGGATAAGTTTCCACAGCATCGAACTGTGGAAACTGCAATTTTACTGCCTCGGGCGCCCGGAACAGAAAACCTACATCGGCTTCGACCAACATTGCTGTATCATTGAACGAGTCGCCTACCGCAATCACATTGTAGTTTAGGCGTTTGAACGCCGCCACAGCTTGGCGTTTCTGGTCCGGTATTCGCAGGGCGTAATCAACGATTTTGTCGTTCTGGACGACCAATCTGTGACAAAGCAGTGTTGGCCAGCCCAATTGCCGCAGTAGCGGTGTGGCGAACTGCTCGAATGTGTCGGATAGGATAATCACCTGCACAAGCGCGCGTAGTTCGTCCAGGAACTCTTTTGCGCCGGGTAAAGGTCGGAGTGAGCCAATCACATTTTGGATATCAGAGAGTTTAAGGCCGTGTTTTTCAAGGAGCGCAAGGCGCATCCGCATCAGCTTGTCGTAGTCCGGCTCATCGCGAGTTGTACGGCGTAGCTCGGGTATGCCGGTTTTTTCAGCCACCGCAATCCAAATCTCAGGCGTAAGCACGCCTTCAAGGTCCAATGTAACCAGCGATTGTTTCACTGCGGCACAAGTTTTGTCAGAGCCGCCCCGGTCTGTCCAGCAGATGCTGCGCGGCAATTCGGCGTGTTACCAGGCTGCTTTGAACACACAGGCCGAACGGGACAAAACCAACATGTTCCCCAGTTATCAAACCGGTACAAACTCTGGCCAGCCAATCAGGTTAAACGACTTTTCTCTAGTCTTGTGCATATCCCAGAATGTTCTCGATCCGCGTGCACGGGAAAGTTTGCTTCAAGCGGAGGCGCCTCTGGCGCAGGTGGCGTGGCACCGCTGAACATGCTCAACTCCGCCAGACATGATTCGGCCGGGTCAAGGCGGTTGGCAAACTCGGGTAAAAAACAGTTTCGGATGAAAACATGCAAAAATCCCGATGTTTTCGAGGGTCGGTTTTCCAAAACAGCCATTTTTCAACAGTCTGCTAACCAGGATATTCCATAAAACTTACAGTGCCGGTGTGACGAAACATTTGCGACGCATGCCGTATTTGGGGGGAGAACCCCGTTGTACTGCCGATTCCAAAATCGGCGTGACTTTACGTTTCTTGGGGCAGAAAACTTTTACAAGTGCTTCGCCGGTTTGTCCTTCAGAGCTGAATGCCGGTACAGCAAAACTTTGAAATCGGCGCTAAGGAAAACGCGTGAAACATTTGGGGTTAGACCGGGATGCGGCCGTTTGAAATGCAGGCCGAGTCCGCCGGAGGCAGATTAACCAGCCCCGTATTTGCTGAACGGTTTGATCAAGGATGGAATAGGCTTTGTCGAACAAGTTCACTACTGAGTCGTATTGGCCTCCGACAACGGCCTGACCGCCTTCCAAGTGCGTGTGTTGCAGGGTTGAACATTTCAGCCGATGGCATGTCAATTGTATTTGAAAATGCCGTAGTAAATCGGCAAACATTGAGGCAAGATCGTATGAAAGCTTTTTCGACTGCAAAATGGTTTAGCCACGGATTTCGTGCCAGGACACTCGAGTTGTGTCTGGTTGTTTTGCTTGGCACGGCGTGTCTGTGTTTCGGCGCGGTCAAATACAAGGTTGACGATTCGCCACTCGACCGCACTTCACAAGCGACAAGTTACGCGCCGATTGTCAAAAAAGTCGCCCCGAGCGTGGTCAACATCTATTCGACAAAAACAATTCGGGTCCGCCCGGTTCCATTCCCGTTTTTTGACGACCCGTTTTTCCGGTGGTTCTTTGGCGAGGACGAAATCCAGCGGTATCGCCAACCGCGAACAGAACGCGCACAAAACCTCGGGTCGGGCGTGATCGTAACCGAAGACGGTTATATCCTGACGAATACACACGTTGTTGAAGGAGCCGACGAAGTTAAGGTTGCGCTAGCGGACGGCAAACGCGAGTACGCAGCAAAGATTGTCGGTACAGACCCGCAAACCGATGTTGCAGTACTGAAGGTGGAGGCGCAAGACCTGCCTGCAATAACTTTGGGTGACAGCGACAAACTCGAGGTCGGCGACGTTGTCCTGGCGATCGGTAACCCGTTCGGTGTGGGTCAGACAGTTACAAAAGGCATTGTAAGTGCAAAACGGCGTGGCGGATTTGGTCTGCTCGAGTACGAGGATTTCATCCAGACAGACGCCGCAATCAATCCGGGCAACTCAGGCGGTGCACTCGTTGATGCGCAGGGCAGGTTGGTCGGGATAAACACGTTCATTGTTAGCCGGAGCGGCGGCAGTCAGGGTGTCGGCTTTGCCATACCAATTAACCTGGCGCGGTCTGTAATGGACCGGCTGATCAAGTATGGGAAAGTTTCGCGCGGGTATCTCGGCGTGTGGCTGCAAGAGATTACAGCCGACCTTATGAAGGAGTTTAACATCCCGGAGAGCACAGGCGCGCTTGTTGCGGATGTTGACCCGAACACACCTGCTGAAGATGCAGGGTTGAAACCTGGCGATGTGATAATCGAGTTCGACGGCAAGAAGGTCAAGGACAGGCAGCACCTGCAGTTTATGGTCGCTGAGACACCCCCGAAGAAGAAAGTCACACTCAAAATCATTCGTGACGGCAAGGAAAAAACACTCACTGTCACACTAGGCGAACGGCCAGCAGACCTCGCAGCGCGATCTGGCCGGCGACCTGAAAGTGAAGAGTTCGCTTCAACTGCGCTTGAGGGTGTTCAACTGGCTGATCTTGACACACGCGCACGCAGGCAATTCGATATACCGGAAAACGTCCAAGGCGCACTTGTGACTGAGGTTGATCCTGGCTCACCTGCATTTGGGGCGGGCTTGCGTCCGGGCCATGTAATAGTTGAAATCAACCGGAAACCGGTCGAAAACCTGGGTGACGCACGCCAATTTTTGCGCGAGGCCAAGGGCGAAAAAATCCTGCTACGTGTCTGGAGCAAGGCCGGCAGCCATTTCGTAGTTGTGCCTCTGCGCAGCGGGAAGGATTAATTTGTGTCAGATACAAACTGCTCGGGCGTGAATCAGGCCCGACCAGGCTGGGGAACTTTTGCTTGTCCCACGCCACGTCTGTTGCCAGCCGCTGGGCGAGAATTGATTCGCCGTCTCAGCCCGCCAAAGACTTGCCGTTGTCACCGCCGTGTCTTACGGCAAGAAATTTGTCTTCCGCCCAGGGCGGGGGTCCGTGCAAACGCAGTTACACAAGCAGTTCAAAACCAAAGATGCTGCGTCACTGTCCAAGCTATTGTTGCGGTTGATGCTGGCCGTTGATGTAACCGCTGGACAACCTGCATCTCAGCCAAACAAAAGAGTTGTGATTTTGTGGCGCACGGTTAGAAAATTTAACGTGATGACGTTGCAGGAAGCAAAAGCGCGTCACGCGAAACTTGTCGAGGAAATCCGCAAGCACGATTACTACTACTATGTGCTTGCCAAGCCGGTCATAAGCGACCGCGAGTACGACAGGCTCTATCACGAACTGGTCGAGCTAGAGAAAAAGTTCCCCGAGCTGGTCACACCAGACTCACCCACACAACGTGTGGGCGGCGCGCCGTTGCCCGAGTTCAAGCCGGTCCAACATGCCGTGCCCATGATGAGCCTCGACAATACGTATTCTGAAGGGGAAGTACGCGAGTTTCTGAATCGTGTACGGCGCATTTTGCCGGATGAAAAACTTGAATGGGTCGTCGAGCCGAAGGTTGACGGTGTGGCAGTCAGTCTGCGGTACGAAAACGGTCAGCTTGTCGTCGGCGCAACGCGCGGAGACGGTGTCACCGGCGACGATATCACGGCCAACATCAAGACAATTCGCAGTGTGCCGCTTGTTGTTCGGGCTAGCCCTGACACCGTGCCGGCTGTACTCGAGGTGCGCGGCGAGGTCTATATGACACGCGCGGGGTTCGAAAAGCTCAATGCCGAACGCCGCGCTGCAGGTGAAGAACTGTTTGCAAACCCGCGCAATGCAGCCGCAGGCTCGCTCAAGCTGTTGGACCCGCGTGAGGTTGCAAAGCGCCCGCTTGATATTGTGCTTTACGGTTTAGGCCAAGTTGCAGGCGACCGACCCAAAAGCAAAACACCACGCACACAGGTCGAGCTGCTCGACTGGCTGAAAACTCTCGGGTTCAAAACCCCCGAGCGCACCTGGTTCTGCAGGTCCGAGCCTGAGCTTTTCGATGCAATAGCCGAGCTTGACAAGGTCAGACGCAACTTCCCGTACGAAACCGATGGCGCAGTCATCAAACTCAACTCGTTCGATCAACAGCGTCGGCTCGGTGCAACTGCCAAAGCGCCACGTTGGGCAATCGCATACAAGTACGCCGCCGAACAGGCGCAGACAAAGCTCAAAGGCATCACTGTTCAGGTCGGTCGCACAGGTGCATTGACGCCCGTGGCCGAGCTTGAGCCGGTCTTTCTTGCCGGCAGCACAATCAGCCGCGCAACCCTGCACAACGAAGATTACATCCGCGATAAAGACATTCGGATAGGTGACACGGTTGTAATCGAGAAGGCAGGCGAAGTTATCCCTGCTGTGGTTGGCGTTGTGCTCGAAAAACGCACCGGCAAAGAAACCGTATTCAAGTTTCCCAAGACATGCCCCGAGTGCGGCTCGAAAGTCGCCAAAGAACAAACTGCCGATGCGGCTGAAGGCGCAGTGTGGCGTTGTTTGAATCCGGATTGCCCAGCTCAAATCCGCGGCCGAATCGAGCACTGGTGTTCGCGTGGCGCAATGGACATTGAAGGTGCAGGTGATGTCCTGATTGCGCAACTGGTCAAAACTGGCCTCGTGCATGATGTGGCAGACCTGTACAACCTGAAGCTTGAACAGGTGGCCGCACTCGAACGCATGGGGGAGAAATCTGCGCGAAACTTTCTCAACGCAGTCGAAGCAAGTAAACAACGCGACATGTGGCGTGTATTGCACGGGCTTGGCATACTGCACGTGGGCGCAGGCGTTGCAAAAGCGCTCGCTCGACATTATGCGACCCTGGACGATTTGTTCGCTGCCAGTGCCGAAGAGCTTACTATGGTCGAAGACATCGGTGCAGTCATCGCAAACAGCATTGTGCAATGGTACAGCCAAGACCGTAACCGGCGTTTGATCGAAAAACTGCGCAAGGCAGGAATCAACTTTACCTCGTCACTTTACAGTGAACGCGCCGGTGCCGGGCCGTTTGCAGGCAAAACTTTTGTGCTGACAGGCACGTTGGCCTCAATGACACGAGAGCAGGCAACGGCGAAAATCGAGTCGCTCGGCGGCAAGGTGGCGGGTAGCGTCAGCAAGAAAACGGATTTTGTTGTTGCCGGTACCGACCCGGGTTCGAAACTCGACAAAGCACGCCAACTCGGTGTGAAAGTAATAGACGAGGCCGAGTTCATCAAAATGTGCGGCGGGTAACGCACGCGGCCTGTCACGCAGTCGCGGGAGCGGCCTGACGAAAAAGTTGCCCAACCTGGATGTTTCATAAACTTGCAGTGCTGGCGCGTTGAACCCGTCGTAACGCATTCCGTTTTGGGAGAAACATAATCTAACGCAGAGTTCACAATCAGCAGAATGTTAGCTGCGATTTGCACACCGCAGGTTTGTCCTAGAAAACGAAAACAATACAGTCGTGGCGCATCCAGCGTTTCGTGTAAAAACCTGGCCTATCGCCTGCCTGCACTGCAGCCGTCGCACGGCGGGGCAAGCCGGTTCCTAAATCAGCGTGGCCCCTAGATTTGCGGAGCACGGTGAGCCAGCAAACGGCTTGCGGGTTTATCCCGCTGCACATGATGTGACACCGCAGAGTTTGAAACTCTGCACTACGCAACCCGTGTGAAATACTTGGGTTAGAGGGTTTTGCATTGTCAAAACCCGACCTCAGGTAGGTTGGGCAGTTCTCTACACGCCGAAACCAGAATTAACAGCGTGCTTTCCGCACCAACAAACGAGCGGCTCGTAGCCGCGCTCGTAAGAGCGCAGAAAACCAAGATTCAAAACTAAAAGCCGAGCCTGCATGACCAACCCCGGCGCGCAGTGGACTGCGCGCCCTACCAACGCCCTGCGCCTTTGCGCCTTTGGGCAGAGATTGGCGCGCGGCCATCCTGGCCGCAGTGCCGTCGAGGTGGGTGGAGCGTGTCAGGGCTTTTTACAACCCAGAGGGTCGCGCGCCGTAGCCGCGCCCGTAAGAGCGCGGAGCACCGGATTCAAGCCGAAAGACCGGGTCCACACGAGCAACTCCGGCGCGCAGTGGACTGCGCGCCCTACCTTAATTCTGCGCTTCTGCGTCTTTGCGTTAAAAATGCGACGCATCAGGCCATGCGTCCATACCGACTCTGTAGCCGCGCCCGTAAGGGCGCGGACGGTAGGATTCCGGCCGAGACGCCGGGTCTGCACGGAACCCACACCGGCGCGCAGTGGACTGCGCGCCCGACCAACGCTCTGCGCCTTTGCGCCTTTGCGTTGAAAATGCGGACGCATTAGGCTACGCGTCCCTACCAACGCAACGAAATTTTTTGGACAGGGACACATCACCGAGGCATCTGCAAATCAATTTCAACTGCCGGCAAGATGCCCGGCAGCACGTCAGATTTTAGACAATTCAAATCCACTCTGTAGCTCTGCGGTGGGAAATTGAATCCCGCAGATGCATAAGTGCCGATACAGAACGTTTTGGAGCGCGGTGCTCCAGCACCGCTTTTGGTTCGATTGATTGACGACTTGCGCGTCGTCCAAAGTTTGGCATAGCCCGAGCGCGGCACAGCAGCTGGCCCTGACGAAGCCTTGCTCTTCAATGCTGAATTTACTGCGCCACAGAGTGGCGCGCTCCGTCACAACCCGATTGGTAGGGCGGGCGGTCCTCTGCCCGCCGGACGTTTTCGGGCGTATGGATCGCGGCGCGTCCCGCACACGCGGGACGCGCCCTACCTTACTCTCTGCGCTTCTACTGCGAAGGATTGGAGTAGAAGTTTTTGGAGCGCGGTGCTCCAGCACCGCTTTCGGTTCGGTTTGAATGCCGACTTTCACGATCGCCAGAGTTTGGTGCAGGCCGGACCCGTGCACGCAAGCCAGCTCTGACGAAGGCTCGCCTCTCAATGCAGAATTTACTGCGCACCAGAGTGGCGCGCGCCGTCACAGCCGGATTGGTAGGGCGGGCAGTCCTCTGCCCGCCGGACGTTTCCGGGTGTACGGATTGCGGCGCGTCCCGCACACGCGGGACGCGCCCTACCAACGCTCTGCGCCTTTGGGTAGAGATTGGAGCGCGGCCATCTTGGCCGCAGTGTCCTTCAGGGTGGGTGGAGCGTGTCAGGGGCTTTTTTCGGGCAGGACAGTTCCGGAGTTGTGAAATTAAGTGATGTAGCAGTATTACGCGCGGTGTTGTTTCTGCGGGCGTGGACGCCTGCGCGCCTGGCAACCTGGCAAATGGTAGGGACGCCTCGCCGACGCGTCCGAAGGCCAATCTCAACCGCCGGCAAGATGCCGGCAACACGTCGGGTTCAACTAACCAAACACGGCCTCCGCCATTCTGCCCCTCTGCCGTGAAGAATCCGACGAGAGGTTTGCAAGCGTGCCACCCCAACACTGTTTTCAGTTCAGCTCAAGCATAGCCGAACGGCTGCAATATCATACGGCACCTGCCACATGTGAAACTGGGCCCCGGAATGGCGCGCCCCGATACGACCGCAGGTGTTTGTGTCGCCCGCACAACATGGGCTCTTTGGAATACATTGCATCTTGAAACGGCTTTCCGCAAAATTTCAGAAAGCCCTTCCTCGTTTTGATAATGCTGCGCTTCTGAGTGCAGTGCATTAATTGAGACAAAACCCGCGGCAAGAAAGACTTTTGAGAAGCCTGAAACATCCCGTTCGATGCCAACCGCAACACTCAATATGTCTCCGGCCTTGCAGGTGTTGAAAAGTCATTTTCTGAGGAAAAACACGCCACAAAACCCAACGTTTTCGAGGGTCGGTTTTCTAAAACAGCCATTTTTTCAACAGCCTGTTAGCCAGAATTTTTCGCACCTAAACAGTTGACGAGTTGTCAAAGGCGACTAAAATAGCTACGCGATATAAGAAGTTTTACATGTCGGTTCCTCCCGACCCAGTGTCGACGGTGCGTTTGCCGGCACTGGGTTGCATTTTGAAAAGCCCACGCCGCAGCAGCAATGTCAAAAGCGCAGGTAAAAATGTCAGGCCCGCAACCATGCACGCGCCAACCCCGATTGACATCACCCAGCCGAGGCTTTGAATTCCCTGGTGCTTCGCAAGAACCAAACTGCCAAAACCTGCAATCGTGGTCAGACCTGACACGAGCACAGCCTTGCCCGTACTTTTCGCGAGGATACTCGCCTGTTTTTCTTCAACCACACGGTTTAGAATGTGAATTCCATTCGTTACACCAATCCCAATTACCAACGGAAGCGTCATTATATTTGCAGGGTTAAATGGTATCCCCAAAAAACCCATTACACCCACAAGCCAAATCGAACCGACCAGCACAGGTGTCAACGCTAACAACACCATCATTACACTCCGGAAATGTACAAACACCAGTATTGCAATTGCGCCCAGGGCGTACAAGGCAGCCTCTTCATAACTGCGCTTGAGCAGCCCGGTGTACTCATACAGTTGCACCGGCGTACCGGTAATGATCGGCTTGTTGGTGTTGCGCGGGTCAAGTGCCTGGCGCAACTGTTGGATGAACTCGCGTTGGTTATCGCGTTGCCAGATATCTTTTTTCGGGTACACCTGCAGCAGGTGTTTGCCTGTCACGCCCACGAACCTGTTTCGCAATGCTGGTGGCAAATCTGCCACACCAAGACCGCCGGTATCGTCCTGCAGTTTCAAAGCTGCAAATGTTTGGCGCAGGTCGGCAAACAAAGCGCGCTGGTAGGCGCCAAGTTTACCGGATGCCTCCGCTTGGTCAATCGCGAGCATTTGTCGGCGCAACACACCAATTGCATCGCGTAGAGACATCAACTGCCGTGCAATCTCTGGTTCCTGCTCTTTCGCCTCGTCAATGGCAAGACCCAGATACCCCTGTAACGACCACAGGGTTCGGCTCAGCTCATGCACGTTGACCCAGTTTGTATCAGGCGCAGCAAAATCGAGTCCGGCAATTTCATTTTTGATCGCGCGCACGAGTTTCAGCTTGTCGGTTGGGTCCTGCGTTAAAAACCGGCTTAGAGATTCTACACTTGCGACAGTCGGCAGGAGACTGATTTTTTCTTCGAGTGCGCTGGCTTCCTTTTCTGAATCGGCTAGCACAGCAGCGAACAACACCGATTTTTCAGCCGATGCAATCAGTTTCCGTTCGAAAATAACAGCCGGCAAATCTTTGGTCTGCATGTTTAACAGGTTGTAGTCGAAATGCACTTTGCTAATCTGGGTCAATGCAAGACCGCATAACACAACCGCGCAGCATATCACCACCCGCGGCCGTTCCAACCAAAACCGTTCGAGGCGCGCCCGTGCAGGTGGCGTTTTGGCAAGCTCGCGATCCAGTATGTTTTGCCGACCGCGTAGCAACAGGGCAGGCAGCAGCGTCATCATCGGCACAAGGCAGATCAACAACCCGCAGCCGCAGATCGCCCCCATTTCCTGTATGCCTTTGAAATCCGTCAGGCACATCGCCAGGAACGCGCCTGCAGTTGTCAATGCGCCGGTGAAAATGCTGCGTCCGGTTAAAACGATCGCTTTTGTCAGCGCATCGCGCTCGGTGCAGCCATGGCGCAATTCTTCCTCGTAGCGTGTCACCAGGTGCACACCAAAATCAATTGCAAGCCCGATCAAGATCGGCACAAAAGTCACAGTCAGTATGTTCAAGTGCCCGATCGCAAGTGTTGTGAAACCCAACGTGTACACAACACCCACAGCCAAACACAATGTCGCTTTAACCGGTCGGCCTGTTTCCTGGTAGCCGTACACAAAAATCAACGCACACATAACCAATGCAACCAGGCCCGCAATGGTGGTGTCGCTGCGTGACTGTCGCATTTCGTCCAGCTCGAGCACAGGTTCACCCGTCAGCCCGACATTCAAGCCGGGTACCTCGCGTTGTGTCTCCTGGACCAACTGACGCAGCCGTTGCACAGCGGCCTGGTTCATGTCTTCGGAGGGTGCATGTGCGGTTACGAGGTAAATTGTGCCATTGGCAAATGTTACGTACATCTCG
>Ga0272448_1008511_pt1 | contig 10658 bp, 13 predicted proteins | sample YNPCB0191_FD_202220 | JGI IMG/M metagenome (GOLD analysis project Ga0272448, IMG submission 202220) | Hot spring sediment microbial communities from Yellowstone National Park, WY, United States - YNP-CB-019-1 | ecosystem: Environmental > Aquatic > Thermal springs > Hot (42-90C) > Sediment... | reverse complement strand
ATCACACCTCATGTCCCGTTGCGGCGGGCGCAATACAACCGCTTGAGTGAAGCGGAATTCGTGCTCGGGCTGGCAAAAAGCTTTGTGCGCGCCAAACTAAGCCACCAGCGCACACTATTGCAGCGTCAAAATCGGGAGAAGCAGCTGAAAGAGGTGGAAGCCATCTGCAAACAGATTGCACAATCCATCGAGATGGTTGACCACAAGACGGCTCTCTCTTCCCTGCTGGGGTTAGAGGGCTCTGCCAGCAGCGCTTATTTTCGCGGCTTACGTTACTTCTTTGCGGAGCAATGGCAATTTGCAGAGCGCAACCGCCGTCCGCCGCGCGATCCGGTGAACGTGCTGTTATCGTTTGGATATACCTTGCTGGCAGAGGCGGCATCCAGCGCTGTCCAAACAGTTGGCCTCGATCCGTATGCTGGATTTCTGCATGAGGTAGCTTACAACCGACCGGCGCTGGGATTAGATTTGATGGAGGAGTTTCGTCCGGTTGTGGATGGGATTGTGCTCTGGTGTATCCATAGCGGGCAGATAAGCCCAACAGATTTTCGCCCGGGAAGCGCAGAGCTGCCACTCGTGCTTGAGGCAGAGGGTCAAAAACGCTTTATCCAGGCTTATGAGCAGCGCATGGACAGCCGCTATACCCACCCCCTGCGTCAAATGCAGTTCCCGTTGAAACAATGTCTTATCGAGCAAGCCCGTCAACTTGCCCAATGCATTCAAAATGGGGATGTTAATTATGTGGGGATGGGGTTTCGCTAGCCGCAAATCATGGCAGAAAGAGCTTTTTACTTACTAACATACGATATTGCAGACCCCAAACGGTTGGTGAAAATAGCGCGCATCATGGAGGCGAATGGAGAACGGGTGCAGGATTCGGTGTTCGAAGCCTACTTAAGCGAAGAAGAACTTGCAAAGCTAGTAAAAAAAGCGTTGAAGGTGATGAAAGAGGAGGAAGATTCACTGCGGGTTTATTTTCTTTGTTCTGCCTGCCGCGCAAAAATACGTTGTTACGGGAGGGGGAAGGTGACTCCTCCGCCGGGTTTGATCGTGGTATAGGTAACAAAGCGGTGGAACAGAGAAATGGAATTTTAACTCTTGGAGGTAGAGAAGGATTGCGGTAAAATAAGCGAAGAGCGTTCTGCGTACCCCCCCTTTGAAAATGCTCGTTTTGAAGGTTTTTGAGGAGGGGGGTACGCAAAAACGGGCAGCACCTTAAAAAGTGGGAAGAAATATTTGAAAATGAACGGAAATATACGGGTTATGTGGGGTGTGAAACATTTAATAAAAGCACAAACTAGGCAAGCAGTGGGGGAAAAAGAAAGAGGTCAATCTGCGGGTTAAAAACAATGAATGCCCGTAAGGGCATTAAGACCCATTGTAAAATTATTTCAATAAGAGCCGATATTTTATCGTTAAAAACAATGAATGCCCGTAAGGGCATTAAGACTTCCCCCTATGCTTATCTACGGCAAGCACAATTGTCTGTTAAAAACAATGAATGCCCGTAAGGGCATTAAGACTTATTCATTACGAATTCAATTTTATCACCATTGACCCAACTGTTAAAAACAATGAATGCCCGTAAGGGCATTAAGACGGTGGAAGGATGTTCCTGAGGAAATTATAACTACTGAGTTAAAAACAATGAATGCCCGTAAGGGCATTAAGACATAATCCCACAGAAGCAATAGATATTACTGGTAATATTGTTAAAAACAATGAATGCCCGTAAGGGCATTAAGACTAATCGAAATTCATGCTATTGTCGTGCATTATTTCGATGTGTTAAAAACAATGAATGCCCGTAAGGGCATTAAGACGCATTTTAGCTTGCAACCATAACATCCCCCTCGCATCACCGTTAAAAACAATGAATGCCCGTAAGGGCATTAAGACATCAACTATAACCGTTCTACCGGTTTTCTCTTCAATGTTAAAAACAATGAATGCCCGTAAGGGCATTAAGACCGCACTCGAACCCCTGCGGTAGTTTGACGCCTACCACGGTTAAAAACAATGAATGCCCGTAAGGGCATTAAGACCATCTTCCTACCAAGTTACCGTTACCAGTAACTTTTGTAACGGTTAAAAACAATGAATGCCCGTAAGGGCATTAAGACAGCTCACGACATCTACCGATCCAATTTCCACCGGTCGGTTAAAAACAATGAATGCCCGTAAGGGCATTAAGACCCCATTCCCGCCGTAGTTGGTCTTCTACCATAATTTCATTAAAAACAATGAATGCCCGTAAGGGCATTAAGACTCACCATCTACATCGGCAAAGTAATACCTTAATGAATAGTTAAAAACAATGAATGCCCGTAAGGGCATTAAGACCCTTGTTGCCCTAATGGTAATTACGTCCCCCGCTTTCAGTTAAAAACAATGAATGCCCGTAAGGGCATTAAGACGCTCCGGTGAAATTTATGAAGACCCTATTGATAGGTTAAAAACAATGAATGCCCGTAAGGGCATTAAGACGTGACGCTGTTCAACCAGTCGTGATACTTGTTCTAATAAGTTAAAAACAATGAATGCCCGTAAGGGCATTAAGACGTAGTTCACTTCGGTTGTAGTGATGTACGCTTTCGTTAAAAACAATGAATGCCCGTAAGGGCATTAAGACAGATTCTTAATATTAGAAACTTCTGAACGTGAAAGATTGTTAAAAACAATGAATGCCCGTAAGGGCATTAAGACCAAAGTTACTTCTAACATGGCATTTTTCTCCTTTTCAGTTAAAAACAATGAATGCCCGTAAGAGCATTAAGACGCTCGAAGCCGAGCTTGAACGCCGGCGCGCCGGCATACATATGTTAAAAACAATGAATGCCCGTAAGGGCAAAATGAAGGAAGAGGGATGAAGGATGAAGTATGAGAAAGATTTCATCCTTCCGAATTCCGCTTTCATCCTTTTAAAATGCCCGTAAGGGCATTAAGACCCTACTATGCCGGGACGACCGATTGATAATTCCGACACGGTTAAAAACAATGAATGCCCGTAAGGGCAATGTAAAGGGGGAGGGATGAAGGATGAAGTATGAAAAAAATTTCATCCTTCTGAATTCTACCTTCATCCTTTTGAAATGCTCGTAAGGGCAATATGAAGGAGGAGGGATGAAGGATGAAGTATGAAAAAAATTTCATCCTTCTGCATTCAGCCTTCATCCTTTTGAAATGCCCGTAAGGGCAATATAAAGGATGAGGGATGAAGGATGAAGTATGAAATAGAATTCATACTTCTGAATTCAGCCTTCATCCTTTTGAAATGCCCGTAAGGGCAATGTAAAGGAGGAGGGATGAAGGATGAAGTATGAAAGATAAGCCACGCCGCTAGAATTTATTTCATCCTTTCGCCTTTATACTTCTGCCTTCCCATCATCCTTCTGAATCCTGCCTTCATCCTTTTGAAATGCCCGTAAGGGCAATGTGAAGGAAGAGGGATGAGGGATGAAGTATGAAATAGAATTCATCCTTCTGAATTCAACCTTCATCCTTCTGCATTCCGCCTTCATCCTTTTGAAATGCCCGTAAGGGCAAAATAAAGGATGAGGGATGAAGGATGAAGTATGAAAAAGATTTCATCCTTCTGAATTCAGCCTTCATCCTTCCCGTCATCCTTTTGCCTTTATCCTTCTGCCTTCCCGTCATCCTTCTGAATTCAGCCTTCATCCTTTTGATAAGGGCATTAACACCAATATAAGTCAGGTTTATTTGATGTTGCAAGGAGCACGGAATTTCTATATAAAAAAACAATTGTAACTGTAGGGTTAAATGAGATATAGCTTTTGTGGCTATACCATAAAAGTGAAGTAATATTTTTAGAAAGGGGAAAATATGACTGAAGAGCAAATGTTGGTAAATTATTTATCGCTAGTGGTGATCCGTTATATGTTGCTGGATGAAACCTATTGCATAAAGGTGCCCTCTGATGAAATCGTTTCTTTGTTACGAAATGGGAATGATTTGGAGATAAAGGTTGATGAAAATGATGATGTTATTTTGCGAATAATTAAAAAAGATTTACACATAAATGAATTAATATAATGGCGTATTGGCGAATTCTCCTCAGAATAAATGCTAGCTCACTCACCCGCTAAGATCAAGCTCAGAAATAATATTAGACTATCATGGCAGGATGAGGGAGTAAGGATGAGGGCTGAAGGCTGAAAAGTGATTCATCCTTTATCATTTTGCCTACATCTTTTCTTAATGCTCGAATAGGCATAAAGCCTTTTCCCTTCATAATCTTCAAGCTCAAATCTGCAATCTGCAATCTCCAATCCACATAGGGATTCTATGAGGAAAACAGGGAAAAGGGAAATAAAGGATTCTTTATATCATTCCTGTTCATTATTTGCAGTAACAAAAAACAAAAGAACACAAGCGGAAAAAGAGACTCAAAGGAGGTAATCGATGTTAGATTTTTTTATCTACGCAATCCTCTTCTTGGCGATATTGTCGGCAGCGAGGAAGAAGTATCAAGCAAAACAGGATGGACAAAATGATGACGATCTAGATGATTATGGCAGATATGATGATTGGGGTGAGGGGGAATATTATGAAGATCAACCTGTAGGAATCTTCGATGATTTTGAGGATTTCGATTATTAGGAATATGATGATATGTGATTCGCGTTCCTCTGCCGCCATGATTTCATTTTGCCAACACTAGAAAACATTAACAAAAATCACTCGAAAAACGGCTTGCATTTCAAATAAGATAGGATAAAATTAAGCCTAGAATGTTCTGCGTACCCCCCGTTTGAAAATGTCCGTTTTGAAGGTTTTTGCGGAGGGGGGTACGCAAAAACAGGCAGCACCTTAAAAAGTGGGAAGAAATATTTGAAAATGAACTGAAATGTACGGGTTATGTGGGGCGTGAAACATTTATTAGAAGCACAAACTAGGCGAGCAGTGGGGATAAAAGAAAGAGGTCAATCTGCGGTTAAAAACAATGAATGCCCGTAAGGGCATTAAGACTTTTCAAAACGTTTCAAAGCGTCTTTATGCTTTTGCCAGTTAAAAACAATGAATGCCCGTAAGGGCATTAAGACCCAGCTTACCTGCGAGCTGGAAAGATTATTAATCCGTTAAAAACAATGAATGCCCGTAAGGGCATTAAGACACATCACCTAATTTGAGACCCAGCAATGCGTTTTGTTAAAAACAATGAATGCCCGTAAGGGCATTAAGACTCATATATTAGTGACAAGGAATAGTATAAAAGATCAGTTAAAAACAATGAATGCCCGTAAGGGCATTAAGACATATAACTACTTATCCAAGAGCGTACAACATTTATATTGTTAAAAACAATGAATGCCCGTAAGGGCATTAAGACGATTGTCAATATTGTGGCAGAGCTTGATGGTTCAAAGGTTAAAAACAATGAATGCCCGTAAGGGCATTAAGACCAATCCTCTGGAATTAAGTATTTCAGCTATCTTTTGAGGGTTAAAAACAATGAATGCCCGTAAGGGCATTAAGACTAATTAGGCCTCATTAAAGGCCTATGTTCAACTGCTGTTAAAAACAATGAATGCCCGTAAGGGCATTAAGACTGTGTCTTCCTACTATAATCGTATTCATACTTTGTCTCCGTTAAAAACAATGAATGCCCGTAAGGGCATTAAGACGCATCCCTTGCGGGTTGCCTGCGGTGTCGAGATAAGGTTAAAAACAATGAATGCCCGTAAGGGCATTAAGACGCTCACCCAACACCTACTTACCTCAACAATGATTACAGTTAAAAACAATGAATGCCCGTAAGGGCATTAAGACATTACCGCTTTGTGTAATTTTTAATACAACAACACTGAGTTAAAAACAATGAATGCCCGTAAGGGCATTAAGACGGACGTTCGGAATAAGCATCCAACGTCCCACACGACCGTTAAAAACAATGAATGCCCGTAAGGGCATTAAGACCTTTGCGATTTTGACAGGTTTTACGGCGGTAAAGATAGTTAAAAACAATGAATGCCCGTAAGGGCATTAAGACCCAGAAGTGGGGATGGTACTTATTGGTGGCAATCCGTTAAAAACAATGAATGCCCGTAAGGGCATTAAGACCAGTTGCCCCCTCATCTGCGATACCATGGTCTGGAATTCTGTTAAAAACAATGAATGCCCGTAAGGGCATTAAGACGAAAGATTTGTGTTTCGGATTGGTAAATATAATAATAATGTTAAAAACAATGAATGCCCGTAAGGGCATTAAGACACATAGTCTTGTTCTCCTTTCAAGATAAAATTTCAGTTAAAAACAATGAATGCCCGTAAGGGCATTAAGACCCTTCTAATTGGTAGAATTGATATTTATTCTGATTAAGTTAAAAACAATGAATGCCCGTAAGGGCATTAAGACCATCCCTTGCGGGTTGCCTTCGGTGTCGAGATAAGAGCGTTAAAAACAATGAATGCCCGTAAGGGCATTAAGACTCTATGATGGATGGGAGTATATTGATGAACGCTAAGGTTAAAAACAATGAATGCCCGTAAGGGCATTAAGACCGTCGGCGAATGCGGGACCAACGTGGCGCAGAACACCGTTAAAAACAATGAATGCCCGTAAGGGCAATATGAAGGAGGAAGGATGAAGGATGAAGTTTGAAAGTTAAGGCACACCGTTAGAGTTTTTTCATCCTTCCGCCTTTATCCTTCTGCCTTCCCGTCATCCTTCTGCATTCAGCCTTCATCCTTTTGAAATGCTCGTAAGGGCAAAATGAAGGAGGAGGGAGGAAGGAGGAAGTATGAAAGATAAGCCACGCCGCTAGAATTTATTTCATCATTCCGCCTTTATCCTTCTGCCCTCCCGGCATCCTTCTGCATTCAGCCTTCATCCCTTTGAAATGCCCGTAAGGGCAAAATGAAGGATGAGGGAGGAAGGATGAATTATGAGAAAGATTTCATCCTTCTGCATTCAGCCTTCATCCTTTTCAAATACCCGTAAGGGCAAAATGAAGGAGGAGGGATAAAGGATGAAGTATGAAATAGAATTCATCCTTCTGCATTCAGCCTTCATCCTTTTCAAATGCCCGTAAGGGCAAAATGACGAATGAGGGATGAAGGATGAAGTATGAAAGATAAGCCACGCCGCTAGATTTTGTTTCATCCTTTCGCCTTTATTCGTTTGCCATCCCGCCATCCTTCTAAATTCTGCCTTCATCCTTTTGAAATGCCCGTAAGTGCAATATGAAGGATAAGGGATGAAGGATGAAGCATGAAATAGAATTCATCCTTCTGAATTCTGCCTTCATCCTTTTCAAATGCCCGTAAGGGCAATATGAAGGAGGAGGGATGAAGGATGAAGTATGAAAAAATTTCATCCTTCTGAATTCAGCCTTCATCCTTTTCAAATGCCCGTAAGGGCAAAATGACGGAGGAGGGATGAAGGATGAAGTATGAAATAGAATTCATCCTTCTGAATTCATCCCTCATCCTTTTCAAATACCCGTAAGGGTAATATGAAGGAGGAGGGATGAAGGATGAAGTATGAAAAAGATTTCATCCTTCTGCATTCAGCCTTCATCCTTCCCGTCATCCTTTCGCCTTTATCCTTCTGCCTTCCCGTCATCCTTTCACAATACTTGTAAGGGTATTACGATGTTATCGATGGGTTGACAATGGCAAATAACTCAATCAGAAGAATGGAAGGATAAAGAATATTTAGAGGCATTGTTGAGGATGCAATGTGATGGTCAAGGTAATACTAGACGATCTTGTATTTATAAATGAATGAAATACGATAAAACCTGAAATTCCTATAAATGTCGGTGAATGAGACAAGAAAACCATATCAGTAATGGCAGAAAACATGGGGTTATCGACATGGTCAACTTCTATCATGAAATATTATATTGACGGTAACTATGATGCAGACCTTGAAGGAAAATTTGCGCAAGTTGTAACAGATTATTTCGATGGTGAAATTATTTATGATGATAATCCGCTAGAGTTTAGAGATGATGTGGTTTATTGATATGCCAACAATAACGGTAAAAGTTGACGGGTTCGATAAATGACTGAGCACATTTGCGCAATACAAATACTGCATTGCGGATATATTGGCGCATGCACGAGAGGAATCGGTAAAGAGGGTTATCCTGCCAACAGAAGAATTACAATGTTATCCACAGGCAAGCCAAGCAAACCATCCTCCATATCCATATTAGGAATGGCGAGGCTAAGGGTATGAAGTCGGAGCGTTATGGGTCAAGATGGGCAGTAGAGACACAAGTATTAAAAATATTTTCGGGAATAATCCCTGCTATGCCAGATAATTGGCTGGGAATGATCTAGCGGAAGTGATGGCGAATCTTGGATGGCATTGACTGTATGATATGTCAATGAAATAATCTGCAATAAAAAGAATTACCGGCATATATTCTATGTCGGTAATTCTTTATTAGATTCCAGGGGAATCAGGAACGGGGGGATTAGTTCGCTAAATAATGCACGAAAAGAGAATTATGGCAGAACGCTCACTTCGTTCACTACTGAAGACCATATAATACTGCCTTATACAGTAAAGGGTAAAAATCAAAGTGTGCAAAAAGTAAAAGATTATTTGACCTGTTGCGCAAATAATTCATCATATAATTTATCGGGATCTTTAAGCATGTAAGTCATGCGATATTTGGCAAACTTTCTTATTCTATTAATATGCTCAGCTTCTTTTGGACCAATGTTATTAGGGTCAATGTACAAGGTAGAATCGTAAGCTGCTTTAGGAAATATACACATTTTTATTATCTCGGCTTTTTCTAGTTGTGGTGGCAAGGGCGAATAATTTATATCTATATTTCGACCAGGGTGTATGACTTCGTAGTCAATTTGTCTATTAGCAATACCATAAATAAATTCTTTAAAACTTTCAACTAATATAGCGAGAAATAAAATGGTAAATATTGTTTCAATCATAATCTCCTCCGAACTGCTCACTTTGTTCCGATGTCGGAATTGGCGTTGACTTCCTTGTGCGATTTCCCCCCTGGGGGATTACCTATTTTTTACATTCTTTATTAGGATAATATACACAGCTTATTTTGTCAAGATAAAAAAAGTCGCATTATATAATGATTTTTTAGTAACTACTCAGCTACTATTGCAAGATTGTTAAGGGAAACAATTATCCTGACGAGTTTATTAAGCAATCTCTCGACCGGCACCTGTCATGGCGAGTGAAACGAAGCCATCTCCCGGCCGGCACCTGTCATGGTTAGCGAAGCGAAGCCATCTCCCTGCCGGATTGGAGATTGCTTCGGTCGCAAAGAACGCTCTCTCGCAATGACACCCGGCGTGCCTGTCATGGCGAGTGAAACGAAGCCATCTCCCTGCCGGGTTGGAGATTGCTTCGGTCGCAAAAAACGCTCTCTCGCAATGACACCCGGCGTGCCTGTCATGGCGAGCGAAGCGAAGCCATCTCCCTGCCGGGTTGGAGATTGCTTCGGTCGCAAAGAACGCTCTCTCGCAATGACACCCGGCGTGCCTGTCATGGCGAGTGAAACGAAGCCATCTCCCTGCCGGGTTGGAGATTGCTTCGGTCGCAAAGAACGCGCTCTCGCAATGACGGCTGTGTTGAGTAATTACGATTTTTAGAAAATAAATCTCTGGCGATGAGAGCCTCGGGGGTTGGGAGAAAGGGTGGGGGAGTAAGGAATAGGAGGCGAGAAAGGGCAATAGATTTGAAATCTCCAACAGGCTGCGGCTCATCCGATGTAGACGGATGCAGTGTATGAGTCATCCGAAAATGGTCGGAAAAACAAGTAGTTTTTAATGGGAAACATAGATTTCACCCAGTGATGGGAATTGCGTAATTTCCCGCAAGACAAAACCCCATCTCACTGGCACAATAAGAGTGGAGGTGAAATATGAAAAAGTGTCCTTATTGTGCCGAGGAAATCCAAGATGAAGCGATTGTTTGCCGCTATTGTGGGCGTGATTTAGTTGCTCCTTCCAGCCAAATCGTTAACGATGCGAAGGTTCCTCAAGCGCCAGAAAAAGAGAGTTTAACTGGGGTAGATGTGTTGATCGCCATTCTCATCCCATTAGCAGGGTTTATTTTAGCGCTGGTGTACCTCGCCAATCCGAAAAACCGCGAGCGCGGTCTGTATCTAATTGTCGCTTCGGTGGTTGCATGGGTGGTCTGGTGGGTGATTTGTAGTTTGACGGGGGGATTGAATTATTGGTTTAATTGAGTGTTACGTTGAATAAAGATACCGCTGGATAAGAATTTTTTCTCCCGGTATCTTTTTCTCCTCATTTTCGTTTTTCAATGTAGAACATACCACCTCTGGAAGACCCTTAGCTTTTACGGTGGTCGCGGGCGTTGCAGCCCTTTATGTTTGGCTGAGGTGTATACCGCCTATCGCCCGGCGATCTCTGCTTTCGCCTTGCGCTTGTTGGGCGATGCGCATCTGGCAGAGGGATGTACGGCAGAGATTTTTTGGATGTTGAAGGCATTGTAAATCGGCGCTGGGACGAACCAAAATTGTACCCGTATCTCTATCGCGAGGCACATAACTGGATTAATGTTTTGTATCGCTGTCAACCGTTTATAGCCATGGCAAAAGAAGGCGCTGGTTTCATAGCGCATGAACGCTCTTTAGGATGGATGGATAACTCGCAGCCCCAAATGTTCTTCGTAC
>Ga0272448_1008510_pt1 | contig 10658 bp, 7 predicted proteins | sample YNPCB0191_FD_202220 | JGI IMG/M metagenome (GOLD analysis project Ga0272448, IMG submission 202220) | Hot spring sediment microbial communities from Yellowstone National Park, WY, United States - YNP-CB-019-1 | ecosystem: Environmental > Aquatic > Thermal springs > Hot (42-90C) > Sediment... | reverse complement strand
GCACGTAAGTCAGAAGGAAGTTTGTTATGGCATAGCCTATTCCTGCCAGTACGATAACGAGCAGATAGCCCATCAACAGACTCGTATCAGTCGGGGGTCCTATAACGTAGATGATAATGTAGGAAGTGTACAATGGTTCAAGCGAGAATAGAATGGATCTTAGCACTGCAAGAACAACTATTGCCGCGACATGCCAAGGGTATCTCCTGTGATACTGCAAAAGCCTCCTAAAGGCCGAAAAGGATTGCGTGAAACCCTTCTGCGGCTTAAGCGACTTAGCATAATCCAGAAGAGGCTTTGCTATACTCATTGTGATCTTTTAGCCCAAACGCCTCAAATCAATATAAAGATTTTCAGAACGCCCCTTTTTTAGGTGACAACAGACAGTATGCTGACTTGCCCGGACTGTGTGAAAAGTCAAATCTAGCTCAAGAAGTTGCACCTTGCATGTATAGAATACATCTAAGAGTCCAACCTTTTAATCATAAAACTGGTAATTCTCTGAAACCCAGCCGAATTTCCACAGTCTCGCCCCAAAACATTACACTGCACAGCGCTCTCAGCAAGAACAGGATAAACCTGTGTTCTATCCCAAGTATTTCCATGGCAAATTAGGGACATGGGGTGTTTTTTGGGCAGAGCTTCTGTAGTTAAGGTGTGAACAATGGTGAAGAACAGGGTTCATGGGATGCTTGAAAGAGACAGGATTGCAAGAGTTTTCAGACTTGTTGGGGAAGCGGTGGATGGAGTGACTCAGGAGCATGGGGCTTTCAGAGTTGATAAGGCTTATGCTGAACGATCATTTGGAGAGCTTGAGGAGACAGTTGGAAACGATTGAGAGAGAGATAGAGTTGACAACTTCAAAGGATGAGTGTGCCACCTGTTGCTCAGGATGATGGGCATGATGTCTCCACTGCATTACTGATTAGGTCGAAGATAGGGACGCTTCAAGGTTCGGTTCGTGCAGAAGGTTGACTTCCTAGGCTGGTTGTGCACCATCGTTGCATCAGTTTGACACTGTGAAGTATCAGAGAAGCATTGCCAAGCAACGTTCCAGGATGCTGCGATGGATTATGGTGCAGGCTCTTACGGTTGCCGTAGACTATGATTCTATGCTTAACTCATTCTATGAACGATTGGAGCACGGAATAGAACACCAGAAGATTGTGGTTGTGACTTACAAAATGCCAGACCATTCGTCGATGCTTACGAGAAGGGATCCATCTGAATTGAGAAACCAGAGGAAACATGCTGAAAGCTTGACTCTGTGTCAAAGCAATAGATTTCTGGCTGACATGGGAGTAAGCTTGACACTTAGACTATGCAGTGTCCCTCATGAGGTGGTCATGATTTCTGCTTTCGGGTCGGGGGACGGGTTCGAGGTGCATGCCTGCTTGCAACCCTCCTCTGTGTCTTAACAACCTCAGACGGCCAGGCCTTAGCTCCAGTGGCTTATGAGAAAGCTCTGCTTGCATTGAGCTTCAATGGCCCCTTGTGATTTGCAGTCTTGCGCGGAAGGCCACACGTCGAAGAAGTTTGAGGCAGGCTCTAATAAACAAAAGAAGAATAAAAAGCCATTCTTAACCATTTCAGATAGAAATCTGTGCACTATCAGTGTTCGCAACGGACATGCTTTCGGTAGTGTCATGGAAATCGCAAAAATCTTATATCTTCGATTTAACTTTATATTACATAAAAGGAGAAGGGCATGTTTTCTAGGGCAGTCGCGGAGTTGATGTTGGCGCTCCTTCTGATAAGCATGCTACTCGGAAAGAACGTTCAGCTCGTAAGTGCTGTGAGCGTAGAAGTGCGAATCCTGAGCGACGGCTCTGTGAGTCCTTCAACAGCCCCTGTGCAAAGAAACGGAGACATTTACACTTTAACCGGAAACATCACTGCGTCTGGGGATGGAATTCATGTTGAAAGAGACAACGTGATACTGGATGGTGCAGGATACACGATTCAAGGTGCACTTATGTCGCCCATTGGAAGTGGGACAGACGGAATCTACGTAGAAAGCAGGAAGAATGTCACGGTTAGAAACTTCAAAATTGAACGGTTCATGGTCGGCATTGGTTTCTACGGATCTTCAAACAGCACTGCGTGTCGAAACGATATTTCGGCAAGCGATTGGGTATGCATTAACGTTGCCATGTCCTCTGACAACATAGTTGTGTGGAATAACACTCTGACGGACAGCCAAAGTGATGGAATCGATCTTTGGTATTCTACAAACAGCAGAATAGAAGACAACAACATTGTGGAAAGCGCTTATAACGGGATCTCCCTCGTATCCTCGGCGAACAACTACGTCTGCGAAAATAATGTAACAGCGAATACCCAAAACAGCATCAACATTTACTCCAGTTCAAAGAACGACATATGGGCAAACAATATTGCGAGCAGCCTTGTTGGACTCGGGATGACAAGCTCTTCGGAAAACAGTATCATTGGAAACACCATCACAGCAAACTCCTGTGGCATCGCATTCTATCAGTCAGACAGCAATAACATCATTGCCGGAAACATCATAGCCAACAACAGTTACGGAATTTATCTCTCTAGTTCCTCTGAGAATATGATTTACCACAATGACTTCGCAAACAACTTTCAGCAGACCTTTGGGTTGAACACAGTGAACTCCTGGGATCATGGATACCCCGAAGGAGGAAACCACTGGAGTGACTACGAAGGAGCCGATTTGGACAACGATGGCATAGGCGATACACCCTACAACATCGACATCAATAACGCAGACAGGTACCCTCTGATGCAATCAGCAACAGCGACAGTGTGTCTGTACCCGTTCACAGTCTCATCTGAAGTTGGACAACTCTTCAATGTTCGTCTGGTGGCGTTTAATCTGGTCAATCTTTGGGCTTGGCAAGCGGGTCTACGTTGGGATCCAACTCTGATGGAATGCACTTCTTGGCAGTGGGGAGACCTCAAAAACGTTGCACAAATGAGCGAGCGGAGCCCGCTGGTAATTGACGCTGAAAATGGGGCTTTCTTTCGACCTGCGTTGGAAAGTACGCTGAGAGGTTCAGGCACTTCTGTGACGACCACGAAATTAAGCTTGCTGACAGTTACCTTTAAGATCATCAAAGCTGGAAAATGCGACTTAACGCTCTCGAATCTTCGACTCGTAAGCCAAGACTCAACCCCTGTAACGTATTATAGATGGTCAGACACAAACAACGACGGAGCAGTCGATGTCGAGGACGTCAGACTTGCTCAGAACTGCTGGGAAACGGGCAACTACAACTCTGCTGCAGACTTTGACGGAAATGGCAAAGTTGACATAACCGACTTGTCGATCGTCACGAGCGATTTTGGCAAGAACAGTAGCGATCCAGATTGGGGCGTCACGAAACATCTCATGGATATCCGCACAGCCACGACAGACGCCCACATGGAAGCGCGACCCTCACAATTCCTCCTCAACATCCCCTACCACCATCAGATAAAGAGCTACTATTGTGGACCAGCCGCTCTTGAAGAGGTGTTCCATTATTATGGTCCTGACATTCCTCAGATTGAAATAGCGGACGCCGCAAGAACTGCTCCAGACGGAACTTACACGCCAGATATGGTTCGGGCGGCTCATTTCAGTAATTTGAGCACGTCAGTAGGAAGGGAATCGCCCATCAACTACACTGGCTACACTACCCGCACACTTGGCTACGCTGCACTTGAGTGCGGACGCATGACGGTGGATGAGCTCAAGTCTGTCATAGCGGCTGGTTACCCTGTGATAGTGTTGACGACTTGGCACTTCAGAGTAGCTGTCGGCTACGACAGCACGCGCATTATCTTTCAGGACCCCTACTACGGGCCCATGTACCAGATGAACTGCAACGATTTCTCAACCGACTGGGACTACTCAGGCCATTGGGCACTCTTGGTTTCTCCGTGGCACATTGACATGGTTACCCCGCACAACGTCTTACCTGGAGACCAGTTCAACGTAACTGCAACAGTAACTTACCCGTGGGTTCCCCCATTCCCATTAGACACGTCTCCGGCAACTGCCGTAAACGCAACCATCGAACTTCCAACAGGGCTTAGCTTGCTCCCAAATCAAACGTTACAGAAGACCCTCGACACGGCCTATCTTACACCAGGACAGTCGTTTACAGTCACGTGGGGTGTCCAAGCTGAAGCTTTGGGCAACTATCGAATCGGTGTTGAAGCAGAGGGACTAGTAAGCGGGTGGATGCCGCCTCTTCCATCTTACAACTCAGAATATACGTATGAGGACAGAATCGGTGGAAACAACCAGAGCACGATGGCCGTCACTTCAAGCTTAGACACGTCACCCCCTGTCACAACCGAAGACTACGACGACTCATGGCACAACTGCAGCTTCGCCGTCAACCTGACCGCTTCGGACGACATCAGCGGCGTCTTGGAAACTTACTACAGAATCAACGGTGGACCTGAAAAGACTTTGAGTCTCAACGGACAACCAGTCATCACAACCTCTGGCACGAACAACACCTTAGAATATTGGAGCACAGACTGGGCTGGAAATGAAGAGCTGCCGCACAAATTCTTGAACAACATCAAACTGGACACGACCATACCGTCCATCGGTATCCCAGTGCGCACTCCGGCCACTGAGGTTCAGCCAAATCAACAAGTGAAAGTGGCAGTGAGCGCTACTGACGCCGTGAGTGGCATAAGAACAGTCACGCTTGCGTACACGCTAGATGACTGGGCGACATGGACAGTTCAGGGTATGACTCTTAACGCTTCAACAGCCCTTTATGAAGCTTCCATACCTGGTCAACCTGCTGGAACATTCGTGAAGTTCAGCATAGAAGCCTTTGACCAAGCAGGGAATGCCGCTGTTCGAATTGACCAGCAAAATCTTGCGTATCATGTGCCGCCCCTGCACGCGACTTTGGCATGCGACAGTGAAGTTTTAAATCTGGATGCGAAGGGGCAATGGCTCAACTTCTACGTTGAGCTACCTGAAGGTTACGCGGTTGACAGCATCAACATCTCTTCGCTCTCGCTCAATGATTCGGTCATGGCAGATCCCATGTTCAAGAGCGTCGGTGACCACGATCAGAATGGGATTCCAGACCTTCTGGTTTGCTTCAACAGAACAATGGTTCAACAGTTTATACTCTGTTCTGGGGTCACCACGGGCAACGTGACATTAAGCCTCCATGGCAGACTCGATGACGACTCACTGTTTGAAAGCTCGTGCACTCTCGGAGCAAGAAAAGCCGGCGATGTCAACTCAGATGGAAAGGTCGACATGAGCGACATTTCTTGCGTAGCCAGAGCATTCGGGTTGTCCCTAGGACAGCCAGGCTGGAAATCGGTGCTCGACGAGAACGAGGACAACAAGATAGATCTAAAGGACATAGCACTGGTTGCGAAGAGCTTCGGAAAAATATACTCGTAAAAAAAGCAGAAAACAAGAGGCACGTGTACCTGTCCCAAAACATCATGATGCGAAACATATGTAGCAGAAAAATGAAAAATTTCCAAACGTTTTCATGGCAGATTGGTGAAAAATCGTTCCCGTTTGTCTTCAATTCTTTGGGCATGATTTTTGGTTCAGCATCTGCCCTCAAATTCTTCATATTTACAAGCCTTCCTGAATTAGCAGAAGTGTGCAGAAACGGAATTGAACAGCATTTTTGACCATTCCAGAAAGTGCGCGCCGCAATTCTGGCTTTGCAGCGTAACCGTTTGGTCGGGCGGGCAGGATTTGAACCTGCGACAGTCCGGTTTCTGCGTGTAAGCCTGGTAGGCTGGGTGACACCCACCACAGGTAGGCATCTACAGCGTCTTCGCCAGCTAAAATCATCCGACCTAAGCTGACTCGGAAGCTCTGCCAGGCTGAGCTACCGCCCGATGAACTCCTAAGATGAACAAAAATCATTTATATGTTTCGTACGAGCACTCAGTTTCACTGTTATTTTTCTGGAAGGTTCGGTCGAAGGACTTTTGCTGGTTGTACCCTAGAGGTGAAATCATGGCCAAAACAAATATGTTTTGTACTTACGAAAGCGTCACAATCAACATTGATTTCATACCGAAAAGCGGAAGTTTTGTTTGGAAAGCGGTTCGGCAACAGTTTGTGCCCAGTTTTCAGCTTTCTCCACTTTTCACTCTTTCAGTCGCCATTCGTTATGTCTCAATTTGCCCTGTACGTGGGCTATCAGCGGAGCCGTGATCAGTTTGAACCCCATACTTTTAGGCTTGCCTTCTATGCCCTTTGCTGCGATCGCGGAGAACTTCAATTTCACCTGTATGTCAAAAGCAGCCTCTGGCTTCCCAGAAAAGCCTTTCCATGACAGTCCATCAAGAATCTGCCTTCTTGTCGGTGATGCCCTGAACCGCATGGTAGGTTCGCCGGCAAGCAATCATTATTCTTCACAACGCCTTGTCCATATCCACCATGAAGAAAGAATCAACGTCAATTCTTTTCTCCTTCGACACTCCACCAACAGTTTCAGCAACCTTCACCGTTAACTTCATGGGAGAAACGGTGCCGTTAAAAATTGAAACTTTCACTGAGCCAAACCCCACGTCAACTCACTCTGCACCACTAATCAAACATTTTCAAAGCTCACAAAAACGCGTGTGAAGACGCGCGTGGGACGAAATTTCCTCACACAAAACATTCCTAGGTAGTAAAAGCAAATGGGTTAGTTCGGAATTGCTATTCTAGGTTGAGATTTCGTTTCTCAAGATCTTCAGCTTTTTCAGACATGGCATGACGAAAATAACCCGTTCAGAACTCTGCTTCTCAGAGAGGATAGAGTTTCTTTTCTGGGAATCACTGAGGTTGGAAAGCCAAGTTTTGATTTTGACGACTCAAATTTCAAGACGGTTAAGTGTTGGGCATTGAGAATGTCGAGGTGGTTCGAACCAAAAGGGTTCATTGTTGCGAAAAGCAGCGACAAGTGTTACCACGTTGTTTTTGACTGTAATGTTTCGTGGAAGAAGGAAGTTAATGTTATGGCTCAGATTAACCTTCAATCTCACAACAGACAGTTCAGAAATGGCTTGCCATGCAGTGTGCTAAAAAAGTTCAACGTTGAAGACTTCAGCTAAAAACAGAGGCGTCAGCCCCTGCTTGTGTTTCGATTAGGTTGTCAGGATGGTCAGTTTGCAGAGTTTTTCGTATCGTAGGCTTGTTAGGAGTTTTGTTGTTGTGTTACAGAACGAGAAGGTCAAGTGTGTCAGTGTTTTTGTCAAATGAAGTTTGCGTTTGAAGATGGTTACTGTTTTCAGCTTACGTTTGTTTGTTGACGTTTGCTTGTTGTTTGCGTGTTTCTTGATGCGAATCCATAGGACAGCATGAAAATGCTGGTTATGCAAGTGTTTTACTCACGCAATACGAATAGGCAGCATGAACTTGTCTGATGCTTGCTTGTTGAGTATTTGTCTAGCGAAGGGAACACGTGTTCCATTTTGGGTTTGGAGCTAAAATCTTATATGTTCAACCAGCTAAACCATACAGCTAAGGTGGAAAAATTGAGGAATGCTAAAGCTATAGGAAAAATGGCAATAATAGGTATAGTGATTGTAATACTGGTCGTGGCAGGAATCGTGGGCTATTTTCTCACGATGCCTACTGGACCAGCACTTAAAGACACACTTGTGATGGGAACAACTGATTCTGTGGAATCATGTCTAGACCCTGCACGGGCTTATGATTACTTCGGATGGGAAATAATTCAATCCTTAAGTTCAGGACTCGTGGACTATCGGCCAGGAGCAACGGGTAGCGTAGATGACATAGTTCCAGCGTTAGCGACTTCTTGGAGCGTTTCGGCTGACGGCCTAGTATGGACCTTTAATCTGAGGCAAAATGTGAAATACGAAGACGGAACAGAATTCAACGCCACACATGTTAAGTATACTTTCGACAGAGAAATAGGCATTGCAGACGAGGACGGCCCCTTCGTTGGCATTGGATACAGCGACATCATCCAGAACGTTACAGTGATAGATAAATACACGGTTAAGTTTTATCTGAAGATCCCATTTGCCGCCTTCCTTTCTCTCATGGCATGTCCCGCATCGTACATTGTTGACCCCGCACATGCACCAGCAACAAGCGTTGTTGAATACACTGAGGGAAACCCAAGGGCAAGTCACCCGATGGGTCTGGGTCCGTACACCCTGAAAAACTGGACGAGAGTCGCTGGAAAGGACTCAGAAATACGCCTCGAAGCCAACCCCAACTACTGGAACGCGAGCGCAGGCTATCCTAAAACAAAGAACATTATAATCAGGTTCTACGCAGACTCAACTGGACTTGCCCTCGCGATAACAGCGCAGGAAGTTGACATAGCCTTTAGACAACTAGGAGCAGCAGACATCAACACGATGAAGAGCAACGCGAACCTGCACGTGTGGGAGGGCACAGGCGCCTTTATCCAGTATCTAGTCTTGCAGGAGAAATATGCACCGTTCAACGTTACAGCAGTCAGGCAAGCCGTCGGAGCAGCCATAAACAGGACGACCTTGGTTCAGACAGTCTTTCTAGGTCAAGCCCAGAAACTTTACAGCATGATACCCGTAGGCATGTTCGGTCATACTGATGCGTTTCTTGGTCTTGGTGACCCGAATTATACGCGTACGAGGGAACTGTTGGCGCCGTTGGGGTATAACGAGAGCAACAAGCTTACGTTCAAGTTGTGGTATGAAACGTCTGGTCACTATCCGCAGAGTGCGCAGCAGGCGCAGGTTCTCAAATCATCGTTGGAGGCTAGCGGTGTGATCAGCGTGAGCCTCGACGGGTTAGACTGGCCTGCCTACAGGACTGCGAGAAAGAACGAGGAGATGGAAGCGTACATCCTCGGCTGGTACCCAGACTACATCGACCCAGACGACTACATCTACCCCTTCGTCCAATCCTCAGGAGGCTCATGGATCCACCACAACTACAACAGCAGCACCATGGACGCCCTTGTCGCTTGGGCACGAGGCAACACAACAGCATCCGTACGGAGCGACCTTTACAGCCAAATCTCGAACCTCATGATCAACGATGTTCCCTTGATCCCATTGTACCAAGGCTCAGCATATGCCGTGACGACGCCAAAAGTCAAAGGTATCTATCTCGACATAACACAGAACTGGCGGCACTGGCTGGTCTACGCAGAACAGTAAACAAACCTTAATTCCCTTTTCTTTTTATAGTCTATACATAGGCAAGTGCAAAGCATGACTCTGCGTTCCTATGTCCTCTCAAGGATTCTGCTCACAATTCCAATGATATTCATTCTTCTAACAATGGTTTTCATAGTAATAAGAATCCTGCCCGGCGACCCTGTTCTGCTGCATTTCGAGAAACAGGAAAACCCTGCTGCAATCGAAGAAATGCGGCATAGGCTAGGATTGGACAAACCATTATGGGTCCAGTACTTTGACTACGTTGGCGGCCTTTTCAGGGGCGACTTGGGTAAGTCAATGCAAGATTATTCATCAGTAACTCAGCAGATACTGTCCGCGTTCCCAGCAACGTTGGAACTCGCAATCTTTTCCATGACGATAGCCGTGGCCATCGGGGTCTTCCTAGGCGTTGAAGCTTCAAAAAGGTACAACAAGCCCGCAGACCATTCGATCAGAATATTTGGAATCGTCACATACGCGATCCCCGTCTTCTTTCTAGGAATGGTCCTCCAGATGAGCCTCGGCTTAGGATTGCATCTCCTCCCTGTAGGCTTAAGATTCAACCCAACTCTTAATCCTCCAACTGGACTGAACATCGCGATCCCAAAGCTCCCGACGTTGGGGCTAGGAATGCATGTTCTGCCTCTGGGTTTAAAGCTCAACCTAGCCTTTGCGCGTCCAGCTGGACCTGGAATAGACATTGAGAGAATAAATTTCTCAACTGGACTGTACACGATTGACAGCCTGCTTGAAGGCAACATGCACAAATTCGTGGAGACGCTTCGCTATCTTATCTTGCCTTCACTGACTCTGGGTTTGGTTCTCTCAGGAGTATTCATTCGGCTGACGAGAAGCAACATGTTCGAAACCCTGCGGCTTGACTTTGTCACAGCGGCTAGAGCAAGAGGACTGAGGGAAAATAAGGTGACGTATGGTTACGCCCTAAGAAACGCTTTCCTTCCAGTCCTCACAATGATGGGATTACAGTTTGCGGCGCTATTGGGAGGAGCCATACTCACTGAAACGACTTTTTCATGGCCTGGTCTCGGCAGATACATTGTGGACCGCATCAGCTTCCGAGACTACACCGCCATCCAAGGCGCAGTCGTAATGCTAGGGATATTTGTCTCCATAGTAAGCTTGGCAGTTGACCTGCTCTACGCGTATCTAGACCCAAGAATTAGACTGTGAGATGCTCAAATGCAGGAAAAAACCGAAATCAGGAAAAGCATGCTTTCAAGTGTTATTCCACGTCTTGGCTCATTGGCAAAAAGGGGTCTCGCAGGATGGTTGGTAATAATCGGCATAATTATGGTTGGAGCGATTATAGTAATGACAGCCGCTTCGCCTTGGATCAGACCGCACAATCCCGCGGAGATCAACGTTGGACAACCCTTGACCGCACCGAATCAGCAGTTTCCCTTCGGCACAAACGACCTTGGCCAAGACGTTTTCAGTAGAGCCCTCTCAGGCGGAGGGATAATGCTTCAAGTCTCCGTTCTATCTGT
>Ga0272448_1008508_pt1 | contig 10659 bp, 7 predicted proteins | sample YNPCB0191_FD_202220 | JGI IMG/M metagenome (GOLD analysis project Ga0272448, IMG submission 202220) | Hot spring sediment microbial communities from Yellowstone National Park, WY, United States - YNP-CB-019-1 | ecosystem: Environmental > Aquatic > Thermal springs > Hot (42-90C) > Sediment... | reverse complement strand
CTCATCGAGGGCGGCAAGCGATTCGGCGATCCCATCTCCCCGGAGCGTCTCGCTCGCGAGTGAATCCGCGGGCGGGATGGACGCCCACAGGCGGGCAGAGTCTCCGGCCGGGTACGAATCGGGTTGCCCTACTGGGCAGCGTCCATGTCGATCGCGTCTCTGGTCGCTTCGTGGACGAAGAGGTCGGGGGCGAGGCCGAGGTTGGTCTCGCGGGTCTTGAACTGGACGAGGGCATGGCGTCCCCCGGGCGTGCCGATCTCGAGCTGCTTCGGAAGCCCGGTCTTGAGGTCCACGAACACGGTAGCTGTGTTGCGCGGGATGAAGCCGAGGAAGTCTGGCGCAAGCGGGCTTCTAATCCAGCCGGAGGAGACTTCGCTGCCTTCGATCCGGAGGACGCAAACGGTCTCGCCGTCCTGGTCTTTCTTCTCGGCTGCGACGACATCGGGTGCTGCTCCGAGCCAGGACAGCGCAGGGTTGATCAGTTCGCGGAAGCCGAACTCCTGGTATCCCTCCACAGTCACCCAGTCCTTGCGGACGTTGGCCCGGGACCACTTCTTCACGCTCGTACCGCCGGCAGGCGTCTCCGTTCGCAGCCAGAAAGTCTTGCCATCGAAAATCCGGAGGTCCTTCATGGTCTGTCCGCCCCCGAGACCTACTTCCCGTTCTATACGGAGGAGGTCAGGCTGCTTGAAACAGATAGTGCCCTCCGAGCGAAGCTTGCCGGTGGGCAGCTCGATGGTGGACTCGTATTTGACGCGGAAGTCGTCCAACGAGAGGGCGGTCCGATCAATTTGGCGGAGCAATTTACCGAGCCACTCGGGCTGGACTTTCTTCTCCGGAGGAGCGACGGCCTCGGGCTGAGGCTTCGGGGGCGTCGGCTGCTTCTCGGCGGTCGGAGCCTTTCTCACCTCTTGAACCCGCGCCATCAGCTTCTTGAACGTTGCATCCATCTCGTCCTTGTCCGCACTGATCTTCTCCTTCGTCGGGAGGTCTGTCAACTGGATCTTCCGGGTCTCTTTCTCCATGTTCCTGGACTTGAACACGAGGAGATCCGGCGGTTTGAACGACGGGCCGGGAAAGTCGTAATAGTACTTCATGACGAACTCCTCGCACTCCAGTGTGTCGCTCGTCATGTCCACCACCAGGGCCCTCGTGAGACCCTTCACGCATAGGGTGATCTTCCTCGCGTCCGGATTGACATTCTTGAAGACTGAGACGAACTCGAACGACTCGCCTGCCTTGAGCACTTCAGGAGCGCGAAGGAAGTTCGGGTATGCCTTGCCCGTCTGCTCCTGGATGAGCTTTTCCGCGTCGGGATAGACCCCTTCGTCGAAGCGTTCGGGCGTCTTGTTGTCCGCCTGGAGCTTGTCGGTCAGTATCCAGAGTCGGAGGTTGAGGGGATGATCCTCGGTATCGGGGTTTTTCACCGTACAGACGATGTACCAATAGTAGACCAACCCCTCGACGGGATGGTCTATGGCGATCCGCTTGGGGTGTCGGTAGCTGAAGTCGAGCTGCCAGAGCTTTTCCCCGCCGACGGCGCCAGCCGCGAGGAGTGCCAGGATCAGAGCTTTCTTCATCCTATGTCAGGGGTCCTGTCGGCTAATCCATTCCCCGTGCCACACGCAGCCGTGCCCTGCCCACGTGGCGGGCTGAAGCGAGCGAGACCTTGCGGCCGCACGGGATGTACTCATTCTACAGAGGGAGATTATACCCGGACTGTTCACCCTAAGTCAAATTCTCTTCGTGGTCGTCAGGGTGCCGGGAGCCTTTCGCATTTGACTCGGAGGAACACCGACTCGCCCGGCAGCGGAGCGCAGTTCGGTGCGACGAGCGCGACGACTATGATCCCGACGTCCACTCTCAGGCGGGTCAAGGCTCCAGCTCTCGAGGCGGAGATCACCGTGCCCTGGAGGGCGCCTGGCTCCGGGACGCGGCTCACGCGGACTTTTTGAGGATCAATCATAACCTGCACGACGCCCGGCTCACCAGCCAGGGTGCCCACCTCGATCCCATCGAGCAGCAGCTTGCCGTCCGCACGCAGTTCACCGCGAAAGATATTCTCCGGGCTTGTCGGATACACCCTCCCGCCGACGAGGGTAAGCATACGTTCGCAGTGGTCGTAGACCCAGCCTATCTGGTGAACCGCCATTGCGACCATCTTGCCTGTCTCGGCAAGCTCGCCGAGAATCCGTTCGAAGATCCGGACGCTCCGTAGATCGAGATTGGCGAGCGGTTCGTCGAAGAGTATGCAATCGACATCCAGAGCCAGGGCGCGAGCGATGGCGACTCGTTGCGCTTCCCCGGCGGAGAGTTCCCTCGCCTTGCGCTCGGCGAACTCCTCCATCTCGACTCGTCCGAGGACCGAGAGCGCCTTCTGACGGCTCTCGCGTCTCGACAGTCCCCTTACTCTCAACCCGAACATGACGTTCGTCAGGACGCTCCCGCGGAAGAGTACAGGCTCCTGGAAAAGGAGGGTAACGCGCCGCCGCAGTGCTCTCAGGCTGTGGCCGGCCGGAAGGGCATCGAGCCGGATCTCCCCCGCGTCGGCTGGCAGGAGACCGGCCATGATCTCCAGCAAGGTGGTCTTACCCGCTCCATTCGGCCCGCACAGGGCCACTCGCTCGCCGGGCGTCAACTCCAGGCGCGGGACGTCGAGCACGAAGTCCCCGCGCCTCTTGCGGATGCCGCTCAGTCTCAGGTTCAACGGTTCACTCTCCAGTGGAACGCGAGGAACAGTGTGTTGACTGCGAGCGCGATCAGGAGCAGTACGATTCCGAGTGCGACGGCGACGTCGAAGTCGCCCTGCCCGGTTCTGAGCGTGATGGCCGTGGTCAGGGTTCGCGTAGAGCCTTTGATGTTGCCGCCGACGATCAGTGCAGCTCCCACCTCGCCGACGATCCGCCCGAACGCTGCCAGCAGTGCCGAAAGGACGCCATAGCTGGACTCGCGGAGGGCGACGAGGAGCCCTGTGAGCGTGCCTGCTCCGAGGGTTTCGGCAGCCTTGAAGACATCGAGCCCGGCCGACCTCACCGCCGCGTAGCTCAGGGCCGTCACGATCGGCAGCCCCAGCAGTACCTCGGCCACGACCATCGCTGCGGGCGTATAGAGCAGCTCCAGAAAGCCCAGCGGCCCGCGACGCGAAAGGACCCCGTACACGATCAGCCCGATGAGTACCGTCGGCACCGCCATGAGCGTGTTCAGCACGGTTACGACCATGCCCTGGCCGCGGAAGCTCTTCACGGCCAAGAGCGTCCCGAACGGTACCCCTGCGAGTCCGGCGATGACGGAGGAGCAAAGTGCGACCTTCAGCGACACCCCCATCGCGGAGAAGACCTCCGGATCCCCAGACGCAATAAGCCTGAAGGCCGCTCCTATGCCCTCGGAGATCATCGCTTGCCCTCCACGCCAGACGCCCGGATCGTATAGTCCACCGCCTGGAACCCGGGGTCGAGCGGCCGGGGCCAGAGGATGCGAACGGCAAGGACCGGCGCCACGAAGTCGAAGGATGGGCCGGAGTCCGTGCGGCGCAGGGCGTCCTGCGTGCCGCATGCTCCTCGGCCCTCATTCCGTCCTGTCGCCCCGTGCCCGCGCGCCATTCGCCCTCACCTGACTCGGAAGGGCTTGACGCCCCCGATCTCGAAACTTTCGATCACCCTGCGGGCTTCCGCACCGATCAGCCACTGGCCGAGCTTCATCGCCCCGTGCGCATTGATCTTCGGGTGCTTCACGGGGTTCACGAGGATGAACTGGTAGGGGTTCGGCATTCCGCCCTGGAAGAGCGGGACGAGCTCCAGTTTCTTCTTGTAGGTCAGGAAGGTTGCGGTGTCCGCAAGGCAGTACGCTTTCTTCTCGTGGGCGATGAGAAGGGTTGCCCCCATCGCCTGGCCGGATTCGAGATACCACTCGCGCTCGGGCTTCAGACCGGCCTTCCCCCAGATTCTGAGTTCCAGGAGATTGGTGCCCGACTCGTCTCCGCGCGAAATGAAAGGGGTCTTCGATTCTGCGATCCGCCTGAACGCATCCTCCGGAGTGCGCGCCTCCCTGAGCTTCGCCGGGTCGTTCGGGGGTCCGACGATGACGAAATCGCTCTCCATCACATCCGCTCGTTCCGTTCCGTAGCCATGCTCGATGAACCTGGCGGCAAGCTCCGGGTCGTGGATGAGGAGGCAGTCGACGTCGCCGTTCTCGCCGAGCCTGGAGGCCTTTCCCGAGCCTACCGCAATTACGTCCACTTCGAGGCCGGTTTCCTTCCGGAAGGACTCCAGCAGGGCGTCGAGGATTCCGCAATTGTCCACGCTGGTGGTCGTAGCGATGCGGACTCTATCGGTGCCTGCCAGCAAGGGCGTGCCGAGGCAGAAGAGGATCGCCACTCTCATAGGGGCATTATACCCGAAGCGCTGCTGGCAGGGCCGCGCGGTTCGTCCCCGAGTTTGCGTCTTTTCGAGCGGAGGGAGCGGCGGGTGCGGGGCTTCCTGTCCTCGGGTTCCGTCGTGCGACATGCTTGATTCGGCCGTGCGCCGGGCTTATCATTAGGAGTCGAAAGGATGGACGGATTCTGCGGAGCGCGGTAAATGGCGGGAGGTGAGCGCGTGAGGATCATCTGCACGTTTGCGTTGGCGGGCGCCGTCCTCGCCGCCGACGATGTGCGGATACATCTTCCGGCGAAGCAGGCGAAGCTGGGCGAGGGCGATGTGAAGGCCCTCGTGGATTTCGTCTCGGACCCCGTCAGCCCTGTGGAGAAGCGAGTCGCAGCGATCGGGTACCTTGCCCTGGCCCGTGCTCCTGAGGCCGTCGAGCCGCTCTCGAAGTTGTTGCTCGACGACCGCACGGTTCAAATCAAGGTTGCCTCGGCCTGGGCGCTGGGCCGCATCGGTGACCCGCGGGGCCTTTCTGCGTTGCTCGTCGCACGGGAGAAGATTCTCCAGGACGATCCTCTGTTCCTCTACACGGGCACCGTCGAGTTCGAGGACGCCGGTGAACGTAAGACGTTCCTCCAGCTCGTCGAGGACGGGATAGGGGAGCTGGGCAGCCTTGTGGTAAAGGAGCTCGCGGAGGCGGTGAAAATCCGTGCTGTCTCGGATTCCTCGCCCGGCTCTGCCGCCGCTCCTCCGCTGCCCGAGGTCGGCATGGCGAGAGCAGCCCTGGGCGCCTTGACGCTGATCGGCGACAACGATTACCGAGCCGTGGATGCGATGATCCAGGTTCTCGAAGCGCCCGACACCCGGTATCCCACCGACTTCAAGCTCATGGCGGCCCGCGGACTCGGGCGGGTGCTGCAGTCGCGGAGAGAAGCGTTCGGCCTGCTCGAGGACAAAGATCAAATCCGCGACCGGATGAGCGAGAAGATCGTGAAGGCGATGATCGAGGTCGCGCTCGCGACGGAGATTCGTATGCTGCCCCAGGTCGTAGCGGAGGAGCTTTCGAGGTCGCGTCAGGGCTATGCGTCCGCCTATCTTCTCGGGGAGCTGAGCGGTGCGGATACGGCGGAGAAGCGCGAGCGTGTCGTCGAGATGATCGGGCTTGTCGGGGACTCGAAGGCGGCGGGTTTCCTGCTTCCGCTGGCCCGCGCTGCGAAGGGGCACGAACTGTCCGTCTATGTCCGCGCTCTGGGACGGCTCAAGGACCCCGCGTCCCAGAAGTTCATCGAGCAGATGACGAACTCCGAGCTGCCGGAGGTGCGGAGCGCGGCGGCCCGTTCGCTGGGCGATCTCGGCCGCTCGCGTTCGATCCCGCTGCTTGCCAAGCTCCTGCTCGACCCGGACACGGACGTCAAGGAGTCAGCGGCCAATGCTCTCGGCCACCTGGGCGCGGAGGACGCCGTGCCGGTACTCGTCGCCAAGTTCGACGATCCGGAGGAGCGCGTCCGGCTGGCCGCCGTCTTTGCCGTCGGGCGGATCAACTGCAAGAGTGCGCTCAAGGCCTATCTCGACCATCATCTTCACCCGGACCCGAAGGTGCGCGCGATCATCTACGCGATGCTGGCCAAACTCGGCAGCGCAAAGTCGTACCGCGCCGTGATCGACGGCTTGGGCGACTCGGACAAGGCGATCGCGAGCCTCTGCAACGCTACGATCCAGAAGGCCGCTATGGCGAAGGACAATAGACGCCTCGCCGCGGCCCTCGAGGAGGCCGTGGCCGATCCGCAGTGCGCAGTACGGGCGAAGGCGCTCCGATTCCTCAAAGCCTACCTCGAGAAGCGGCATATTTCCCTACTGGAGAAGCTCACCGACGAGAAGGACCCAAAGCTGCGACAGGAGGCCGCCGGCGGCCTCCTCACGATCGGGCGCAAATACCCCAAAGCACTCAAGCATCTGGCCAAGTACGCTGCAGATCCGGACGCGATCATGCGAAGTTATGCGGAGACCGCCAGGTCATTGCTCGAATCGAAGGAGAAGTAGATGAACGTCAGACCCTCGACGAGGCTGGCCAGCATCGGGACCTATGCGTTTGCAGAGGTTGACAAGGCCGTCGAACGATTGAAGGCCCAGGGTATTCAACCGATTGACTTCGGCGTCGGCGACCCGACGGCGCCTACCCCCGAGCTCGTCCGCGAGGCGGGGAAGATCGGGATCGAAAAGCACAAGTGCTCGGGCTATCCGAGCTACGTCGGTTCGCAGGCGTACCGCGAGGCCGTCGCCGCGTGGACCAAGCGCCGGTTCGGCGTCTCGCTCGACCCCGACACGGAAATCTGCGCGACCCTCGGCTCCAAGGAGGCCGTCTTCAACTTCCCGGAGTGCCTCATCGATCCCGGAGATATCGTGCTGATCCCGAACCCCGGCTACCCCCCGTACACGCGCGGCACGCTCTTCGCCGAAGGAAGAGCCTACTATCTGCCGATCGTTCCGGAGAACCGGTTCCTCATGGACCTCCGCTCGATCCCGGCTGATGTGCTCGCCAAGGCTCGACTCCTGTGGATCAATTACCCGAACAGTCCGTCGGGGGCCTGTGCCCCCCTGAGCTACCTGGAGGAAGTGGTCGAGTTCTGCCAGAAGCACGGCATCGTGCTCGCGTCCGACGAGGCGTACTCGGAGATCTACTTCGGCGAACCGCCGCGCAGTGCCCTCGAGGTGTCGAAGGACGGAGTGCTCGTCTTCCAGTCGCTTTCGAAGCGGAGCGCCATGACAGGCTGGCGGATCGGCTGGGTCGCCGGCGACGCGCGGCTCGTCAGTCTCTTCAAGAAGCTCAAGACGAACATCGACTCGGGCACACCGAACTTCGTCCAGGAAGGAGCGATCGCTGCGCTCTCCGACGAGAAGCACGTCGAGGCGTTCCGCCGGGAGTACCGCGCGAAGCGGGACATCATGGTCGAGGGGATCAAGGCGCTCGGCCTGCCCGACTGTACGCCGGAGGCGACGATCTACATGTGGCAGCGTGTACCGAAGGGCATGACATCGGTCGAGTTCGCCACCAAGCTGCTCGCGCCCGAGATCGCTCTCGTCACCACGCCCGGCTCCTGGCTCGGCGAGACGATGAAAGACGGGTCGAATCCAGGCGAGGGTTTCGTGCGCCTCGCCTTCGTCCCCTCGATCGAGGATACGCGCAAGGCCGCCGAGAGGCTGAAAAACTGGAAGTGATCTCGCCGCCGCCAAGCTCGCTCTGATCGGCGGCGCTAACGTGCGTAGGCAATAGGGTCGCGGAGGCCGGCCTCGGCAAAGCCCTTCAGGCGGAGGCGGCAACTGTCGCAGACGCCGCACGCCCGCTCCTCCTCGGCGTAGCAGGACCAGGTGAGCTCGAAGGGCGCACCAAGCTCGTTCCCCTGCCTGATGATTTCGGCCTTTGTCAGCCGGATCAGCGGCGTGGCGATCCGGATTCCGGCACCGGGTTTCGTGCCGAGATCCACGACCTGCTGGAAGGCACGGTAGAACTCTTCGCGGCAGTCCGGGTAGCCGGAACTGTCGCGCTCGTTGGCGCCTATGTAGACATAGCGTGCCCCGAGAACCTCTGCCCACGAGACGGCAATCGCGAGGATGTGGGCGTTGCGGAACGGGACGTAGCTGGACGGAACCTGCCCATCCTCGACGCCCGACGTTCGCAATGGTATGCGGCGATCGACGAGGCTCGAGCCGCCGATCTTCCGCAGGTGCTCGACGGAGACTTCGAGCCGGAGCTCGGACGGAACCTCGTAGAAATCGGCGATCTCGCGGAAGGCTCGGAGTTCGCGTCTCTCCGTTCGCTGGCCGTAGTTCAAATGGAGCACTGCGAGAACGTGCTCCCGGACGGCGATGGCGGTGCACACGCAACTGTCCATGCCGCCGCTGAGGGCGACGACGGCTGTGTCCTGTGGCATCTCTTACCCCTCCGGACGAGGTCAATACCGCTGCACGGCGATGAGCCTGAAGTCCCGAGTCGGAATGCTGACGGGGCCGAGCTCGCCACCGGGTATGTCGAGCGGCACGGATTCGCCGGTCTCCAGGTCATAAGCGCCGGTGAACTCGCGGTACATTTCAGGAACGAGATCGAGCTTCTTGAAGTCCACGAAGAAGCGTGCCCGGGCCGGCCCCTTCTTGTCGTAGTTGAAGGCGACAATCAGGCTCGAGCCGGGCCTCTGATAGAGGGACGCCTTGACCTCCGGCTCCTTGCAGCGGATGAGGCCCGCGTTGCGCCAGAAAGGATGATAGACGACGTCCTCTTTGTTCATTCCCCAGCGGAAGAGCTTGTCGGTCGGGCAGTGCGGCCCGAGGTTCCACCAGCAATCGTGGAGCATGAGGTGGCCGGCCATGGTGCGGAGCTCGCGGTCCCGGCGCTTCTGGTCGGTAGAGCGGATGAGGCTCGTCCAGGTGCAGGTGATGCCCCAGTTTCGAGGGAGGGACGAGGCGCGGATTCGGTCGGAGCTCCAGGCGTCGGCGAAGTCGTCGGGCGAGGCGTCCGAGATCTCCTTGCCCGCGCCGTCAAGCACGGCGCTGCACCATCCGTAGCAGGGCAGTAGGCCGCCGTTCGTCGAGCTGACGGTCAGGGCGGGCGAGGCGATCCCGTCCTCGAGGAAAACCGCCCAGAGACGCTTGTGGAACTCGCGCCGCTCGAAGATGTGGAACCCTTTCTGAATGCCGCCGTCCTCCCGCCGGTAGGCCATCCCGTTCGACAGGCAGGACGAGGCGACGGGTACACTGGCGTCGAGATGGAGCGCGTTCAGGCCGCCCTTCTTGATCCACTGGTCCGCGAGGTAGGCGTAGTAGTCAACGAGGGACGGGGTGTAGTCGTTCGAGCCCCACTCGGCGGCGAAGTAGCCGGTCGTGCGTGAGTCGGCGCTGTTGTACCCCAGGCCCTCGCTCGCGACGGCGGCACTGGTGAACTCCGTCCAGCGTGCCCACGGGGTGTAGAGGACTTGCTCGAGCTGAGTGGCTGCTCGATCCTTGGAGAGTTTGTAGTGCTCGTTCCACGCTTCGGGGTCAGGGGAGGGCGGATGGAGCAGTTTCCGCCCGTCCGGCTCTATGCGGACTCCCCCCTGGCTCTCCGCGTCGGAGCGGCCGCCCGGCCATGCGATCTGGCTCATCCGCCACCCTTTCGTGAGCGGCTTGATCGGCGTGGCCATGAGCGCGAAGGTGATGGTACGCGAGCCTTTCAGTTCGTACGGTTTTCCGATGAAGTTGTGCCTGACCAGGACTGTAGCTGCGCGGCGAACGACCTCGTGGGCGCGGACGTCGTCGCTCGGGACCCAGCCCCTGTCCGAGTTGGCGAACCAGAGGAGACCCCGCAGGTCGTTGCCGAGCCAAATGATCGGCGTGAAGGTTCCGACACCGGTCTGGGAGGGGCCGTTCTTCGACGAATCCCAGACGATCTCCTCCCGGGGCTCCTTCGTTCGATTCTTTTGGGTCTCTTCGGAGAGCCCGGTCGCCTTGGGGACGGGGCCGATGGTGTAAGAGGAACCGTCCGGGGTCCCGTGGGCTTCCATGAACTCCGCATTCTCCTTCCTGAGAGGGATGACGAGCGCGAGCGATTCGACTTTGCTGGGCTTCCGTGCGGTGATCGTGAGGTCGAGCTTGAGCATTCCGTCTTGCTCGAAGAGGCCGGAGGAGTGGAACTTCAGGTCGCCCGAGCGGGCGTAGCCGCGGAACTCGATCTTGTAGTCTCTGTTGACTTTGATGGAGGGTTTCCCGGAGGTTGCGAGGATCAGCTTCTTGCCAGCGGCGACGAGTTCGATGTGTGCAGGTGCCGCGAGCAACTCTCCGCCTGCCGATGTCATCTGCTTCGGGAGGCCGAGGCTGTCGAGGTAGTACTCCCGCCCCCAGCAGCGGACAACCCCGCCGCCCTCGTACTTGACGGGTTCGAATGGGCTGAGCACTTTCTCGGTGTTGCCGATCTTGTTGCCCCACCAGGGGAACTCGCGTGCTTCGTCGAGCTTCTTGAATTCGCGGGTCACGGCGGCAAGCGGCTTGCCCGCCGCGTCGAGGAGCGATAGCTCGACCGAGTACTTCCCCTCGGTCACGGTTTCCGGTAGGCGGGCGAGGTCGTGGAGGACGTCTTTGACCCGGAGGGCCGTCTCGCCCGTTGCGACGAGTTGAGCAGAGCTGCTCCGCTTGACTGTCCAGCGTATGCTGCGAACCGCGCCCTTCTGGGGGAAGTCGCTCACGTCCGCCGAGAGCTCGAGAATCCGCCGGACCGGGTTGAAGCAGATGGAGGCGGCGAACGGCTCGGGCGATGCGCCGGCGTGCAGGACGC
>Ga0272448_1008506_pt1 | contig 10659 bp, 11 predicted proteins | sample YNPCB0191_FD_202220 | JGI IMG/M metagenome (GOLD analysis project Ga0272448, IMG submission 202220) | Hot spring sediment microbial communities from Yellowstone National Park, WY, United States - YNP-CB-019-1 | ecosystem: Environmental > Aquatic > Thermal springs > Hot (42-90C) > Sediment... | reverse complement strand
TGGCGCCGCCGGTCTTCCTATCCGCATTGCCTGCTGCGTTCAAAAAGTGTGCAGTTCTGGGTACAAACAGAACGCAACGCAATTATAGGAGTGATCTTGATGCCAGGACGGAACCGCGACATAACCAGGCTCGGCGCTTATGCCGAGATGATCGATTTTCCATGCACCAAACAGGAAATGCTGCAGATGGCCGAGGAGCAGGACTTCCCGGACGACGTCTTGAACCTTCTCGAAGACGTGCCCAACAGATTGTACACATGCGAGTCGGATCTTATCGAAGCGGCAGCCGGCTTGGGCAAGACTCGCGTCGAGGTTGGGTGATGAAACGAACATGGACGACGCTTGCAGTGGCCGCGGCTGCGGTTCTTCTCGGCGGGGCATGGTGTTACAGATGCTGGACCCACAAGCCGATGAGATTCCGGCTCGGATAAAGGAGCGCTTGTTGGTCGATCCCGAAATTTGGAACGTCACTCCCAGCGAAGGTGTGGCGACGCAGGAACGTCTGCGCAGCCGCGTTGACCTGAATGACGGATTTGGCAGAATCGCTGTTGTGGCAGGCGTAGATGTCAGTGTCCCACGATTCGGCAAGCAGGGTAAGTGCGCGATCGTGGTGCTCTCGTATCCCGATTTGGACACGCTGGAGACGAAGACGCACGTCGCTCCGGTGTCGTTTCCCTATGTGCCCGGACTGCTTGCCTTCCGCGAACTGCCGATCTTCTTCGAGACCTACAAGCTGCTGTCGAATGAGCCGGACCTGCTGCTGTTTGACGGGCACGGCTACGCGCACCCGCGCAGATTCGGGTTTGCATGCATGGCGGGAGTCTTGCTCGACAAGCCGACAATCGGCTGTGCCAAGTCGAGGCTTATCGGCGATTACTCCGAGCCGCATGACAAGTTCGGCAGCATCTCGCCTCTGATCGCGCCGGAGGGCGACAGAATAGGGGACGTCGTCCGCACAAAGGCGGGTTCCAAGCCGGTCTTTGTTTCGCCCGGACACAGAATCAGCTTCGACACCGCCACAAGCATCGTACTTCGCTGCACCCGCGCCCATCGCATCCCCGAACCGACCCGCCTCGCGCATGTCTTGACGATCTCCGACTGATGCCTTTCGACCGAACCACGGATCGGCCGGCACGCAGTTGGGAATCGCCGATCGCAGATCACGCATCCGCAAGCGCCGCATCCGTCCGCACTCGGCTCGAAAAACCAGGCATTGCTTGTCGAATCCCTTGACCGGCGCGCTTTAGTTGTCTATAATGTCGGCGCACATAGTGGTAGATAGTGGTGGAAAGGGGAGATCGACGCCGCAAATGTCGGTAAACGAGAATTCCTTGACCGAAGTCATCGTGGATCAGCGGCCGGAGGGACTCAGGGCGGTTTATCTTGTGGAAGTCTCCGATGCGCAAGAAGCGCGGACGCTTTCCAAGCTCTTTACCGACCTTGAAGCGCGCGTTCAAATCAGGCAGCTCAGCACCGGCAAGCTTGTAAGCTACGCCGTCCAGGTACACGACTCGGAGTCTTCCATTCTCGGAGAAATGGAACGGCAGCTCAAGGGCAACTACGGTTTCGTAATAACCCAACGTTCTTTCGACGAGATCATTTACCGCATCGTTGCCGACCTGTGCGCCGACACGTCAAGCAAGTTGCTGCCGATTCCGCGCTGCTGCATCTGCGGCCGCACGGAGCCCTTTCCGAGCGTCATCGTGAACCTATCCGACGAGCAAGGCCAGGTTCGTTTGCGCCGCGATTACTGCGCAAGCTGTGCTGCCTCGGCCACGGCGACAACAAACAAGGAGTTCGTAAGAAGCCTGCTTGCTTCCGACGGAAAGCATATCCGCGGCATCGAGGGAGCGCAGCTAGTTCGCCGCCGCTCGGGCAACCGACCGATCCGGTTCAAGATCAGCAGATAGCGGAGAGCGAAGAGCGAATAGCCTTGGCATCCTGAACTTGATTCAGCCGGCATAGCTGTGACTCGGATGCTGAATCAAGTTCACCGTGACGAGCTTCCGGACTTTGGACTCTTGACTTTCGACTATGTTTTCAGGCGCCTACGAGCATTCGGTGGATGACAAAGGCAGGACGGTAATCCCGGCCAAGTTCCGCAGCAAGCTGGGGCCGTCGTTTGTGATCACGCGCGGCCTGCACGGCTGTTTGTGGGTGTTTGCCGGCAGCAGGTGGCCCGACGTTCAACGCAAGCTGGTTCCTAGATCGTTTCTGGACGTGAGCGGCATAAAGTTGGAGCGTTACTTTCTGGGTGCGGCTTGTGAGTGCATTCCCGACAAACAGGGTCGGGTTGCTCTGCCTCAGATGCTGCTCGACCACGCCGGCATCAAACAGGGTGATTGCGTCCTGTTCGTCGGACTGACCGACCGCATAGAGATCTGGAGCAAGCCCGGGTGGGACAGCTTCAATGCGAGCCTGACGGAAGAGGAAATCGAGAGGTTGGGCGCGGAGGGCGATTCTCGGTAAACGGCTGTTAATCCGCGGCTGCTTTGGCGGCGGGGCCCAATGACTGCCTAGTCATTTGCCCCCCTCACGTGGTGGTAGATATACAGCGCTGCAAGCGCCGCCAGAGCGAGCACTATGGCGACATCGGCCTTGTGGAAGTAGCCTCTGAGCCGTGTGTCCCACTGGTTGCCGAGCACTTTGCCTACCCACGCCAGCCCCAGGCACCATGGCAGCGAGCCTGCGAACGTATATATGATGAACCTCGAAAAGTTCATCCGCGCTATGCCGGCCGGGAATGATATGAAGGTCCGCACCACCGGCATCAGTCTGGAAAAGAAGATCGCGGCCTCGCCGTGTTTGGCAAACCACGCGTCGGCCCTGTCCAGGTCCTTATGCCGCACGAGTATGTATCGGCCGTACTTCTCCACAAACGGCCTGCCGCCGAACTTGCCGGCCCAATATGCGACCGCCGATCCCCACACGCACCCAAACGCCCCGGCCACGCCCATCCACCAGATGCTGTACTGCGTGGGATACTTGTAGACGAGATAGCCGCCGAACGGCATTATCACTTCGCTGGGCAGTGGTATGCACGCGCTCTCGATGCCCATCATGATGACTATGCCCGAGTAGCCGAGATTCGTGACATTCGTGGTAATCCACTGGGTTACGGCGTGCACGACTGCCGACAAGCTGCTATCCTCCCCAGACTCGCCGCCAGGCCTCTACTATCGTCTTGCCGGAGTAGACCACGGTCTGCGGCGGCACCTTGCGCACGCCCTCGCGCTCGCGAATACTTTCATACACATCGTTGCGGAAGTACCTTACTTCCATTTCTACGGGTGAATCGAGCTTGAACGGCTTGATTGCACCGATCTTTTTCATCGCACCGCAGGCCTTCTCGCGGATGAGGCTGCGCACTTCTCGTGGGGGCTTGAGAACCGCCGCGTGGCGCGAGATGCCTTCTTTGACCACAGCGCACTCTACGTCCCGGCACACCGTTCTGGCTTCCGCGCACGCTTTGTCGTCTCCGCTCACCATCACGAACGGCACGTCGAACACGCCCGCCGCCGCCGCAATCAGACCTATCTCGCCCATCGGTTGACCGTTGATGCGCATCTCGACCCAGGCCGAGCTGGACATCGTGTGTTCCAGCACTGCTCCGGGCGTTCCGGCCATGGCGTGCATGCCGATCTGGAGAAGTGCGTCGAAGGACTTGTCGATAAGATGGACGTAGTCCGTGCGCGGCGTGCCCTGAATGTAGCGCGCGCCCTCATGAAGCAGGTCGTAGCGGAGGTTGCGGGTCATATTCGATCCGTGGCTGTCGAGCACAAGTATCTCCGTTGCGCCGCCGTCGATCGCGCCCTGTATCGCCGCGTTGACGTCGAGCGTCATCCATTCTCTTGCCTGCTCGTAGCCGGCGCCGTCGGAAAACGTCTGGGTCTCGTTAATGACTCCCCCAATGCCTTCCATGTCAGCAAGGATATACACTTTCATAGCCGATCGCCCTCATCACCTCAACTTACAGCTTCCGGCCTCCAACATCCAAAAAGGGAGAACGGCGGGGTTCTCCCTTTTTCGTGAAGCTTCTGATAGAATGTACGGGTTGCTCACAGAGCGCGAGCGACCTTGCCGGCCTTGAGGCACTTTGCACATACGCGCATTTTCTTCGTGGTGCCTTTTACATCGGCCCGCACGGTCTGCAGGTTGGGCAGCCAGCGGCGCTTGGTTCGCGGCGCGCGCAGCGCCCACGAGCCCGAGTGGACGTGACGTATGTTCTGACCGAACTGCGGCCCTTTGCCGCAAACATCGCACACATTGGACATATCTAAAAGGACCTCCTGAAACTCACAAGGACGCAACCGACATTTTACCATATTGCCGGCGTTCGTGCAAACAAATGCGAGATTCAAGCATAACCGAACTCATAAAGCAGCCTCGCCTGCTCGATTCGCGTGAAAGTGTGCGTCGAGCGGCGGGCATAATACGAGCCTCGGACGGTTCGCGCGCGCTTGTCGTGCGAGACGGGCACATCGCGGGAATCGTAACCGAGCATGCGATCACGTCCGCGATCGCCCAGGCCGACGATCCCGATGCGGTGCTCGATGCGCCTGTGGATTCGTTGGTGGAACCGTACCCGATCTACCTGAGCACGTCGGTTTCCGCGCGCGACGCCGCGAAGTTGTTTGCCGAACAGGGCGTCGATATGCTGCCAGTGGTGGACGGGTGGGGCGCGCTTCGCGGGGTAGTGTATCGCAAAGATGTTATGGGGATGCTTTCGAGAAACCTGCGGCCGCCGGCCGTGGGCGGAATGGCGACCCCGCTCGGAGTCTATCTTACGACCGGCTCGATAAGCGGCGGCGCGGGCAGCATCGGCCTCTATCTGACCGGCATCTCCCTCGGCGTCATGATGATCGTTGCCAAGATCCTCGGCGATGCGCTGATTGTCAAGCTTCGGATGTTGGCGACGCATTCTCTGCCGCCCCAGGTCAACTCCAAGCTGATGCTCTCCGGTACCTACGAGATCGCGGCCGCCGCCGTCAGCATCGGCATCATGCTCATGCTTCTGCGACTCTCGCCGCTGGCGGGCTATCACGCTGCCGAGCATATGACCGTGCATGCAATAGAGCGCGGCGAAGATCTGACTCCTGACGTAGTTCGACGCATGCCCCGCATCCATCCCAGATGCGGAACCAACATCCTCGCCGCGCTGTCGGTTTTTGTGCTCATAACCGCCCAGTTTCCGGGCGAGATCGCGGCTCTCATTGCCGTGGTAGTGGTAATATTGGGCAGAAAGGCGCTTGGCGACTGGATGCAGGCGGTCTTCACAACCAAGCCGCCGACCGACCGCCAGCTCAAGAACGGCATCGCTGCAGGCGAGGAAATCCTCGATCGCTTCCACGAGCACCCCAACCGCCAGGTCTACGGCTTTGCGCGGATATGGAACATGGGCTTTCTGCAGGCGGCGGCGGGAATGACCACGGTGCTTGTTGCCGTATACCTGATAGGTACACTCTTCCCAAAGCTGCCGGTGCGGTTGTAGACCACTATCGTAGGACTGCTGGGCAAGCGGCTCCGATATGACCGCTCCTGCACGCTGGAGCAGAAGATGGAGATAACGAAAGACTCGATCATAGCAGACGTGCTGCGAGAGCACCCCGAGTGCATTGAGGTGTTCGACAGACACAATATGCCGTGTCTGACTTGCGCCGGCGCTTCGACGGGCACGATCCGCGAGGGCGCGATGCTTCACGACGTCGATGCCGATCTCATCGTCGAGGAACTTCGTCGGTGTTGCTGCAGGAACCGCTAGCAGACCGCCGTCGTCGTAAATACAGCGGCACGGCGCCCTGAGTTTGTTTCGGGCTGCATCGCCCGGGTGCCGAATCAAGTTCAGTATGACACTGAATCAAGGATGACCATGAGACTCAAACGAACCCCTCTTGCTCTGCTCGTTTTCGTATTCTTGTCGATGAGCTCCGTCCCCGCCTTGGGTTTGGGAGTCAAGTATAAGACGTCGGGCACGTTCGTCGATTCGGGCGGCGGTCAGCATGCGTGGAGCGTCAACGACGCGCACACTCTGATTTGGGATTCGAGTCCGTATATTCCTGTCGGCGCGGTGTTTGTATCCCGTTATCTTGCGTGCGGCGCGGGCGAGGAAGCCTATCAAGCCGATGTCGCCGATCTGGCCATGCTCAAGAACAACGGTATCAGCGATATCGTGCTGAAAAGCGCTGGCCCCATCACGTCCGCCGATCCGTCCGCACTCCAGAGGATGATCGACTATCTCGACTCCAACGGCTTCACCTACGGCATCGAACTCGACGATGGCCCCAAAGACCCGCTCGCCGGCTACGTCATCGCCCCCAGTCGCTACAGGCTCGAAGGTCCGTCCGACAAGACGGCTTTTACATTCGCCTGGCCCGATGTAGACTCCGCCGTCTACGTCGTCGTCAGCAAGTTCGATGGCTCTATCAAGGCCAACGGCGGCGCCATAGTCAAGGATGGCAAGGCGACCATCTACCTGCCGGACGTTCTTAAGAGCAGCGAGGTCTTGATCGTCTATCCCCACAAGTCGCTTTCGAACGACGGCATGGCCGATGTGTGGAGCGGCTTTGCGGAATATCGCGACCGCGTGCTCGCCTTTTTCAAGGGCATCAAGTTCGGCGGTGGGCTGCGATTCTTTGCCGAGCCTTTCAGATGCAAGATGGATTTCACCGGCGAAATGCTCGGTTTTCTGCCCGATTCGACCGGGTTCAGGCTGGGCTTCGAGGCGTTCCTTACGAGAAGATACAAGCACGAGGGCGGACTTAACGCCGCCTGGGGCCTTAACGAGAACCTGGACTCGATCGAACGCGCGGCGCGTCTGATTCCACTCTGGACTTCGGGCAGGGGCGTCCCGTATGCCTACGACAAGGCCAGCGCACACCTGTTTTCCGTCAACCCCTCCATCGCCGCGCGAATGTGGCAGGACATTGTCGATTACCGCGACACGTCCGTTCAGGAGTATATGAACTCCATCGCCGACGTGCTCCGAAAGCAGATCGCAAACGTGCCGGTCATCTTCGCGACCTCCGTCTACTCGCGCGTCTATTCGAACCCGTTCGGAATGGGCGGCTTCGACGGCTTGGCTGCGAGGGTCAACGGCACCGGTGAGGCGCCCGCCGCTCGCGTCGCCGGACCGGTCTACTCGCTTGCCGAGGAGTCGAGCAAGTCCACCTGGTTCATCGTCTCGGGCACTCAGGCCACTTCACCTCTGAAAACCGGGGCCGAGGCGGGCTACCTCAGCGAAGCCACGCTGATGGGCACGATGGACTCCTTCCGCGAGGTCGGATGCAAGGGCTTCTTCGTGGACAATCTGTGCGCAAGTCCCGATCAGATCGGCTGGCTGGCTGCGTTCAAGAAGAAGATTTCCAAGGCCTGGACCGACTACAAGCCCGAGGTCGTCTACTATCCTGTCGATCCTCCGACCGGAGCGTACCCTCGCCGGATCGCGCCGAACACGTGGTGGCTGCCGACGCTGCGCAGGGGCGAGACTACATTCGTCGGCGACGGACTGCACGCCTACGCGATCCTCGGCGAAGGCAAGGCCTACATCTGGTCCGGCACCGGCAAGCGCACCATCACGCTTCAGACGGGCGGCGCTCGCAATGTCGGGATCGACTATCCGCCGGGCGCCAAGCTCGATATAGGAAAAAACGGCACATTCACGCTCAATCTCGAAGATACGCCCATTGCCATTCGGGGAATCGCGTTCACCCAGGTCTTTCCGCGCGAGACCGCCCAGGCCGAGATCGACAGGCTCGCTGAGCTCATCCCGGTTGCCGATAAGGCCGGCATCGACGTCAAGAAAGCGCGCGGCAGCCTCGACAGCGCGAGAAACGTGCTTGTCAAGGGGCAGGCGTATATCGCCTACGGCATCGCGCGGGACGGACTTGCCGAACTCGTCAATGCATTGGGCGCTGATATCTGGATCGAGGGCGAGAAGTCGCCCGCCAGCAACTTCGGCTCGATCACTGCCGCTCCCGGCGCCAGCGACGCTCTGGCGATGGTTCTGGATACGACAGAGCCTCCGCCGATGGCTCCTTATGCAGCCTCCTACACCTTCGAGTCGGCCGCTAATTCGAGCTACGAGATTTGGCTTGCCGCATCTCCGCCCGCAGACGGCTCCCCAATCAGCTATACTATAGACGACACGGGCTGGACGCCCGTAAACGCCGCGGACGGCAAGCTCGACAACTACGCTCCGGGGCTGGCCTGGTATAAGATTGGAACAGCCAATCTTGTCCCCGGCAGCCACACGCTTACACTGCGCATCGACGACAAGCGCGCGTCCGACGGACGCTACTACTTCGCCATCGACGCGCTCGTTCTGAGTCCGGGGCGGTTCAAACCCAACGGCATCGTCAGGCCATACTGATCGAGGCATCCGGGGATGGGGATGCGGTGAGCGCGAGACGTCGGCCTCGGCCGGCGTATGCGAGACCGCACCGACCGAGAAAAAGACGGAACCCGGACGACATCTACAACCTGTTCCGAAGCGGCAGGCACATCGCATTCCGCTGGCATCGATTCACGCGTGCAATTGGTGATCTGTGTGTGGGACTCGGCGGCGCGGTCTCGAAGCGAATCGGACTTGACGGCGACCGCTCCCGGCCCAGGCGCGCGTCCGACTCAAAAGATGACGAGGATCCTCCCAAGTCCTCGATCCGGCCGAAGCTGATCTGGCACACGATTCTAATAGCCGTCCCCGTCGCGCTCTGCCTCTGGTTGGGGCCGGTGCACCGCGTTGTCGATGCGACCGCGGGCGCGGCCTACAATGCGATACCGGAAGAGATATACTCGCCTTTGTCGGATGGGACCGCGCCCGACCCCGACGAGTCGGACGACGGTACGTCGATCATCATCCGGCTGCCCCGCTGGTCTTTGTGTTGGCATGCTCCAGCATAGGGACATCCACCACAGCCGGCATGGTCAACCGGCTTGAGGCGCTTGACCAGAAACGCTGCGGCTGCAGCGACAATCAGTCCCACTATGACCCACTGGATGATTTCACTCATCCCTGCCCCACCGCCAATCCGAGCCGGTAGACCGCGAACCCCACCGCATAGGCCAGCGCCAGCGAGTAGCCGACTGCGAACAGCGTCCAGCCCCAGGAGTTCGTCTCGCGTTTGATGGATGCGATCGTTGCGATGCACGGCACGTAGATCAGGCTTACCACCATGAACACATAGCTCGTAAGCGGCGTGAACGACGTCCTGAGTGCGCCGGCCAGATCGCCCGCTGCGTGCCTTGTGCCGTAAAGCACGGCGAGCGTGCTTACCACGATCTCCTTCGCGCCGATTCCGAAGAGCAGCGCCACCGCCGCCCGCCAATCCATTCCCAGCGGCTTGACCACCGGCTCGATGGCGCGCCCGAGATGACCGACCAGGCTGTCCGGACCGGCAAACTGCGTTCCCCACGGCAGCGAGCCCAGCGCCCAAATCACAACCGATGCCGCCAGGATTACCGTTCCCGCCTTTGTCAGAAACAGCAGCGCTCGCTCCCACACGTGCAGCAGCGTTCCCCGCAGCGTGGGCATTCGATACGGCGGCAGCTCCATTACAAACGGCGACGCTGCCTTTGGAAACAGCACCTTCCTGAACAGCTTGCCGGACGCTACTGCCAGCAGCACGCCCAACGCATAGATCGAGAAGATCACCATTGCGCCGCCGGACGAGAAGAATATGCCCGTGAACAATATGTAGATCGGCAGTCGCGCCGTGCACGACATAAGCGGGTTGATCAGAATCGTAATCAGCCGGTCCTCGCGAGTGTCCAGCGTGCGGGTAGCCATCACGGCAGGCACGTTGCAGCCGAATCCCATCAGCATCGGGATGAACGACTTGCCGTGCAGGCCGACGAGATGCATGGACCTGTCCATCAGAAACGCCGCCCGCGCCATATAGCCGGAATCCTCGAGAAACGAGATGATGACAAAGATGATCACGATATTGGGCAGAAACTGTATGATGCCGCCCACGCCGTGTATCACGCCGTTTATTATTAGCGAGCTGAGCGGTCCCGGCGGCAGCGCGCTTGCGGCCCGGATTCCGAGCGCGTTCACGCCGTGCTCGATCCATTTCTGCGCGTAGCCGCCAAGTCTGAAGGTAAGCTCGAACGTCAGCCACATCAGCCCCAGGAATATGGGAATTCCAAACATGCGATGAAGCAGCACGTTGTCGATCTTATCGGAGACGGCATCCTTGTCCGCCGCCGGCGCGCGCGTGACGATCTCGCGCAGCAGGCCGCCGACGAACCCATATCTGCCGTCCGCGATCACAGCCTCGACGTCGCCGCCGAAGCCGTACTCGAGGTGGGCGCGGGTCTCTTCGAGCTTGCGCAGCGTGTCGTCTGGATCGCTAGAACAGCGCGCCAGCCGCATCTTCGCATCCTGGTCGCCCTCCAGCGACTTCACCATCAGCCATCTCAGTCGCGGCTCGCACTGCGGCGACACTTTCAGCCGCCGCTGCAAGTTCGAAATCTCCACCTCTACTTCGGGGCTGTGGCGCGCGCTCCGGGGATTGATGCGGCCGGCCTGTGCAAGCGAGACTGCCTTGTCCAAGATCGTCTGAATGCCGATGCCTTTGGAGGCGACGGTCGGCACCACTTCCGCCCCGACCAGGCTCGCGAACTTATCGATGTCGAGTTTCTGGCCCATGCCCTCTGCGA
>Ga0272448_1008504_pt1 | contig 10660 bp, 9 predicted proteins | sample YNPCB0191_FD_202220 | JGI IMG/M metagenome (GOLD analysis project Ga0272448, IMG submission 202220) | Hot spring sediment microbial communities from Yellowstone National Park, WY, United States - YNP-CB-019-1 | ecosystem: Environmental > Aquatic > Thermal springs > Hot (42-90C) > Sediment... | reverse complement strand
TTTTAATTTCATTTGAACTTAAAAGGATTTTGTAAATTTTATAAAGAACGGGCGAAAGCGCTTCAATTTTATCAAAATTTCTCTCTTTAAGGTCTTTTGCTATTTCTGATTCGGTGATTTTTTCCCTTTCGTCAAGCGTCAGAAGTTCCAATTTCTTCTTAAAGAATTGTTTTGCTATTTTTCTGCTTTCTTCAATAAGTTTTTTCGGCTCTTGAGATGAGAGAAACTTTTTTAGCCCCTCCCATTCGCTTTCCGATTTCGGCTCAAGGTGAATCTGCCTTAAATGGACAACCTGAACGAAATGCTCCGCCTTTCGCAGAATTTCATAACTTTTTCTTATTTCCTCTTCCTCTTCTGAATTCAAACTGCCGTTTTCTCTCAGGAGGTGGATTGATTTTAGAGTGTTTTTTTCAATTTTCGCCGATGCGATTGAAAGCGCCTGAATCGCAAATTCAATGTCTCTTATTGACCCTTCGCCCTCTTTCAAATCTCTATTTTTGTCGGCGATGTTTTGCAATGTTTTCTGCCTTGATTTGATTATCTCTTTCCAAACTGCGGGGTCTTCCTTTTCAATAACGACAAGTTTGTGCATTTTTGAAATGAAATCCTCGCCAAGAGCGGCGTCTCCATAAAATGTCCTCGCTTTTATCCACGCCTGTTTTTCCCAAAACTGCGCTTCTTTTTTGTAATAATCAAAAGCGCTTTTTATCGGAATTGTGAGTCTGCCGTCTTTTCCTCTGGGCCTTAAATTAAAATCAACTTTAAACCCCGATAAAGAGAGCATCTCTGAAGTCAAAATCTCGTAAACATTTCTTGCTATTTTTTCAAAATAGTCGCCGTTGAAAAAGCCCTTGTCTGTTTTTCCGTCCTCTTCGTAGAATGTTATTAAATCTATGTCGGAAGAGTAGTTAAGTTCCTGCGCCCCCCATTTTCCCAAAGCGAAAAAGACGAACTTTGTTTTAACAAGTTTTTTGCTTTCCAACCTGTGATACGGCATCCCCATTTCATTCATTGCTTTATGTTCGGAAAGATAAACTGCGGTGGAAACAATTGCGTCTGCGATGTCGCTTAAAGCCAAAGTAGCCTCGTCAAAGTTCATAATTGAGAGTATGTCAAGAACAACAACCGCTGAAAGATGGACAAGGCGGAAATCGTTAATGACTTTTTGTGGACTGTCTGAAGAAGAGAAAATTTTTCTCTGCAAAGAGTCTTTCATTTTGCTTAAAGAAAGATTTTCTTTGTTTCTTGTCAGGGCGAAAAAATCTTCAAGCAAATCTTCTTTTGAATAAATATGGAGAAAAAGCGGCTCTGAAATTGAGGCGATAAGAGAAAGGGCAAGAATATCCCAATCGTTTTCAGGAAGTTTTCCCCTTTGAAGATATAGCCGCATAAGAGAATGAGCCCTTTCCGGAAAGGGCATCCTGTGGGAATACCTTTTAATAATTTCGTCAACAATTTTTTCTTTTTCAGCCATTATTGTGGTTTTCCACTTGACACATAAATAAAAAATGGTAGTCTATTCTTTTAAGGAGGTTTTTATGGAATCCATAATCCTTGTCATCACTACAGCAAATTCCGAAGAACTTGCGGTAAAAATAGCGGAAACGCTTGTTCAGAGGGGCTTCGCCGCCTGTGTCAATATAATCAAGAAAATCCGCTCTATTTACAGATTCAAAGGCGAAGTTTGGGATGATGAGGAATTCCTCCTTTTGATAAAAACAAGGGAAGGTTTAAAAGGCGAAGTTGAAGAGGCGATAAAAGAGATTCACACTTATGAACTTCCCGAAATTCTGGTGATAAATCTTTCTGACAGCGAGCCGAAGTTTCAGCAGTGGATTCTTGACTGCACCGTTTCAAGATTTTAGATTTTCTGAAAGATAAAATCCAAGAAAAAAGCAAATTTCTGTTTAAGAACAACATTTGTCAAAAGTTTTCTTAAATGTTTCTTTTAACCTCTTAATCATCTATCACCTACAATAAAATTATATCATTTAAAACAGAGAATTTGAAGCAACGGAGATTTTGTGGATTGGGGTGGATTGTTGCGGAATAAAGTGGAAATCTCAACATAAGAAGTCTCGGCAAGGAATAGAGACTTTCTCACTTTATCTGCCAAAAGGAAGCAGTAAGAAATATGGTCTGCCGCTGCTTAAATCTTTTTTTCTTTCAAACTCTTGCTTTTTTTGAAGGGATGAAACCCTCTCTTGCAAATGAGAAGTAACTGTTTCCTCCTATTACTATGTGGTCAAGAAGGCGGATGTCAAGGTGTGATAGAAGAAGTTCAAGTTTTTCAGTAAGAAGTATATCCTCTTCGCTCGGCGTTGTGTTTCCAGAAGGGTGATTGTGGGCAATGATAAGGGCGGCGGCGTTTTCCTTCAACGCTTCTTTTATAACCTCTCTTGGATGAACAGCGCTTCCGTTTATTGTGCCTCTGAAAAGTTCTGAAAATGAAATTATTGAATGTTTTTGATTTAAAAATATTGCCGCAAAAACTTCATAAGGAAGGTCTCTCAATCTCGGCTTTAAAAACTCGTAAGCGTCTTGAGCGCCTTCTATCCGTTCAGACTCTTTTAGGGTCTCATAGGAAAATCTTCTTGAAAGTTCAATAGCCGCCGAAAGAGTTATAGCCCTTACAGTTCCGATTTTGGAAATAGAGGAAAGTTCTTTTGGGCTTTTTCCCGCCATTGCCCTTAAAGAGCCCGCTTCTTTGAAAAACTGCTTTGCGAGTTCAACAGAACTGACCCCTTTTCTGCCAGTGCGGAAAAGTATTGCTATCAATTCGCAGGTTGTAAGGGCGTTAACCCCTTTTGTTATCGCTCTTTCTCTTGGCCTTTCTTCAAGCGGCAGTTCTTTTATTCCTAAAAATGAGGGTCCGTTCATTTTTTCCTCCTTTTTCACCATCTTTCGTATTCGCTCCATTTCTTGTTTTTGCACCTGAATATTTTAATTCTTCCGTCAATTCCAGTGACCCTTATCGCCCAGCCGTCGTCTCCCAAACCTTCTGAAATGTAAAGAGTTCCCGGTGTCGCAGTCGCTTTTGGGCTAAAAGTCAGAATATCTCCCTTTCCAAACCTAATTGCATCTTGACCGTTCAGTTTGTTGTTTGAAGGGTCCTTTGTCACTCCTTCAGGAATTGCTATCCTTGCGCTTTCTTTTGTCAGAAGTTCGGGCTGGGAGACAGCCTTGTCTATGCCTTTTGTTATGTCTTGAGTTGTTATTCCGTCAAAATCTCCGTCTTTGTAAATTGTCGCCCAAACTTCGCCGTTTTTCTCTTTGAAAACTATGCCGAAATTTACTCCTTCGGCTATGCTCCTTGCCCTTGCTTCAGAAGTTAACGCCTGAAATGTTCTTACAAGAGTTTCTGCTATGCTTTTTTCTTTCATCGCCGCAATAGCGCTTACTGAGATGATGAACAAAACCGTAAGGATTATCAAAACAACCATTGACTCAATAAGTGTAAATCCCTCTTCGCCTTCATCTTTTAACCTTTCTTCTCTTTTTTTAGTCTCTGAAATCATTTTTTCCTCCTTTCTAATAAAAAAGGGGGCGGATTTCCCGCCCCCGAAGCGATACCCCCTCCAGTTAAAGGGTCACATAGGGCTTCATCTGCTCAAATGTTTTGTCTCCGATGCCTTTTACATTTTTCAGTTCTTCCACAGTTTTGAAGGACTTTACACTGTTTCTGTATTCAATTATTCTCTTTGCCATTGCTGGTCCAACTTTTGGAAGTTGCTGAAGTTCTTTTTCACCTGCTGTGTTGATGTTGATTTTTCCTGTGGGAAGGGCTTTCTTTGCCGCTCTCGGGGCTTTGGGGGCGCTTTGTGATTTTGCTGAAGCGTTTCCGCTTTGGGGGGTGTCAGCGCTCGCTGGAATAGAAGCAGCCAAAAGCGCAGCAACCAAACAAACCATTGAAACAACCAATCCGACTTTCTTTACTAATCCTTTCATCTTTCTCTCCTTCTGCCTTTTTAAGGCTCAAAATTTTTTAATTTCCTAAACTTTACCAACTTAACCTTTTCTTTTTTTCTCTTCCGCCGGCTCAACTTCTTCTTTCATCGCCTCCTTTCCGCCGGACACTTTACACATCGCAAGGGGCGTGCCAAGTCGTGCCAATGGCGATAAGTGATTGAAAATCAAGAAGATAGATGCTGTTGTCAGATTTTTGGGAAGCAGGGTTTTTGTGAATAAGGTAGGATTAGGTGACTTAACTGGTTTATTATCAGTAAGTTAAATCACTCAAAAAAATTTAAACTTCTGATGGGGCAAAATTTTGGTGGTAGTTCATATCTTTCAGATTATAAAGTGGTTATTTTAGGAAAAAGTTCAATAAAAGGGCTAAATCAAGACAAAAATTGATTTTCAGGAAACAAGTTTCTTCAATTCGGTGATTTTTTCAATTTCTCCGATAACAATAACTGCGTCTCCATTGTTGAGAATCGTATCTGCTTTAGGGTTGAATTCAAATTTTCCGCACGCTCTTCTTAATGCTACGACAACACACCCGCTTTTTTTAGGTATTTGGGCTTCCATAAGCGTTTTTCCTAAAATCGGGCTTGAAGATGTTATCATTGCCTCTTCAACTCTCAATTTGCCGTCTTTCTCTCGTATCATTTTGTCAATGAAGTCAACAACTGCAGGGCGAATCAGTTCTGAAGCCATTCTCAATCCGCCGATGTGAGCGGGACAAACCGCTTTGTCGGCGCCAGCCCTAATCATTTTCTCGCTGTTTTCCTCTTCGTTCACTCTCGCGATTATTCTCAAATTTGGATTTAACTGCCTTGCTGTAAGAACAACAAAAAGGTTTTCGCTGTCGGTAGGCAGGGCGCTCACGAAGCCCTTTGCCCTCATAACGCCAGACTTTTCAAGAGTCTTTTCGCTTGTGGCGTCGCCAAGAAGCGTAAAAAAATTGTGGGAGGATGAATCAAATTCAGCAAGGTTTTTTTCGTTGGAATCAACAGCCACAAGGGGGTATCCCATTCTCAAAATTTCATAAGCGATGTTTTTTCCAACTCTTCCAATCCCGACAAGAATAAAATGGTCCTTAAGTTTGTCAATATTTTTTTCCATTCTGCTTTTCCTCAAAATTTTTCTCAAATCGCCTTCAACGACAAAGGCAGTAAGATTTGTAATACCATAAACAATTGTGCCCATTCCAAACAAAATTAGGATAATCGTGAACCATTCGCCTTTCAGGTCAAGATTTCTTACTTCTTTAAAGCCTACGGAAGAAACTGTGATGATTGTCATATAAAGTGATTCTGTAAAAGACCAGTCTTCCACTATCATATATCCCAAAGTTCCGCCTACCAAAACGCCGAACAGGCAGATAAGAGAAATATAGATATTTTTTAAAGGAGTTGGTTCTTTAGCCATTTTTGCTCCAAAAGAAATTCTAACACAAAACAAACAAAATTAAAGATGGAATTGTTTCTTTAAGAGGAAGAATTAAGGTTTAAAATATTATTTAAGGAAGGAGCAGAATTGAGGGTTTTAAAAGAAATGTTAAACAGAAATATTCCAAAAGAGCGTCAAAAACCAAAGTTTGGTATAATAAGCAATGGCGTTTAAGGAGGAATTGAATTGACTAATTTTAGCCCGCGCATTTTGGCAAAAGCATTTCTTATCTTGAGTGTTTCATTATTTTCTCTTTCACTTTTTTCTTACGGAGATGCAACAATTGAGAAGATGGTTGACTCTTGCATTTGGCTTTCTTCCCCTTCGCTCAAAGGTTTTCTTGGCGTCTATAAAAAGGAGGTCATCGCTGGAGTGAACGAAGTTTTTGAATCTGATTCTAACTTAAACTCAGAGGCTCTTTGCACAAAACTTGAGAGAGAGTTTGAGGAACTTCCCGTTATCGCATCAAGACAACCCTCTTTTGAGGTGATTGCAAACAGGTTTGGGAGAATTGCAGGATATGTCTTTTTGCTTGACGACCCTTTGAGGGAAACAAAAGATGAAAAAATTATTGAAATCAGGCTTGATTACTCAAAATACATAGATTTAAAAATCTCAAAACTTATTTTGACTTTTGACGGCTATGAAACCCCTCCACTTGAAAATCCTTTCTGCAACTATTTTCAGAAGAGAAAAGAAGATTTTCAAAGATACATTGATTCCATACTTTTTTGCTACTATCCGGAGGGAAAGAAAGTTTCATCAAAGACATTTGACGACAGGTCTAACGCGTTCGGCGCCGCTCAGAGAATCTTGTCAAGGAGCGTTTCAGACGCCGCCAAAGTGTGGTTTGAAGTTTGGAAAAAAATGGACGGCGACATAAGCGGAACGCCGTTTCTTGAAAAGAAGGGGAAATCAAAATGAAAAATCTTGAAGTTCACAGAGCGATTATTTCGGTTTCTAACAAAGAAAACATTGTTCCGTTTGCCCGCTTTCTCTCTTCACGGGGCATAGAAATTCTTTCAACAGGCGGAACGGCTAAAATTCTCAAACTTGAAGAAATTCCCGTTAGAGAGGTGAGCGATTTCACAGGTATGAAGGAAGTTATGAGCGGAAGATTGAAAACGCTCCACCCAAAAGTTTTTGGAGGAATACTTGCAAGAAGAACGCAGGAAGACCTTCAGTCTCTTGACGAATTGGGAGGAGCGCCGATAGACCTTATCGTTGTCAATTTTTATCCTTTTGAGGAAACGGCAAAAATCAAAACCGCAACATTTGAGGAACTTATTGAAAAAATTGACATAGGCGGACCTTCTATGGTCAGGGCTGCCGCCAAGAATTTTGAATCGGTTTGCGTTGTGGTTGACCCAAAGGATTATTCTGTTTTGATGGAGCAAATAAAGAAAAACGGGGGTATCGACTACAAGACAAGACTAAAACTTGCCTCCAAGGCGTTTGAAGTTACAGCAAGATACGACGCCGCAATAGCGATGAAACTTTCTCACATCGTTTCTGAAAGCCACTCTGATTTTCCTCCCTTTATGCCCCTTTTCTTCCAGAAAGTGGAAGATTTGAGATACGGGGAAAATCCGCACCAGAAAGCCGCTTTTTACAAAGACGAAGAGAGATATCTTGGAAATCTCATCAAACATCAGGGAAAAGAACTTTCATACAACAACATTGTTGACATAGACGCAGCTTACGGGCTTGTTTTGGATTTGCCCAAACCTGCGTCAGCCGTGATAAAACACACCAACCCCTGTGGAGTTGGGCTTGGAGAGAGCCCTTTGTCTGCCTTCAAGAGAGCAAAAGAAACTGACCCCCTTTCATCATTTGGCGGAATTGTGGCTTTCAATGTTCCTGTTGACAAGGATGCTGCGCTTGCACTTACCGAGATGTTCCTTGAAGTTGTTGTCGCCCCGAGGTTTGAACCTGACGCTCTTGAAATTCTCTCAAAAAAGAAAAACTTGAGAGTAATTTCTATCACCGAACAAAAGTTTTTTGAGGGGCTCAACTACAAAAGAGTCGCCGGCGGAATTCTTGTTCAGGAGAGCGACACATTTTTGGACGACAGGGAGAGAAAAGTTGTCACAAAAAGAGAGCCGACAAAAGATGAAATGGAAGCGCTTGAACTTGCTTACACCATATGCAAGCATGTTAAATCCAACGCAATTGTTCTTTGCGACAAAAATGGAACGGTTGGAGTTGGAGCGGGTCAGATGAGCAGGGTTGATTCTGTCAAAATAAGCAAAATGAAAGCGTTTAAGGAAATAAAAGGGTGTGTAGCGGCATCTGACGCTTTCTTCCCATTTCCCGACGGGATTGAGGAGTTGGGAAACGGAGGAATAACAGCTGTCATTCAGCCGGGAGGAAGCATTAAGGACAAAGAAGTAATTGAAGAGGCGGACAAATTCAATATGGCGATGGTGTTCACCGGAAGGAGACATTTCAGGCATGGCTAAATTTTTCAGGTTCATCTTTCTTTTGGCAATTCCTTTTTTCTGCCTTAGTTTGGAGAACAGAAAAAACAGCGGCACAAGAGAGTTTTTGGAGAAAGTTCAAAAATTTCAGGAAACAATTAAAACGCTGAAAGTTTCTTTTATTCAGACAAACGATTTTAAGATGCTGAAAACCCCAGAAGTTTTAAAGGGAACAATTTACATTAAAAAGCCCGATGCGATGCTGTATCTTTATGAATATCCCGAAAAACTTTACTACCTTGTAAAAAAAGGCGAACTTCTTGTTTATAATCCGAAGAAAAAAGAGGCGATGGTTCAGGATGTTGAAAGATACCAGACAAAGGTAATGAAGTATATGGGGGCGCAACTTCCTTTCAAGGAACTTGAAAAAAAATTTGATTCTGAAATTGTTGAAGATTCTAATAAAATTGTACATCTCTCTTTTTATCCAAAGAAAAAATCTTTGCAGAAAAAACTTTCATCTCTTGATTTTTGGGTTGACGAAGACGCCTTGACAATTCAGAAAATTCAAGTTTCTGAAGCGGAAGGCGACAAAGTGATATTTGACTTTAAAAACTGGGATATAAACCCCGAACTTGAGGACCAGATTTTTGACATAAAAATACCAAAGGGAGTAAAAGTAAAAAGAAGCGGAGTTAACATCAAAGAGCCGTTCCAATAGGTGAAATTATGGGAGATAACGAAAGAGGAGACAGAGCGTCAGATTTTCCTTTCCCTTCAACTTTAAAAAAGTCTTACGAGGAATCGGAAAGGGAGCTTCTTTCAACTGTAAAGGAAAGAGTTTTAAGGGGAAATTCATTAAGCGAAATCCTTGAGACAGTTTTTAAAACCTTTGGAGATATTCTGACTTTTGACAGGATGGCTCTGGCGTTTCTTGAGGAAGACGGAAAAAGGGTTGTATGCAAATTTGCAAGGACAAAGTACAAAACTGTTTATATGAAAGAAGGTTATTCACTTGATTTGGCAATGACTTCTCTTGGAAAAGTTCTTGCCGCCCAAAGCCCGAGAGTTATTTCTGATCTTTCAATTTACAAACTTCAGAGAAGGGCGAGCGTTTCAACCGAAATGCTCATAAGAGAGGGCTTAAGGTCAAGTATGATAACTCCGCTCTATTCAGAAAAAAAGCCGCTCGGGTTTCTCTTTTTCAATTCAACTTACCCAAACGCTTACGGAGAAAGAGAATTGAAGATTCTCAATGAACTGAAAGACACGCTCTCTTTTGCAATAGAAAAAGCGTATTACATTGAAGAGCTTCAAAAAGCGCTTGATTCATACAAAGAACTTTTGAACTTTGTAAGCCACGAAATTAAAAACCCGATTTCTTCCCTGATAACTCAAGGAAGACTTCTTGAACAGGGCTTTCTTGGCGAAATGGCGCCGCCTCAAAAAGAGATTGTTGCTAAGATGGTCTCAAAAGCGGAATATCTTTTGGGGCTTGTGAGGAACTATCTTGACCTTTCAAGGATTGAACAAGGGCGACTTCAGATTAACATCAAAGAGAATGTAAATTTTGTAGAAGAAGTTGTCAAAGAGGCGGTTTCAATAGCCCTTCCTCAAGTTGAACAGAAGAAAATGGTTTTTGAACAAAAAATTGAGGGTGAGCAGTATTCCCTCTCAATAGACCCAAATCTAATTAAAATTGTTGTGATAAACCTTCTCGGAAATGGCGCCCAATACGGAAAAGAGGGCGGCAAAATTGAATTGAATGTTGATTTCAAAAATGATGGAGTTTATGTAAGCGTCAAAAACGAAGGCGAGGGCTTCACGGAAGAGGCAAAATCAAAACTTTTCAGGAAGTTCTCCCGTCTTGAAACATCAAAAGCGCTGGGAATAAAAGGAACAGGATTGGGTTTGTATATAACTTGGTGGATTGTTACTCAGCATAAAGGATGGATTGATGCGGTTTCAGAACTGGATAAATACGCAAAATTCACCTTTTTCCTGCCAAGAAATATGTGATAGCGAATAGAAGGAGAAAAAATGATTATAGATGAAAAAAAGATATGGGATACGCTCGCAAAAAAAGCCTCTTCAGACAAATCGCTTGTTAAAGAGATATTAAGAAAAGCGATGGAGTTAAAAGGGTTGTCTTTAGAGGACATCCCGCCACTTTTAAGAATAAGTGATCCCGAACTTCTTGACAATCTCTTTACCACTGCTAAGAATGTAAAAGAACAAATTTATGGCAAAAGACTTGTCTTATTTGCCCCGCTTTATATTTCAAATCTCTGTGCAAATGAATGTGTCTACTGTGCTTTTCGGGCAACCAACAAAAGTTTAAAGAGAAGGGCTTTAAATTATGATGAAATAAGGAAAGAAGTGGAACTTTTGGTTGACCAAGGTCATAAAAGAATTCTCCTCGTTGCGGGCGAATCTTATCCTAAGGAAGGGCTTAACTACATTCTTAAGGCGATAGACATAATTTACAGCGTCAAAAACAAAGGCGAAATTAGAAGAGTAAATGTGAACATAGCCCCTCTTAAACTTGAGGAGTTCAAGGAACTAAAAGATCGTCATATCGGAACTTACCAACTATTTCAAGAAACCTACCATCGGGAAACTTACAAGAAAGTTCATCTTGGGGGAGTCAAAAAAGATTACGATTTCAGAATTACCGCTATGGACAGGGCAATGGAAGCGGGAATTAACGATGTGGGAATAGGAGTTTTATTCGGGCTTTTTGATTACAGGTTTGAGGTGATGGCGATTTTACAGCACGCAAACTACCTTGACAGCAAATATGGGACTGGTCCCCATACTATAAGCGTCCCGAGGCTTGAGCCGGC
>Ga0272448_1008502_pt1 | contig 10662 bp, 6 predicted proteins | sample YNPCB0191_FD_202220 | JGI IMG/M metagenome (GOLD analysis project Ga0272448, IMG submission 202220) | Hot spring sediment microbial communities from Yellowstone National Park, WY, United States - YNP-CB-019-1 | ecosystem: Environmental > Aquatic > Thermal springs > Hot (42-90C) > Sediment... | reverse complement strand
TCATTGCCGGTGCGTCTCCGCACAATCCTATGCAACTCACCGACTCGAATGTAAACAGTCCGTCGGGAGTGGTATCACCGACCGACAGATTCAAATGATGACATATCGCGTGTCGGATCGATTCCGCGCCCTCTACATGGCAGGGTGGGCTGTCGCATAAGCGTATAACGTATTTGCCTTTAGGCTGAACTGCAAATAGCGAATAGAAAGTAGCAGCTCCATATACTTCGCTTGCCGGTATGGCTAAGTAAGAAGCGGTCTCTTCCATCGCATTTGTCGGCAGATAACCTGTCCGAGTTTGTATTGCCTGGAGAATCGGGATAAGGCTGTCTCGGCTCTTAGAGAAAGCCATAATGATCTCCCTGCAGTCTGCGATAGGCTTGTCTGAACACTTGGTGCATTTCCTGGTTTCCAATACAGTTCACCTCCAGAATCTCTGTAATGCCATCGAACTACTCAACATCGATCTCCATTTCGTCCCCATCAGCTGCAGGGTATTTAGATCGAGGGGTATAGTGTGTATGCAGCAGAGTATGAGATTTGTGACCAAGCGGCGTAATGAGAAAGTCTTCATAGAGTGCCTTCACCGCCGGATTGTCATGCGACTTGCGGAATTCCAGGCTTGCATCCTCATCATAGATCGCCTGCATGCGTGCTTTGCGGATATCATCATTAGTGGGAATCGGTTGTCCGCCTCCACCCAGACATCCTCCGAGGCAGCACATGATCTCTATGAAATGATAATCTGCTTCTCCGGAATCGACTTTCTCCATGAGCTTTCTTGCGTTTGCAAGGCCGCTGGCTACTGCAACTTTTACGTCAAGGTCTCCTACCTTGATGGTGGCTTCCTTGACCCCCTCCAGGCCTCTTACATCGACGAGGTCTATGTTGCTTAACGTCTGACCGGTTACCACTTCGTATACAGTTCGAAGTGCCGCTTCCATGACACCGCCGGTGGCGCCGAAGATCACTGCCGCGCCGGTCGATATGCCAAGCGGTTCGTCGAATCGGGAATCGGGGAGGCTGGGGAAATCGATTCCCATTTCTCTAATCATCTTTGCCGCTTCACGAGTAGTGAGCACTGCGTCCACATCCGGTACGCTCGGGTTGCTCTGCATCTCCGGTCGCTCGCACTCAAACTTCTTTGCAGTGCACGGCATGATGGAAACCACGTATATGTCGCTGGGTGACACTCCGATCCTATCGGCGTAATATGTCTTTGCCAGCGCCCCAAACATCTGCTGCGGACTCTTGCATGTCGAGAGATGCGGCAGTAGTCGAGGATAAAAGTGCTCGATGAACTTGATCCAGCCGGGTGAACAGGAGGTGATCATCGGAAGTGTGCCGCCGGTCTGTAACCGCTGAAGGAGTTCGTGGCCTTCCTCTATGATGGTCAAGTCGGCGGTGAAGTCGGTGTCGAATACCTTGTCGAAGCCAAGGGCTCGAAGGGCAGAGACCATCTTTCCCGTAACGCGAGTTCCGGGTGGCAGGCCAAACTCTTCGCCTATGGCGGCTCGAACTGCCGGTGCCGTCTGGACGATCACGTGCTTCTTGGGGTCTGAGAGGGCCTTCCATACATCGGAAGTAGCGTCTTTTTCCTGAAGTGCCCCGACGGGACATACGGAAATACACTGTCCGCAGAGTACGCAGGCTACATCAGAAAGATCCTTCTTCATGGCGGGGACAATTGCACACTCGAATCCACGGTCGGTTGGAAATAGCGCGCCTACGCCCTGCACCTGCTGACATACGGTAACACAACGTCGGCAGAGCACGCACTTGGAACTGTCACGCACTACGCTGGGACTGCTCGTGTCGGTGATTCGCTTTGGCATGACTCCTTCGAATCGAGATTCTTGTATTCCCAACTGCTTAGATATTTGCTGGAGTTCGCAGCTCAGGTTTCTGCCGCAAGTAGTGCACTCCTGTCTGTGAGCCGAAAGCATGAGTTCGACTACGGCACGGCGAGCAGAACGAACTCTTGCCGTATTGGTTCGTACCACCATACCGTCTGCAGCAGGATATACACAAGATGCCTGCAAACCTCTGCCGCCTTGAACTTCTACAAGACACACTCTGCAGGCGCCTATGGCATGAACACCGTTCAAATAGCAGAGGGTGGGGATGCCTATGCCCGCAGTCTTAGCTGCTTGAAGTATGGTGCTGCCCTTTGGTACCGATACTTGAATTCCATCTATCGTTAAGGATATGTTTTCCATTGGCTGACCTCACTCTCTAGCTGGTCGCATCGCAGCGCAGGCATCTGTTTGCCTCCGCGATGGCGTCATCTCTACTGAATCCCAACTCGACCTCTGCATCTCTGGTTCTTTGGTCTACGGGGATTGCGTGCATCTTTGCTCTCGGTGTCTCTACAACGTCATCGACATCTTCGGGGGGCGCGGGAATGGAGATATCGGAAATATCCGAAGGAATCTCGCCGCTGAATCCCAAATATCGGTCGATGCCCTGTGCCGCTCTTACGCCTGCTCCTATCGCCTCGATTACCGTTGCCGGGCCGCTGACCGCATCTCCACCGGCAAAGATGCCGTTGCAGGACGTCATGGAGGAGACTCTGTCGGACCATATCTTGCCCCGCTTTGTCTCAACGTCAGTGTTGGAAATGAATGTTATGTCGGGCTCCTGACTGATTGCCGAAATAACGCTGTCAACCGGGAGATCGACAATTTGGTCGGTAACGGGCTTTGGGCTTCGTCGGCCGCTCTTGTCGAATTCGCCTAGTTCGAGAAGCTGGCATCGGAGCGTCTTGACATGCCCATTTTCGCCGACTATCTCGACAGGTAGAGCCAGGAATTGGATCTCTACGCCTTCATGCTCGGCTTCGGCGATTTCGTATGGATCGGCAGGCATATCATCGCGGAGTCGTCTGTAAACTACCATGACATTCTTTGCGCCCAATCGCTTAGCTGTTCGTGCAGCGTCGATTGCCGCATTCCCACCGCCGATTACCGCAACGTTATCACCGACTGCGATGCACTTGTCCAATGAGCAGTCACGAAGGAATTGGATGGAATCGTACACGCCCTGCAAGTCTTCGCCGGGGATTTCCAGCTTCCAACTCTTGTCCGCTCCGGGGGCAAGATACACCGCGTCATAAGTATTGACGAGATCGTCGAATGACACATCAATGCCCACCCGCGTATTGGTCTTGATCTCTACGCCCAGGTCTGCGATTGCCTGTATCTCCTGGCGCAGCACATCCTTGGGTAGGCGATAGCCGGGAATGCCCCACATCAACATTCCGCCGGCTTCCGGCAGTGCCTCGTAAACAGTCGGTGCGTGCCCCATCCTGGCCAAATGGTACGCTGCGGTCAGCCCAGCAGGTCCGCCACCTACAATCGCCACTCTCTTGCCGGTCTCCACACCTCTCGTTCGGACGCGTGGAGATGTACCTTCGAGGTAGACTACATCAGCCGCATACCGCTTCAGATTACGAACAGAGAGAGGTTCATCTACTTGTGCTCTACGGCATTTCGATTCGCACGGAGCGTTGCAAACTCGCCCGCATACGGCGGGGAAGGGATTATGATCGCGTACTATGCGAACCGCATCCTGGAACCTGCGCTGTGTTATCAGGCTGATGTACTTGGGAACACTCGTTCCTGCAGGGCACGCATGTGCGCACGGCGCTTCGAACATTGAGTTGCATACGCAGGCCGGGCATTTCTTATTACGAATATGTGCTTCATATTCCGCCCGGAAGTGTCTTATGGTAGAGAGTACGGGGTTCGGAGCAGTCTGTCCGAGTCCGCAGAGGGCAGAATCCTTGATTCTCTGCCCCAATTCTTCCAGTAATTCTATATCGCCTTCTTTGCCCTCACCGTGAGCAATCCGATCAAGGATTTCAAGCATCCTCTTTGTGCCGACTCTACAAGGAGTGCACTTGCCGCAGGACTCGTCCTGTATGAAGTCAAGGAAGAAACGAGCAAGATCTACCATGCACGTATTTTCATCCATTACGACCAAACCGCCGGAACCCATCATTGCGCCGAGTTCGATCAATGAATCGTAGTCCATGGGAACGTTCAAGTGTTGTGTTGGTATACAACCGCCGGAAGGCCCACCGGCCTGAGCGGCCTTGAACTTCCGGCCTCCTCTTATTCCGCCGCCTATGTCGTATATGATCGTTCCAAGGTCTGTACCCATCGGCACCTCGACCAGCCCGGTGTTGTTTATGTTTCCGGCCAGAGCGAAGATTTTTGTTCCCTTGCTCTTCTCCGTGCCTATCTTGGCATACTCGTCAGCACCGAGTTGTAAGATCAATGGTACATTTGCATAAGTTTCGACGTTGTTGAGAAGAGTAGGGGATTGCCATAGTCCGGAGATAGCAGGGAAAGGTGGTCGTGGTCTCGGTTCTCCTCTTCGCCCTTCGATAGAGGCCATCAATGCTGTCTCTTCCCCGCAGACGAAAGCTCCCGCGCCGATTCTGATGTCTAGAGAAAACTTATGATTTGAGTTCAGTATATTGTCACCGAGGAATCCTCGTTCGCGTGCTTGATCCAACGCAAGAGAGAGTCGTTCAATTGCGAGCGGATACTCGGCTCTTACATAAACGTATCCTGTATCCGATCCGATGGCATAACCGGCGAGGATCATACCTTCGATGATCGCATGAGGGTCGCCTTCCAAAAGGCTTCTGTCCATGAATGCGCCCGGGTCTCCCTCGTCCGCGTTACAGAGGACATACTTTTGCTCGCCCACTGCATCGTGAGTGAATTGCCATTTCGAGCCTGTAGGAAAGCCTCCGCCGCCTCGACCCCTGAGACCGCTTTTCTTGATCTCGTCAATCACTTGTTGACGGCTCATGCCGTTGAGAACTTTGCCGAGACCTCCATAACCGCCGTGCTCGATGTACTCGTCGATGTTGCCCGGATCGATGATGCCGCAGTTTCGGAGAACAAGTTTTTTCTGGAGTCTGAAGAATGGTTGCTCGTCGATGGAGGAATAAACTTCGGAATTGCCGCTGCGTCTAAGGAGATCATCTACGATTCTCCCATTTAAAAGATGCTCTTCGACAATTCTAACTGCATCCTCTGGTTTGAGCTTTTGATAGAATGTGCCATTGGGGTTAACAACGATAACAGGGCCGAGGTCGCAGGAGCCAATGCAGCCTGTCTGAGTAACTTTGATCTCGCTATCCAGATGATGCTTGGTAATTTCACGCCTTAGTGCATCAGCTACTTCCTGGCAGCCCGATGAGACACAACCCGCTCCGGCACAGACCAATACGTGAGATCTGTATGTGTTTTCCATTAATAATCGTATCCCCTTAAGATCCCCCCGGTGACCCGGCGGTAGAGTAAAATGCCTTACTTGTATTTGGCGACGATCCCCGGAATCTTGTCCAGCTTGACCCTTCGGTATATATCCTTACCGATGGTCACAACAGGAGCCAATCCGCATGCGCCAACGCATCTGTTTATCTCCAAAGAGAACTTCCGGTCTGTTGTAGTGCCGCCGACCTCGGTTTTCAACTCTTTTGCGAGCTGATCGAGTATCTGCTTTCCTCCTCGAACATAACATGCCGTGCCGAGGCAGACTCGGATGGTATGCTCACCGCGGGGAACTGTGTTGAAGAAAGAATAGAAAGTAGCTACTCCATACACCTCCGAGACTGGGATATCTAATCCCTCCGCAACCCGCACTTGAACCTTTTCAGGAAGCCATCCGAATACTTCTTGTGCCTGATGAAGTACCTGGATGAGGACGCCTTTTTGGCCCTTGTGCTTCTCGATGATTTCATCGAGTTTCCTATACTGCTTCAATTCCTGTGCCTTCGCTTCTTCAGCTTTACTTTCGCACTCACAAGTATGTACGGACAAGTGCAATTACCTCCTGATAATATTTCACGGCTATACGCTTGCCCCTAGCTCGACATAGGGACTGCTGAAATAGAACTGCTATTCATCGTCTAGATATATGTATATGCATTTGTTAAAAACCGGCCTGAACTTCACTGGTCTCTCTGAGTCAGTCTTGTGCACTCCTTCACAAAGTAGGGCGCTGATAACCCGTATTGAGGTGCTGATTATCGTTAAGTTTATAACGGATGTCACTCACTTGTGAAAAATAGCACAAGTGTTGGCAAAATAAAAATCGGACACCCTATCAACCAAGTTGTCGCGCAAAATACAATGTGTAATGCAGCCTACGACTCGGTATTGATAAGTCCGTAATGCTATATTACCACACGCCCGATAGGATGACAACAAGTTTTCAAGAGAAATGTGCAATTTTTCACAAGGCACGCAAAGGGGATAAATCTTTGATGATGTGCCGACATGAAACTACAGAAAAACGCAAGAGGCAGTGGATATCTCCACTGCCTCAAAACGATTAAATGAACATCCATTAATCACTTCTGGCTGTGTCGACCGCCGCCGTGACTAATCTGTCCACCTTTTCTTCCAGCTTCCCGGGCTTCATCGCTGCTCCACTCGTGTGCCGTACCCTTTTGGTGAGCTGCTCTGCCGCCTTTGCTGGCGATCTCTTTCTGTTTCTCTGTGGTCATACACGCAAAACCGCGTCTAAGTGCCATCAGGATTCCCTCCCGTCGATAATTAGCGATTGAATACCAATCGTGTCACATGAGTTTGTACCCGTAGTGGCAGAGCTTCAAACATACCCCCGACTATTGCAAAGTTGACGAACAAGAAATAATTACAGGGGCAGATTCGCTCTCACGACATTTGGATTGGGGAAAGAAAATCTGATAGATCACAGTGCAAGATGGTCGCTTTAACTGCTTTCCTTGGCCTGTGCATCGCAGACATTCTGCATACTTGATGGGAATAGACTTTGCGCGCCCCTGCAGCCGGCGAAAAGTTGACGTGAAAGGCCTAATAACAGATAATACTTGAAACAGCTACCGAAGATAACTATTGCTCTACCAATAGAAGTAGCGTTTCATCCTGAGCAATTGTTGTGTACAATGACGCTCTCCGGCAGAGTATCAGAACAGCGAGCATCAATGCTGCATTGGTGTCGTTCATACAGTGATAAGGTTTAGAATGACAGAACGCAATTTTCGTAAAAGAATAAAGGATGCAATAAGCGATCCGAACCTTCAAACTGCGTTGGAACGCGCAACCTCGGCTTACTGGAAAAACAGAGTCGAAGTTTTGGAAGGGTTGGATTACGATGCCTTGCGGTCCGATTTGCGAGCGCGAAAAGAATCGGCGCTCGACCAGCTTCCCGCTCTATTTCAGCGATTCAAGGATGAGGCGGAACGAATCGGCAGTAACGTGTATGAGGTTGGCAGTGGAGACGAGGCGTGTCGGCTCATCAGCGATTTGGCTCATGCACATGGATTCAAGAAGATAGTGAAGGCCAAGTCGATGGTTTCGGAGGAGATAGAGTTAAATAGACACCTTCTCGCCGAAGGGTTTGAGGTGACCGAAACCGATCTTGGAGAGTGGATTCTCCAGTTATGCGGGGAACGTCCGTCGAATCTGACTATGCCTGCAATGCACAAGACGCGTGAGCAGGTCGCCGAAATTCTGTCAAAGGGTACGGGTGAGGATGTCGCCGCTGATATCCCTGCGTTGGTCAACCTTGCGCGGAGACATATTCGGCAGGCGTTTATCGATGCCGATCTCGGTATTTCCGGCGCCAACATAGCGATTGCCGATACAGGAACGCTGGTGATTGTGAGCAATGAGGGGAATGCCAGATTGGTAACTTCTCTGCCGAGCATGCACATAGCGATCGTTACGTATGAAAAGCTTCTTCCATCTCTGGACGATGCTGGCTCGGTATTGAAGCTATTATCGAAATGCGGCACAGGACAGAAGATGACGAGCTACGTATCGTTCATCACCGGGCCCAGCCGAACGTCGGATATCGAAAAGACATTAACGCTTGGATGCTACGGGCCGTCTGAGGTTCACATAATCTTTATCGACAACGGTCGAATGCAACTATTACGAGATTCGGAGTTTCGTGAGGCACTATGCTGTATCAAATGCGGCGCATGCCTTAGCATGTGCCCCGTGTACAGGACTGTCGGAGGGCACGTTTTCGGCAACAGATATTTCGGTGGGATAGGGGCGGTGCTGGAATCGTTCATTAGCGGAACGGATTCAGTCGCAGATATTGCCGATATATGCACGGCATGCGGCCGATGCACTACCTATTGTCCGGCAAAGATCGACATTCCGAGGCTCGTGCTGGCGCTGCGCAGGAGAATTGGGGAGAAGAACGGACGTCCCATCCTGCAGCAGGCGGTACTCCGGGGTCTGCTCGGCAATCCGAATTTGTTTGAATCGGCGATCAACATTGCACGCAAAACACAATCGGTTTGGTCGCCGCTCAAGAATCTGCCGATACCGTGGTTGTCCGGTCTCAGGAATGCACCCGCTTTATCCAACATACCTCTGCGTGAACGAATCCCTAAGACGACGAATGCCGAAAGGGCAAGAAAAGGGATCGTCGCATTCTATTCCGGTTGTGTGATCGAGCATGTGTATCCTGAGATTGGTGAATCTGCGGTTCGAGGATTGAGCAAGATGGGCTGGGATGTCACTCTTGCGGCGAATACCGGATGCTGTGGTTACCCTGCTTTGATAAAGGGCGATACTGAAACGGCATGCACGCTGGCAAAGCATAACCTGCAGGTCGATGATCTGTTTGCTGCCGACTATGTCGTGACCGCATGTCCGACATGCCAGACGGCTTTGAAGGATGAATTTGCCAAGTTGATCGGTGATGGAACACCGCTGTCCGACAAGGCAAGAAGACTTTCCGAGAAGGTATATACATGGTCTGAATTCATGGTAAATATTGCCGGCGTTTCCGAAGCCGATTTCTGTACGAGCAACCGGGGCGCGATCACATATCATGACCCTTGTCATGCAAGGCACGGCCAGGGGATCATAGACGAGCCGAGGAATCTGCTGAAGTTTGCCGGATACTCAGTCGTTGAGATGGATCAGTCTGACGCTTGCTGCGGATTTGCCGGGAGTTACTCTCTTTCGCATCCCGATATAGCGGATGAAATCAGCGAGCGGAAAATTGCTAATATCGTTAAGACAGGCGCTTCGATTGTTGCTACCGACTGTCCGGGTTGCTTGATACGACTTCGAGCCGTTCTTGCCGCCAATAGAAGCAGTATTCAAGCAAGGCATACCGCCGAGATTGTAACGGAATCATTCTGCTTATGAGCTTTGAAACTCCCGATAATCCATTCGATGGTGCATCTGCCGTATTGTTCGATATGGACGGGACTCTGGTCGATACGGACATAGATTTTACTGCCATGAAGCGGGATACTATGCTTTTCGCAAAGCGCTATGGAATGCCGGAAGAGGAGACTGAACCACTCGATATTCTGGCGATCGTCGATATGTTGACGGAAAGTATGCGAGTATCCTTGGGGAACGTCGAGTCGGAAAAGGTCAGAGCAGAGGCGTTCTCGATGCTCGAAAAGCATGAGGTAGAGCCGTGTAGAAACGCTCGTCCAGTAGCTTTTGCTTCAACCGTCTTGGAAAGGCTTCGACTCAAAGGAGTTCGCGTTGGAATAGTTACCCGTAACTGTCGAAGAGCGGTTGATTTGGCCATGGAAGTCACCGGCATCGGTGCAGAGGTCGTATTGACCAGGGATGATGTCAGGGCGACCAAGCCTCACCCGGAGCATCTGATCGCTGCAATGGAACGCTTAGGGGCGCAACCCGCACAGGGTGTAATGGTGGGGGATCACTGGATGGATGTGCAGGGCGGCAAGGCTGCCGGAATGCGCACCATAGGCATATTGAGAGAAAATCGACCTGATGATTTTTACTCCGCAGTTGTGCCGGATATGATAATTTGCCAAATCGGGGAACTTCTGCCTTTGATCGAACGTTTGAAAGGGTAGCCTGCGTCACAATGGAACGGAATATGGAATTATCCATTATCATAGTGAATTGGAATACAAGAGAGCACCTTCAGCGGTGTTTGACGTCCATCGAGAATCACCCCTTTCACGGCGACACGGAAGTGATCGTTATCGACAACGCTTCCTCTGATGGCAGCGCCGATATGGTTGCCGAATTGTTCCCACAATTCAGTCTTATTCGGAACAGCACCAACGAAGGTTACGCAGAGGGAAATAATCGTGGAATGGAGAAATGCACCGGTGACTATGTGCTGCTCCTCAACCCGGATACAGAGGTTCATGAAGGAACTCTGGATATCCTTGTGAGATTCTTGAAGGATCATCCGGATGCCGGAGCAGTCTCTTGCAGGTTGATCGGCACTGACGGCATGGTGCAGAGTTCATGCAGGAGCTTTCCTGAACCGGCGGGTGTTTTGTATGAGTACTTCCGCTTGAGCCGATTGTTCCCAAAGAGCGAAGTATTTGGTGCTTACCGGATGACGTATTTCGACTATCAATCAGAGAGTATGGTTGACCAGCCTATGGCCTCCTGTCTGATGATCCCTCGAAAGACATTGCATGATGTGGGCATGTTTGATAAAGAATTTCCAATATTCTTTAACGAAGTTGACTGGTTATATCGCGCAAAACAGAAGGGCTGGAACGCATACTTCACCCCATCTACTGAGATAGTGCACTTTGGGGGTGCTAGTACCAGGCAGGTAAAGCCGGAGATGATGAGGGAGTCCCACCGGTCACTAGCTCGGTTTTACAATAAGCATTACAAATCT
>Ga0272448_1008501_pt1 | contig 10662 bp, 12 predicted proteins | sample YNPCB0191_FD_202220 | JGI IMG/M metagenome (GOLD analysis project Ga0272448, IMG submission 202220) | Hot spring sediment microbial communities from Yellowstone National Park, WY, United States - YNP-CB-019-1 | ecosystem: Environmental > Aquatic > Thermal springs > Hot (42-90C) > Sediment... | reverse complement strand
AAGCCTAAAACCTCTATTCTTTCTAAGCGGTTCTTCAGTTGGAAATCTGGAGTGATACATGTTTACGCGGAGGTCGCTTCAGAGTTCCAAGCCACTTTCATGATCACAGAGCTTGCCAATATGACAGGCGTCGAAATTGACCGCAAGAAGACCATAGATTGGTTACTGAGTTTTCAGAACAGCGATGGCGGATTCGGCGTTCAAGGACATTCCAATTTGAACTCGACTTATCATGCTGTGGCCTCTCTCTCCATTCTTGGTTATTCGGTCAAGTCTCTGAGAGAAACTCTCGCATATGTTAGGTCTTGTGAAAAACCCACAGGAGGTTTCACGGTCACGCCTGCCAGCTATCCTCCATACATGGAACACGTATATTACGGAGTATCAACCCTCGACTTGCTGGGCCAGCGGGCGAGATACCCAGAAAAGACGGCTCAGTTTGTTTTCAGTTGCCGAAACTCAAACGGTGGATTCGCAAGGTCAGACCTCGGCATATCAACGTTTGAAGACACTTCATACGCTGTGCATGTGCTACGAAAAATCGGAAAGGTCTAGAGGTGAATAAATGAAAGGGCATATGGCGTATCTCCGCCTCAAGAGGGCAATCGAGAGAAATAAGGAATGTTTTCTCTGTGCGTTGGAAGATGAGCTTGAACGGAAATACATAGACACGTATCTTTACGAACTTGTCATGGACCCCAAATCCAGAGAACAAATCATCAAAAGCAGAGGTTTCTGTAATAACCATTCCTACAAGATGTTCCTCGCAGCCAGCAAGCCTGAAAGTTCTGATGGCCATGGATTGGCTTTAGTTCTGGCCAGCGTCACAGAGGAGTTCATCAGAGATATGCATGGCCGAGGAAAGTTGTCATCAGGGCACACGAGTCAGACGGTTCCGAACATCACCACGTGCCCAGCATGTCTGCATCTCTCCCATTTTATGGAAATGTACACGACGCTCATTGTTGAGCTTCTGGCTTCTGCGAATGGAGAATTCTCGAAGCTTTTAGAGAGTTCAAAAGGATTTTGTATTCCTCATTTTGTTACCTTGTTGAAACTGGCAGAAAAAGCGCCGTCAGACAAATTTCCAGCCATTGTTGAAACTATAGTTAAAGTCGAAGAGAAGAACCTTGGCAGGCTTAACTCAGAGCTGACTGAATATGTAAGAAGGCAAAGTTATGAGTTTTCCGATAAAGACCGTGCAGCCTGTGGAGACGTGGTGTTAAGAGGGGTGAAAAAAGTGGCAGGGAGGCGGGGCATCATACTTCTAAACGAAGGGGGCAACAGTTCAAAAGGATTTGGCAGATGGCAAACTAGACTTATCAGCGGTTTGCGGTCCAGATGAATTGGAGTAGTGAAGATGGCAAGAAAGAAAATGTTTGAACTTAACGTTCCAGATAACCTGCATGAACAAATGGGAAGCCCAGAAAGGATTCTTGAGTCACTGGAGAAAGGTGTTATCCTGTCACGGATTGGTGTGCTTCAAGAGGAGGTTTCTGAGCTTACTGAGAGAATAGACAATCTGAGGAGACGCAATGCAGAATTGCCTCATGAGATCAAGCGTATGGAGATTCTCCTGAAAGAGCTGATCAAGGACCAAGAAGCACTTGCTGCTCTTCTTTGTGAGAAAAGGTGATTCTATGAATACACCCCGTTTGAGATCCTCAAACAGAAAGATACGAATTAAGGACAACCGCGAGATCCATGAATTGGCTGAGAAGTATCACGTCAAGGTTGACGTTGAATCCATTCAAAAAATATTCGACCTCGGAGTCAAATGTCCATACACAGAAAGGCAGCTTGCTGAGAAGTTGAACGAGTTAGAAAACGAGAAGAAGAACCTCGAATCATCTCTGAGAAAAATCGCAAAGGATCCCTCTAACCTTGAAAGCACGTACGCCGGATTGCGATGGCAGGTTAACAGAATCTTTCTTGATAATCGTGTACGAGTGTTCCACCTGTCTGCGCATTCGCCGACAGATGAACACGGAAAACGACTGAGAAATGAGCTCATAAAAAAATACGTCCAATATTCACAATCAACCTAAAACTTGGAGAGGTTTCACATTGTTTGTCTCAAGAAGAGCACGATCCCCGTATGGAGGGTCTGAGAAGTTGAAATTCGAGAAACAAAAAAATATTGATCAGTCGTCTGAAAGCGGTTCCAACGTGATTCTTCGAACTTGTGAATACTTCATGGAAAGTAGACAAAAAATCTCGCGTGAACAAGAACGTGGAGGGTTGGGTTTCTGGGATGGATCGTAGGGTGATATCTGAAAGAGATCTGGTCAGAGGCAGGGTACTTGTGAGCACCTGCGCGGTAATAGAAGGAAAGGAACATGAGATACTGTTCATCCGAGAAGCAGACGTGCCGTATCATGAATGGTGGGTTATTCCTGGAGGCTACGTAAATCCTACGGAAACCGTCAAAGAAGCGGTCGTAAGGGAAGTGAAAGAGGAAACTGGACTGAATATTATTCCAATGAGGCTGATCGGAGTATACGATGACTTCTTGACTGCACAAGATCAACCAGTCCATCATGTCATCATTGCTTACGAAGGAGGAGTGGTTCATGGTAGACTAATCTTTTCTCCAGAGGCTATGACGTATGCATGGTTGAGCGTTGATCAAGCGGTCAGTTCTCAGGTCCCTGACGTTTTCAAAGCCGTCGTAAAGGACTATGAGAAGCAAAGATCTGCGGGATTGATGTCGGACTTCAAAAGAAAGGTTCTCAGGAACAGGAAGGAGTGAAACGCATGTTTTCAACCATGGAAATTTTCTCTCATTCTTATTGCCCATCCGCCATTGACAAAGAGCTGGGGAACCCCCTTGCCATAGGTTCCAAGGCAAAGATAGTCGAGGGGGAATACAGTGGGACGCTGGAAGCAAAGGTGTATGTATGGATATAGAGAGGATTAGGTTTGCAGGAATCACTCGAATTCTTCAGAGAATACTTGACGATTTCACCAAACAAGAGCCGAAGAAGTCCATTTTGCTATTAAGGACGCGGTTCGCCTAGACTGTTGAACAGTGAACATGGGTCGTTGGAATAACATGGAAAAAGAATCAAATAACAACGCAGAAAAGCAGCAATGGCTGAATAGAAACGTTGCCGCGATGGGATTCACAAGTTTGTTTAGCGATGCGAGTCATGAGATGGCAACAGCCATACTCGCCCAGTTCCTAATCATCGAACTGCACAGCTCGGCCGAAATCTTGGGTCTTATAGAAGGACTAGCTGACTTTTCCTCCAGTTTTGTCAAGGCATATTCTGGATGGCTCAGCGACAAAATAGGTAAAAGGAAGCCTCTTGCGACTTTAGGCTACACACTCACGGGTTCATTCATATCTCTTTTTGCATTCGCATCCAACTTCCTCCAAGTGCTGTTCTACAGAACAGTTGGATGGATAGGACGGGGCATAAGAGAGTCGCCCAGAGACGCCCTCTTGGCTGAATCGGTAGAGCCTAAAAGCTATGGGCATGCGTTCGGTTTTCATCGCATGATGGACACTCTGGGCGCCATTATTGGTCCTACCATAGCATTTATTCTGTTGCCCCTGGTCGGGTTCAGGAATGTGTTTTTGGTTGCTCTTCTGCCAGGCATCTTGGCGGTTCTTGTGTTTGCGTACTTCACAAAGGAAAAGGCTAGCAGAAAAGAGGTCGTTGGGAAGAGAAAAATGTTGACGGACATCAGAGGTCTACCAGTCAGGTTCAAACCATTCTTGTTGGCCGCAGGCATGTTTGGGATAGGCAATTTTGCCAACACATTTCTCGTGCTGAAGTCCACCGAGGCACTCGCACCAAGTCTAGGATTGATCGTTGCGAGCAGCATCAGTGCACTTCTTTACGTATTACTTAACGTGGGCTCCGCAGTTTTCGCCTACGTGTTCGGCGTGTTGGGCGACAGATTCAGCAAAAGAAAGCTGTTGGCGTTAGGGTACATAATTTTCTCCATTTACTGTGTAGGCTTTATCCTGTTGCAGCCTACTGTTTGGAACTATGCCTTTCTTTTCGCACTGGCGGGAGTTGAAACGGGTGCGATCGATTCAACCGAAAGGGCATACGCTGCCGAGTTGCTGGGCGAGAACAACAGGGGAACAGGTTTCGGATTACTGAGCACAGTCAACGGCGTGGGCGACTTCACTTCAAGCGTTACAGCTGGAATCTTGTGGACTGTCGTCTCTCCCAGCGCCTCTTTCGCTTACGGGGCAGTACTGGCTTCTGCAGCTGCAACAATGTTGGTAGCTCCCAAACTGGTCAGGTCGCGCTGAAAATGACTTAAAATCGAGTCTCTGGTAGCTCAAGACAGGATGGAAGTTTTTTATGAGTCGTAGGCCATATTATGTTTGATGTCGGGCAAAGAATTCTTTCTGCGCCGTTATAAAGAACTTGGATGGGCCTACGAGGAAGTCAATCTCTGCCAGGCGATCAGAATAAACACCATGAACGCGCGGCGGGAACGCTTGGTGAAAAGGCTGAAACAGCGGGGAATAAAGCTGGAAAGAATAAGTTACCTCGAGGAGGGCTACTGGGTGCGCAGCAAATTCTCTGTAGGCGCAACAGTCGAGTACCTGTTGGGGTTGTATTCCCTTCAAGAGGCAGCCGCGCAGATACCATGCACCTTGTTCAGCGGACTAGAAAACAAGAAAGTGTTGGATGCATGTGCGGCGCCCGGGGGAAAAACTGTTCAGCTTGCTGACCTGATGGAGAACACTGGCGTGATAGTGGCTCTGGACACGAGAAAGCGAAGACTCACTGCGTTGGCGAACCAGTTGGAACGGTGCCGCGTCAGGAACACCGTCGTCTACAACATGGATGCCCGAAACGCTTCTGAGCTCAAAATAAAGTTTGACCGAATATTGCTGGATTTGCCGTGCTCGGGTAACTTTGCAGCTGACAAAGCTTGGTTCAACAGAAGAACCTTGAAGGATGTCAAGAGAAACGCGCGGCTTCAGAGAGAGATACTCACAGAAGCAGTCAAAGCCCTAAGTGAGGATGGAGAGATCGTGTATTCAACATGCTCATTGGAGCCAGAGGAGGACGAACTGAACATAGATTGGGCGGTGAAAAGCCTCAAGCTCGAGGTGGAAGAAATTCGTTGCTATGGGCAGGAAGCTTTGACAAACGTTTTCGGCAAACGCCTAGACAGTTCCGTCTCAAAGGCCCGAAGAATCTGGCCTGGCAAAACGCAAGGGTTCTTCCTCTGCAAACTCAAAAAGGGTGAACTCGCATGATCAAGCTTCTGAACGATTTTATCCGGCTGTTTAACGCGAGCCTCATGCTCGATCAGAATCTTGTCGAAAAGAGGGAGAACAGGTACTATCTTTTGAGTGAGAACCTGAAAAGATTCATCAAGAAAGACTTCTTGTACGCTGGCACCTACCTTGGAGAAACAAGGGGTGGAACATTCCTGCCAAGTTCCATATTTCTATCGATGATTGCTGAAACAGCAAAGAACAAAACTTACGTCGACCAGAAGACAGAATGGCTTTTCGTCTGTGGGAGAGACATCTTCAAAAAGGGAGTTACGAGAGTAAACGGTTCAAGAGAAAAGGATGATTTCACCCTAATCATGAATGTGCATGATGAATGCATAGGGTTTGGAACAATGACAGGCGCCCTCAACGAAAAGGGAGAAAACGTTGCTGTAAGAAACATGTTTGATATAGGTGACTTCCTCAGAAGAGAGAAATAGAATGTCATCTGCGACGTTCCGCTTTCCCTCATCTGTTCATTCGTTAGAAACCCGACTGGAAGAATCATAGCCTTTGTGTAGTTCCAGTTGTCCTTCTGTCCATCACGTTGCACCTAATGCGTCCTTAGAGACAGAATCTCTATCAATTGCTGCTATAGAAGTTCTTTCCAAAGTCAGTTCTCGCAGGGTTTGTTGCCCGAAGACCACGCGAGCATTGAGTTCGCGAAATGTCCATATGTTCTTCTCTCAGAGAAGCGTAACGGGTGAAGAAAGAAGCTTCAAGTCTCCGTGATTGTCTAGCCTTTTCTAGGTGAGCGGAATGTACAAGATGAGGCGAAACCTAGAGGCATAAGTTTCGTGCTGATGATCATTGTCACAGTCGCGATAGTAGTTGTTTTCGCCACAAGTTTCCTCAGGTCAACGCAGATTGGGTCAATCCCCTGCTGCAGGGCTCATAATGGATCATTGTCGACAAAAGACCCAGCGCAGCCCCCGTCGATAAAGATGTTGAAGCTCACGTGACCAATCAGGGTCACGGGAGTAGATAGACTCCGTAGTAGTGAAGATTAGAAAGACGTCTCTATCTTGTTTGACACAGTCTATACCACCAAGACCATTCCAGTAAATGTCAAAGAAGATAAAACAACACTGTTCGAACTAACTTTCACTTCTGTCCCATCAAGCATGGACAGTTTCCATGGCTGCTTCGTCGAAGTTGACCATTCATCGCTACATATAGAGTGGGTTACGGAAAACGTGTACCGTCCAAGGCTTCCAGTCCCAGCTCAGTTTCAAGTACCATCTAACCAGCAGACCTAAGGCGTTTGCTCTAGGCAGACCAGAACCTTTGGTGGAGACTCAGGCGCTGAACCCAAAGCTTTTGTGTGGGTTCACACATTCAGAATCGAGGTCAAATGCGTAAGAGTATCATGATAGGCCTTGTCGCAGTCTTTGCAGCATTGCACACCACACTGTATTTTCTTCCGTATCCCCTGTGGCGAAACTGGGCAGTATTCTTGGAACCTATAGAGGGTATAGTTCTGGGACCATACGTGGGCTTTCTCGCCGTTCTGCTTGGCTCTTCCATTTCAAGAATGGTGAGGTTTGACTCCCTGTGGATGTTTGGTATAATCGCTGAACCAGTAAGCGTTCTAATTGTAGGACTGTTGTCCAGAAATGTGTGGAAGCCAGTTCTAGCAGCGTATGCAGCGATGCTTCTGGCCTATTTTGCTCATCCTTTCGGAAGGGTGCTCCCTCTCTGGACCATAATGGATGTCTTGGCCTCTTTGATTCTTGTCTATCCAGCAGCGAGGTTCAGCAATCGTTTGTTCAGTTCAAACGTCAAGAGCAAGGCGAAGGCTCTACTGCTGATTTCCTTCGTGGGCATAGCCACAGATTCCCTCATCAGAATCTTCTTGCTCATTCCATGCGGACTGAGCAGCTTGTTCTTCCCAAGTTATGAAGAAGTCTTCGCATTTTTCACTGAAGGAGCAATATTCTCATATATTGAAGACTTGCTCTTCGTCGTTTTCTCCCTTCTCGTCGGTGTACCCCTACTCATGAGTCTTTCCAAGCAGGGACTGCAACTTCGAACTGCAATCAAGCGTGACGAGACGCATGCCTAAAAGTCAGACGTCGTTGTGGAGAGAACTGTAAAAGCTCTTAAACGGTATGAGACTTTAGCATAAGGACTGGTGTTGATTTGGCAGGACAGGGCTTCAGGAAACTGTTCATTTTCTTGGACACTGACAAGCATGCAAGTCCGTTCGACATTATCACGACTCTTGATATCTTCCCCGATTCCAGAATAATAAAATATGAGAACGTGACTCCAGAAGACGCTGAAAAGATCGTCTATGATGCGATGTTTCCAAGAGGCCCGGAAGGAGCAGAGCACACGAAGATTTTCATCAATGGACACGACTCAGAGCTCGTAAACGGCATTCTCGAACGAGTCAAGAAATGCATGTTTCCGCCGTTTGAACTGGCAGTAATAGTTGACCCTCGAGGAGCATACACAACAGCTTCGGCAGCAGTTGCCAAAACTCTGGGCCTCTCCCTTGCCAAGGGCTTCGGAAGTCTTGACAACAAGAGGGTCACTGTTCTAGCAGGAACGGGTCCAGTCGGACAGACCGCTGCAAGACTTTACGCTTCAGAAAAGGCAGAAGTTATCTTAACCTCCCGTTCGCTCCAAAAAGCTGTCGCGGTGGCTGCAAAGATAAATAGTGATTATGAGGGCGAACGCGTCAGAGGAGTAGAAGCCCAGACACTTGAGGACGTTGGAAAAGCAATCGAGAACGCAGAAATTGTGCTTTCAGCAGGAGCAGCAGGAACCGAACTTGTCACCGTGCAAACGCTGAAACAATACGGCAGAAAATGCAGGATAGTGGCAGACATCAACGCCATTCCCCCGTTTGGGGTTCAAGGTCTAGACTCAAACGACGACGGCAAGGAAATCATCCCCAACATTTTCGGAGTCGGCGCATTGACTATCGGAAAACTGAAAAACAAGACAGAAGTAGCTCTCATCAGGATGGCAGCTGAAGAACCGAAGGGAATATTCAGCTACAAAGAAGCCTACGAAATAGCAAAGAAAATGCTCACCGAGAAACTCAAGGAGAAAAAGACAATCGCAAGTGAACCCCCGAAATACTGGCTACCCTGACACAATTGCTTCTTGACCGTCATCCGCACTCGCGTCCACAGCATGAATGCTCATTAACGCCAGAACCTCTATCAGAATATTCAACACTTGACTGAGCCGAGCCTGCGAAAATCGAAAACACGTTCTTTCAGTTCATTCGCCCATAGACCGAAATGCGGCGGGCAAACGCGAGTTTTCATGCGAGCACGCGGGTGGGTTCATTGACAAAGGATGTCTACGGTAGACTTTAAAGAAAGAGCAGCATTATCCTTCTGGGCGCATCATATTTCAGGCTTGAACAGTTATGGTTGAATCAGGCTTAAGACATGATCGAGGTTCTGGGAAAGCTATAGTAGCGGAGCATTTGTGCAAGGTCTTCAACGTCACAAGGGGGATAATGCACAGGACCAAGAGCCAGGTTGTTGCTGTAAAGGATGTATCTTTTGAGGTTGATTATGGCGAACTGTTCGGTGTGGTCGGTCCAAATGGTGCTGGAAAGACGACGACGATAAAAATGTTGACGACCATGCTTCTTCCAACATCTGGCAAAGCCCTTGTGCTGGGCTACGACTGCGCAAAAGAAGTGACCAAGGTCAGAGAAAGAATCGGCATAGTCCTAGGCGGCGAAAGAGGACTGTATACTCGTGTCAGTGCGGTGGACAACCTCAACTATTTTGCTGACCTTTACGGCGTGCCCAGAAACATCAGGGACAAAAGAGTAAAAGAGCTTCTAGATTTTATGGGGCTTTCTGAACGTGCACACAACCGTGTTGAAACATACTCTAAAGGTATGAAGCAGAGGCTCCATCTTGCAAGGGGGTTGATCAACGACCCTGACATCATCTTCTTGGACGAACCAACCGTGGGGCTGGACCCTGAAATCTCGATAGAAACAAGACGCATGATCAAAGAATTAGTCGACAAAGGCAAGACGATATTGTTGACGACGCATTACATGTTTGAGGCTGACGAGCTTTGCAAGAGGGTAGCTGTCATAAGGAACGGTGAAATTGTTGCTCTTGACACGCCGTCTGGGTTGAAGAAGTACGTGATGGACACGAGCGTCGTCGAGGTTGAGGGTTACGGGATCACGGAAAAGGAAGTTGCCAAATTCAGAGAAGTTCCAGACGTCATGTCAGTGAGCGCTGAGCTCGGCGAAGACAAGCAGGTTCTGAAACTTCAGACGCCGAAAGGCTCAGAAATAATCGCTGAAGTGCAGCAGATACTGAAGAACAGCCGCATCTACGACATCAAAATCAAGGAACCCACACTTGAAGACGCTTACCTGCGGCTCGTAGAGGGCTAAGGGAGGGCAGAGAGCAATGCCGGAGACTTTCAGAGTAATATACAGCGCTTTCAGGATGGCCATGCTTCACTGGATAGCAGACCCGCAGTGGGTCATCCCGAACATTATTGCCCCCTTCGTCTTCACTACGGTGGCTTTAACACTTTTCAGAGATTCAACAGGACCGTTCGGCCTTTACGCAGTACTGGGCGGGGGAATGATGGGTATGTGGGGAAACACTGTATATTCTTCAGGCTTCGCAATCGAGTTTGAGAAGTGGCAGGGAACACTCGAAGAGGTCATAGTGGCACCATCAAAACTTATACACGTGATAACTGGAAGAGCAATTTCAAACGCTTTATTCGGCTTGACAAACATGATAGCCATACTGGTCATTGCCGTAGCAGGGTTCAGAGTTTCACTTGGCATAAGCGACCCGTTGATGTTCGCCGCGTCATTGCTGCTAACGCTTCTCTCAGTCTCAGCCCTAGGGCTGATTTTTGCTTCTGCCTTCGTACTTTCACGTTCCGCCCAAGCCCTGACCAACGGTCTGGAAACGCCACTGTACATTGTCTCAGGGTCGATGTTCCCAATCGCACTGTTGCCTTTCTGGATTCATCCCGCAGCCTACGTACTGGGCCCAACATGGGGCATAGACGCGATCAGGCTTGCGACCAGTGCCGACTATGTATCACAGAGTTTCTGGGCTGGCCTGAGCCCGAACATCGCCATATTCCTCGATTTAACGATCATGATTCTGATCACCCTCGCATACGTGCTCATAGCCACTGTCCTGTTCAAGCTCGTTGAGAAGAGAGCCAGGATCACGGGAACGATGGTGGAAGCATGAACAGCTTCAAAATCTTTCTAAGCAGTGCAGTCTTCTCATTCCGCGCCCAGTTTGACTGGCTGAACCCGGCCATGTGGCTGACGATGAAGTTCGTGCTATCCCTGTCACAGATGGCGTTCTTCGTCTTCGTCGGAATCTTCGCGCAGGCAGACGTCCGGTTCATAGCAATAGGCAACGCTCTGCAGA
>Ga0272448_1008500_pt1 | contig 10663 bp, 7 predicted proteins | sample YNPCB0191_FD_202220 | JGI IMG/M metagenome (GOLD analysis project Ga0272448, IMG submission 202220) | Hot spring sediment microbial communities from Yellowstone National Park, WY, United States - YNP-CB-019-1 | ecosystem: Environmental > Aquatic > Thermal springs > Hot (42-90C) > Sediment... | reverse complement strand
GTTCCATTAATGCCTGTGAAGTTAGAATTCCATGAAGCAATATCAAGGTTATTCTCAATGAGAGCTTGCTCTGAATTGTTAAGAATGTTGTTTTTGTAAAATGTATTGCCTCGCCCGAAGGTAGCATCTGCCACAGCTAAGAAGTTTAGGAGTTTAATACCGATATCATTGCGTTCAATGTTGTTCTCATATACTGATGCATTGTTGCAACCTTCCCCGAATTGGATACCATAACCGATATTTTCAGTTATGTTATTTCCGTGTACATCGAACGGACCCACCCATCTAAGGTACAACCCACCGAGAATACGTGCCATCAAAGCGGGGTCGCCGTCGCTTTGTCCATTTTCTCTTATGCTGTTATACCTAACGGTTATGTTGTATGCAGAATCGATTATCAGCCCTGCTGCACCATTAAAAGCTATAGTATTGTCGGATATCGTCGTGTTTCGACTGCTGCAATAGACACCAAAGCCGCTATTATTAGCCACATAATTCCCAGAAATTTGAATATTAGTGGAATAGACAAGTCCAGTTGCATATGCTTGTACTTCATATATGTGAATTCCGTCCCCTGTTTCGGTAATTGTGTTGTTCTTAATTGTGCATTTCACACTCGCTGGATTAATCGCTATACCCACATTGTCGTTGTGGGTTATTGTGAACCCAGACACAGTCACGTTTGGGGCATCAATGTTAATGAGAGGTGGGGAAACACGATATACTTCTCCTTTACCCATGATTATTGTACCTGCGCGGTGCTCACCGACCAGCGATAGCGGCTTTGTTATTTCTATAAATTCTTGATAGACTCCCTTTTTCACAAAGACAGTGTCGCCAGCTGTAGCACTTTCTATAGCCGCTTGAATTGTTGGATAATCATCTGGAACGATAATTGTTTTAGACTCCGCCTTCACAACGTACGATCCAGCAACAAGAACCAAGCTACCTGCTAAAACGCCTAACAATACGACTATTGAGAGAGATTTTCTCATTAGTCCACAACCGTCTTGAACTATAGTTTGGGGAACTTAAAAACCTCTTTATCAAGATAGTTTGACACAAAAAACCTGCAAACATCAGAGAAAGCAACCCAGAGCCACACCCGTTCTCATCATCAAGTTTTGCGTTGGTTCATGGCCATCTTATCTAAAATGGGAACCCACTGATTCTCAACTAGATTATCCCAATTAAAAGGCAAAACAAATTGCCTAGATTCCTCTCCATATTTCTTAACTTTATCTGGATTATAATATGCCGCTTCAATACATTTTGCAATATCGTAGACATCAGGAGAAGCAGTTTCTGCATTAATCGGAGTAGTTTCAAGATTTAATTCATACCCTAATGATTTACATAACAAACCCAATGACCCTGAACCAACTAAGCCATACTGCTAAAATCGTAGCATGTTTATTCTGGTTTCAACGATGTTTAATGCTGAAAGCTCCTTTCAAAAAACTTTTCGGTATCTCGTTAGCTTGGACAAGCCGCTGGATGCGTCTAGTTTTATAGAGTTAGTCTTGATATGCAATCCGTCTTTATTCCTCGTCTTCTTCTGACGAGGTGGCTTGTTTGGGTTCTGCAAGTGTGTATTTGCGTGCTTTCGCGTCGATAAGCTCGTTTTCGAAAAGCTTTCGAAGTGAAGTGAAGACTTTTTTCGGTTTCTCGCCCGTGATGCTGACAATTTCTTGGAAAGTTAATTCTTTTCCTGCTTTCTTCAATGCATCGATTACGAGTTCGTCTGTCTTGTTAAGCTTCACCACGATGCATCGTCACCTTGACGTTTTTGGTTGTTCAGAATTGTCGTGTTGACTTTTCAACTTTGCGGTATCTCATATGATATCGCTTCAACTTTACAAGCTGGAAATCGATCGCGAAAAAGTTCATTCTTACATTGAAAACCGCGCAGCCTGAAAATTGCAGTGATAACGTTGCACATTAGTGAACAGGGTTTCTGGCTTACGCTGTCTTTTTTGAGGACCACTCTCGCTGAGCTACACGATAGGATTTCGTTGAAAATTTCTGAAAGGGTGTTGAAGGGGCTTTTGCATGCGTTGTTGTATGATGTGGGCGCGTTTTTTGTTTGAACCGCCAGCCTATTTCAAGATTTCGGAGCCATGTGTATAACCGTGTAGCTGAATTCGGAGGTGCCTGTGAAACGTGTAGGGGATGTTTCGCATTATGCTTACTTCATGGTTGAATATTTATGCGGTTTGCTGTCCAACATGTTTGGCAGTAGACAGGTTTTCTGGTTTTGGTTTGAAGGGCACGGTACACCCGCGTTTGCAGTTAGAACAAACTGTGTTGTACGTGACGTTTTGGTTTTTTCCTGAAATCTTGTATCTTGAAAGGCGTGGCCAACCTGTCTTTGCGTATATGAGTCTTTCCGGATTTTCTTTTACCCAGCGCAGCATGTGGAAAAAGCTTTTGGCTCTCTTGTTTTCTCTTTCTATAATTGGCTCATAGCCTATGTTGCGTATTTCATCGAGATATGCGATTTCTGTTAGCCGTTGAGCCTCTCCTGTTACTCTTATCCGTTGAACGCGGTTTTCACCATAGGTTTTTTTCAGATCCTTTTCGGCTTCATCGAAGATGTAGCCTTGGCACAGTAAGATTTTTTCTTCATCTTTAACGTGTAACCTGCGTAGGAGTTGTTCAGTGATCCTTGAACACTCGTGCAAGTATGTCTTCTTGTGAAAGAGACGTGTTTGGAAATACTTCACGTCGATCAGGTCGTACTTGAATTCCTGCGTTTCCTCGCGGTAAGCTCCTACTACAACGCCGAAAAGTAGGTCGCCGCTTCCAGCATCATCGATTATAACCGTCAAGAACCGTCACGTTTAGCCATTCCACAATGTGTGAGAACCATAAAAACGATTCTATGTACGCTGCAAGTTCTTGATGATATGCGAAGAAAAAATGTGTCAGGCACCGAGCTTCATTAATGCGGCTTGTCCGAAGCTGGGCGGTTACACGTTGAAGACCAACCGCGAACGCATAGTTAAAAAAGGGGAACAAGTGAAGTAGGAATTGTGGTTGTATTTGACACGGAAGTTTGTTCTGTTTTCGCGCCGCGGACGCACTGCGCCTGGGTTCAAAAGCCTGTATGAAGCGGGCAGGCTTGACATCGTCTACGAGTGCATTGTTGCTAGCCTTTTTCTTTCGCATGGCATTCGCAGAAACGTAGAGTTCAAAACTTTCTTGAATGGCCCACCTTCGCCGCCCCTGCGTTTAGAAATTAAAGGCGCTGAGCTACGCGATGTACGCACGGATGCGGATACATGGAAACATATTCTAGAAAACCTGTTGTCAGGAAAGACGCACCCAGGTATCTCCGTGGCTAAAACCAGTTTTGAACGCTTCTTGAAGGAGGAAGCAGGAAGAATGCCAGTCTACGTTCTCGAAGAAGGAGGAAAGGACATTTCACAAATAAGCCTAAATGAAGAAGCCATGTTCATCTTAGGCGACCAAGTTGGCTTGCCGAAGAAGACTGAAAATCTTGCGTTACGTTATGGGGAAAAACTCAGCCTTGGGAAACAGCCGTATCTTGCAGCTTCATGTATTACTGTAATCAATTATTTGTTAGACCGAAAAATCACCGGAATGCCACCATACTTGCCTACAAATCATCTGCAGTAAACTTCGTTCACGTTTTGAAGTGTTCATACCCCTTTGGTTCCAAAGGTTTGGTTTCGCCGCCTACACGGACCAAGAGTTCTTTTGTGCGTGTTACCTTTCCTATCGGCAAAAGTTGACCTCCCACGCGGGAAACGACTTTTTCAGCCGTTTTCCAGAGGCGCGGGTTAATGGTGACGACAAGCTCGTATTCTTCTCCGCCATAGAGTACCAGTTCTGAGGAGTCGAGTCTGTTGAATTCGGCAAAACGTTTCACTTCTGGCGCCATGGGTAAAGTTTCAATGAGGAAGCCTACGTCACTCATGTGAGCAATTTCATGCAGACTCCAAGCTAAGCCGTCGCTTGAGTCGATGGATGCTGTGACGGCTTTCGAGCGGCTTAACGCCAAGCCCTCCTTCAAGCGTGCTTCTGGCATACAAACGGATTTCAAGAGTACTTCGCGTAGCTCCTGCGAAGCTGCGTAACCGTTTAGTAGAAGACGCAGACCAGCCGCGGTTTTTCCAAATGCTCCTGTGACAGCCACGACGTCGCCAGGCTTTGCGCCTTTGCGAAGCATCAACGCATTTCTTTCAGCAGTTCCGAAAAGAAGAATAGAGATCGTGAGGTCCTTCGTTTCGCTGGTGTCCCCTCCGACGATGTATGCGCCGTATTGACGTGCGCCAGCGTTCAGTCCTCGTGCGATTTCTGCAATATCGGACATAAGGAAGTTTCTCGGCACGCCGAGGGATACAAGAACAGCCCTTGGCGCAACGCCCTTGGCTGCAAAATCACTTACGTTCATGACCACTGCCTTGCGTGCTGCCTGCCATAGACTCATGCCTGGCGGAACATCCGTGTTCCCCACAAGCATGTCTGCCTTCAAAACGGCGACGCGCCTGTCGCCCAGCGGAACTGCAGAAACATCATCGCCGAAGGGAGCGGCCATTGAAGGCATAATCTCTATAATGCTTCTTATGAGACTTATAATCCTCCGCTCGCCTAACTCCCCAAGATCCTTGGGACAGTCACCTACAGCAGCGGAACGAGGCATGTAGCAAACCCCTCCAAAACCAGGAATACAACGCCTTCCACATATACGTTAGCCTTCTACGCTTTTAAGATTGGCGCCTCCGCCTAGCTAAGCATGGATTATTGCGGAAGCAAATTGCGAGAAAAATATGTAATGTCCCCTAAGCGGGCTTGTCAAGGTATGACTGTTTAGCCGACAGAGTTAAAAAGCGGTTTCGCTTTTTCTGTTTTGCAGTTTGGTTTGAGCCTCGGTAGCTCAGCCAGGTAGAGCGGCTGCCTCGTAAGCAGCAGGCCGCGGGATCAAGGCCCGCCCGAGGCTCCAACTTTTCCAGAGCAAAGCCCTCCCCCAAAATCACAGGTTTTTAAACTGTTTTGTTTTACATTTTGATTTTGAGGCAACATAAATGAACCCTAAAAACAGGGTTAGGCTAATTGATTTATAACATTTTCCTCATTTCAGTCCAATAATCAGTCATACCTAAGAATTTTGGGTTAAACTGCCTATTTTGCTGTACTTTTTGCTCAAAATTGAACACATTCAGAACCTGACATGTAAGAAGAGGTCTTGAAGAATTCGGAATATGAAGAAAAGCGATAGCGCGATTTTGCATTACGGAATGTTTCTGAAACAGCCCGTCCTCTTAAAATTCAACAAATAACTATAACGTAATTTGCATCGAGAATTAACATCTCGATTGAACCAAATTAGAAAGGAGGTGAAAAAGAATGGGAATGCAATTGATCCATGATTATAACTGCCAAAACTGTGGTCCCGATAAGGGTGGAAGAGGAGTTACCTACTGGGGGCCAGCTAATACCCAAGCGATAGCCCCAGGCGGTACTGTCAATTGGACCTTCACCGGCACCCAACCTAGATGCTATCAAGATACAATAGATAACTGCAACGTTAGTTTCAATCTCTTCACCGAAGCAAATGCTACATCATATGACTACGTAGGTCCAGTTAAGATTAAATTGAACGGCACTGACATCGGAACAGATAACTACCATAGCAAGATTCAAGGACATGACTTATCAATAGCTGTTGACCTAGCACCCAACGCTCAATACGACGATAATGGTCCCAACACAATATCAATAGTGAATAATGATTCACAAGTTACGGTTGACATAGCATTATTGCAAATCGCTCGAGTATACTATATGTGCTGGTTGCCATGCGATGTTTCAGGGTATTGCGACAACAGCGGACGCTGTAGCGGTGCCAATCCTGATTGCCAAGCCTATAGCTACACAGGATATGCTGGGCTAGATTCGACCAGAGTTGATCATCCATGCAACTTATCTTATGGAGGCTACAGTTACAGTTACTTCAAAGATACTGCCAGTCCATACACCATTAATCCAGGCAGTAGCCAGACATGGACATGGACGAATCCATCTATTCCCGCTGGATGCAGTAACAATTATGTCGGTCCTTCTAGATGCCTTTTCAACTTTAACCAATGCTCTTTAGACACTAATGCTGGCGGCAGCGATGCACCGTTTAACCTTTCCATAAACGGCACAGCAGTTTACACTGGCTATCTCAGCAAAGTAGCTGGAAAAAATGCGTTTCCTTTTATTGATCTATGTCAATACCAAGCTCAGTACAACGATAGTCCCGGTGCTAGCAATACTTTAACATTATATAACAATGCTACAACTGCAAAGATTATAACAGATGCTGATGCCATGGACATGTACCGAATTTACAGGACAAGTTACCTTTAACAGCAACAATACTAACAAATCAAATTTGGGGTAGGGAATAATAACTAAACTTTAGATTCCCTTTTTTTTATGATACGTTCTCCATTCGTAGATATGCAGTTTGCTGAGCCACTAAGTCTTGATAATCAGAGCAGAATTATCCATTATTGAATCTTCAGGGTTGAAGTGGATGTGGCTTTGGAAAGCCTATTGCTTTTTTGCTTTCTCCAATAAACAAGGACTGCAACTGCCAAAACAGCGACCACTACAACCACCCCAGGTACTATCAGCGCTAACGTTGAAGGCGGAGAAGGTGTTGGAGGTGAAGGAGTAACCGTGGAAGTTGTAACAGGTTGCATTATGGGGTAATTGTCTATGTTATTAGCGTCTATTACATAAGGAATGTCGCCTATTCCTGAACTGTCGATTTCTCTGGCGTTTGGGTACTTTGCTATGTAGTCGCTCCAATAGTTGCCTTCTTTGCCGTTGTCCCAGGAGACAATATCTGTGCCATTAGCATATGTGTAGTTAAAGTTAGCAGCATATCTCCCCTCTTTTTCTATGAATACCTGGTGGGAGTTGTCAACCAAATTATTATGATAAACTATGTTTCCTGACCCAATAGTGGAATCTCCATCAATTAGAAAATTGAACAGATTAATGCCAATTAGGTTACGTTCAATGTTGTTATCGTGTACTGTAGAGTTGTTACAGCCCGAATCAAACTGGACTCCGTAACCTTGATTATCAGTTATATCATTTCCATAAACATAAAAAGGTCCATACCACGTAAGTCTTAAACCGCCGCTGTCATTCAAACTTCCACTTATGCCGTTGCTTTTTATGGTATTTCCAGTTATTGTTACATTTACAGCATCAGCGATCCCTATGCCTAGCCCGTTTCCCGTTATGTTGTTTGCAGAAATGGTAACGTTTGATGTATCACAATAAATACCCTGTCCATTTTGGGTTATATTGTTTCCAGAAATAATAAGGTTAGCAGGTTGCTCAAGTCCAGTTGTAGGGTCTTTTTGTCCAAACGGGCGAATCCCAACAGAGTTATTTTCAATGTTGTTACCAACAATGCGGACTCCAACAGGTAGCTTACCCAGCACACCTACGCTGATTGCAGGCGGGTAGAAATAGTCTCTGATTGTGAAGCCTGAAATCGTAACGTTACCAGCGTCAACCTCGATTGCAGAGTCAGAATAATGAAACCTATCCCCTGCAATAACTGTTTTCTGGCTATCTTCACCAATCAACGAAATTGGTTTATCAATTACTATTTGTTCATAGTATACTCCATTCTTCACGAAAACTTTGTCTCCAGCTGTAGCATTATCAACAGCCTCTTGAATAGTTGGATAATCGTCTGGAACAACAATAGTGCTGGGACTTATCTTAGCTGAGGAAAAACTGCCTATCCACAGAGATAGGAACAGTGTGCTTAGCAAAGCGATGACTAACGCAGCGTTCTTTTTCATTTTTTATTCAGTCAATATCTATTCAATTTAAACTACTCTTTTATGTTTTTTGGAACTTTTCTCGAATAAGTACTAACGTAAACATTTTGGACAAACAAACAGTCTTGATATTATTTCATTGTCATCAAAACCTTTCAAGTCGATCGGAAGCAGCCATCTAAGTGCCAAACAAGAATATGAGGAGCTTACGATTCAGTATAAAACCTCAAATTCAATTCGTGTAATCCCGGATCAATTTTTCTCACCGTACCTTAAAGGGTAGATCAAACTGTTAAGTGCCATAACCAAGATTTCTAAATTACATTTTATGTGCTTATTGATCCAAGGATTAATGCTGTATATTCTGTGCCAACAAAGATAGCCTTACCCATGACTGTTTCAGGTTCCTACTATCAATTTTCATGTTTTAGGTTAGTCGCCATCTTATCTAAAATAGGAACCCACTGATTCTCAACTAGGTTATCCCAATTAAACGGCAATGCAAACTTTCTAGATTCTTCTCCATATTTCTTAACTCTATCTGGATTAAAATACGCATCTTTGATACAATTAGCAATGTCATAAACATCAGGTGAAGCCGTCTCTGCATTAATAGGAGTAGTTTCAAGATTTAATCCATATCCCAATGATTTACATAGCCATCCATGGCCCTGAACCAATTCAGTCATGCTACTAAAATCATGACATATATTTGGAATACCGCATGCTTGCGTCTCCAATATAGGCATGCCAAACCCTTCACGTTTACTACAAAGCAAATGAACATCAAAACAATTCATTAATGTAGCCAAATCTTCTTCTGGGAGCATAGTACTAGCCGTACGTGGATCCATAAATCTAATAATATTATCTAATCCAAATTTATGTGAAATAGAAGCTAATGGCATACCTTTAGGATCATTAGGAACTGTATGATATAACCAAATAATATTTTTAACATCAGGATTTTGGTCTAAGAAATACCTCATAGCTTTCATAGACCTAGTATGGCCCTTCCTATCTTCTTTATCACTATTAGCCGCTACTGTACCAAAGACAAATGTATCTTCTTCAGTAATACCAACTTTCTTTCTAGCTTCCTCTTTATCAATAGGTTTAAAAACATTCACATTTACTCCGTGATAAATATAATCAGAGTCTATGCCTAAATCAGCTAAACATTTCTGTTGCCACTTACACAAACCTATAATCTTGTGATATTTTCTAGTAAATCCCATTGTCTCTTCAGAATAGTTTATGTGATCCATGGGACCGTACAAAGTTGCTCTGGGAATAGTCTTAGGAAAATCACTAAACGCCCACCAGTCTGTGAACAGTATGCCAACATCAATGCCCCATTGTTTGCAATACTGAGCAGCAGAAGCCATGCCGAAAGGGCCATCTTTAGAAGGTAACACTGGAATATGATAAGGAGGAATTCCTCCTGGCTCTACACCATAATACGCAGAGATAAATGGTTGGAATCCATATTTAGGTAATCTTGCACATACTTCTCTTGTTGTTTTCCCATAGCCCGAAGCTATCCAAGGAGCAACACTATGCCACAGTATTCTAAGTTTTGTTGGTACTTGTTTAGGTTTATCAAAATTATTACTCATAACCAATCACTTCATGCACAACTTTGTAGAACAGTTCAGAATGACGTGTCAGGCTGTTGCGACTACAGGGCTCGATGACCATTTTTATTCACAGATTTTTTGCAGACGGATGCAGTTCACTATTAGGTCTTCCCATACTCCGGGTTAGGGACATCGGCGCCGCATTTTTGGCATTTGTAGCTGTGAATTTTTCTGCGGCAACTCTGGCACTGGCTTTGTTGTACTGGACTTCCACATGTTGGACAAATTAGGTCAGGTGTAGCCATTGCGAATTCTCCTGACAGACTTAAACGAAAATGAAATTGCAGCTGAGAAGTTCCTTGGCAGCGAATCTAAACTAGCGTCTATGGTTTGCTGTGATACGTATTCTGGTGCGTCAGTTCTCTCTATCGATTTAGACCAGGCATATTCATAGGTGATAAGGAAACTGTCATTGTCTCCTATTTTTGGTTCTTTAAGCGATACGACAGTTTTCGGAATCTCTAATTTTATCAAACTTGCACCTTCTGCATTCAGAAAATAGATTTTTTATAGTCTTAAATGAGACGGGATATTTCAGAAATATCCCTGAAATGAACAAGAAATGATGAATTCCGTTACTTACAAAGAAACGCGAACACTGAAATAATGCTTGAGCAAAAAAGCTATACGAACTTGAGGTTGCATATTCAACAACGAGTTTAAAGTCGAACCTTCAGGACCCGCCACTATGTCCCAAAACAAGGTCTTCAGCCTCGCTCGAAATAAATTCAATACCTGCACCGAGGCGTTCATCTTGTTGTAAACTCGCATTGTCAACTTCTCTGTGAGGCTGTCTAGAATCAATAGGTGTATCCAGTATTCTAAGCGCCTTAACCAAAACTCTAGTCTTACAACTATTACGATTCAGACTAACAATGCATTTGCGACCAACCCGCCGATAAATGATGAAGCCCTCATGCTCCAAAATCCGCAGATTACGCATAACTTCATTATAGTCGCAGCCAGTTTTCTCCACCAACTTCATTATCCTAATTTCTCCCACGTGCGATAGTACCCTCAAAATCTTTTGCCGACATTTAGACGCCACAATGTCGCCTAAATCCAAAACAATTCCTCGCTTGACGGTGGCACGACCATTCTAAGCACTCTTTTGATAAAGAAATAACAATCAAATAACACAAAGAACAAAGCATCTCCCGCAACTCTGGATGCCCTGTTCTTTTCTATTCATACCCCCCC
>Ga0272448_1008499_pt1 | contig 10663 bp, 10 predicted proteins | sample YNPCB0191_FD_202220 | JGI IMG/M metagenome (GOLD analysis project Ga0272448, IMG submission 202220) | Hot spring sediment microbial communities from Yellowstone National Park, WY, United States - YNP-CB-019-1 | ecosystem: Environmental > Aquatic > Thermal springs > Hot (42-90C) > Sediment... | reverse complement strand
AATGGTATATGTTGCCTGAGGAGTGATTTTATTTTTTTAATGTCTTTTTCTATATGTCTTTTCAACTGCTCCTTATCTTTAAATTTAATCTGCCTCCGGAGTTTTTTATATAAAAAGACAAGCATCTTTTTATTGTATAAATCTTTTCTTTTCCCGAAGTCAATAAGGAAAACCTCAAACTTTTTTGTGTTATCATTGAATGTAGGAGAATGCCCAATCACTATAGCGGATTTATAGGCATTTTTGTTATAGAGAGTCCAGCCAGCATAGACCCCTTCACCAATAGATATATTATTTTCAAGGGAGAGATTTGCTGTTGGAAAGCCAATCTCTTTTCCTATACCCCTGCCCCTCAACACTTTACCCGATACAGAAAAATATCTGCCGAGAAGTTTATTTGCCTTATACACATTACCACTTTTTATTAATTTCCTTATGTTTGATGCACTTACTATCTCACCATTTTTTTTGTAAGGAGGCACTATTACAAGAGAAAACCCCTGCCCTTCTGCCTTCCTTTTAAGGAATTTAATATCCCCTTTTCTATCTTTGCCAAACCGAAAGTTATATCCGACAACTATTGTTTTCACTCCTGCCTCAAGTAATATCTCTAAGAACCTTTCAGGAGAAAGTTGTGATATCTCATCAAAATCAGACCAGATACACAACTCTATCCCTGCCCTTTTAATTAGAGATAATTTTTCTTCCCATCTGCACAGCAAAGATTCAACAGGAAAGTTCCGGAAGGTTATTACTCCAGCCACCCTACCCTTCTTTTTTGCCTCTGCTGATACGATACCGAGAATCTTTTGATGTCCTAAATGGACACCATCAAACTTCCCTATACCAACGACAATCCCTTCATCTATTTTTTTAATTTTTGAGAAGTGGAGTATCCTCATATCAGTATGGGAATGTATTGTTTATCTTAACATCGGAGAGTTCTTTTATTGTCTCAGCAATTCTATCTGTTGTCGCTTCTACAATCTTTTTCCCTTTCTCCTCTGTTGCCTTTTCAGGATTTCCATAGCCGGAGTTTGTGGTAAGAAGATGCCATGGTCTTGCTATCCATAACCACTTATTTTTTAGTCCCTTAAGAACAGGTTCTTTTACCTGACCCCTGTCTGCCCATTCAAGATGGACAAGTTCTGGATATAGATACATCAACCAGGATGTTTCTGCTTCATTTCCATGCTCTCCTGTCTTATCATCGCAGACACTCTCAGCAATATCCTCTCCTACCTCCCACCAGTTTAAAACAAATATATGAACCTTTGTTTTACCATACATCTCCCTTGCCATAAACTTGAACTCATTGCCCCCATGTCCGTTTAGGATAATAAGTTTATAAATGCCGTGTTTTTCAAGACATTGAATAATATCCTTCAGCATTGTAAGTTGAGTGGTAGGGTTAAGGTTTAACACCAGCGGAAACTCCATTGTATTAGAATTAACTCCGATGGGGATGGCAGGTAAAACGATTACCCTTGCTCCTTTTTCTTTTGCTTTTTTAGCACTTATCTCTGCAATCTTCTCTGTTGCTAAAGTATCACATCCATAAGGGAGATGTAGATTGTGCGGTTCACATGACCCCCATGGTAAAACAGCAACTTCAAAATGTCCTTCATCTCTTACTTCCTTCAATGCCATCTTAAGAATTTCAACCTTCATTTAGCACCTCCATTAAAATGCAATTTCAAAAATTTTTCTGAAGTCATCCTTTCCCATAGGTCCTTTCATATTCTTCATTGACCTTTCTGTTCCAATAACAGCAAGGTCTGTCAGTTTTTCTATCTCATTTTTACCAATACCAATATCTCTCAACCTTGAAGGGAGCTCTAAATTTTTTACAAAGGTATTCAGTTTTTCTGTTTCACCCCATAACTGTTCAAGTTCGGACATTTCTTTTTCATATCCGTTCTTCTTGAGATACTCAAATACATATGGTAGAAGTAAGGCATTGGCTGTACCGTGGTGTATATTATGTGTGATAGTAAGTGTATAACCCATACCGTGAACTATAATCGTGCCTGTCTTGTTTAAAGCAAATCCAGCAATAAGTGAGCCGAGAAAGATCTTTTCCCTTACCTCTATATCGTCTTTTTCCTTTACCCGTGGCAGAAATTCCAGGAGAAGTTTTAGAGATTCTTTTGCGAAGATTCTGGAAAGATAGTCAGCCCTTTTTGAAAGATAACTTTCAGCACTATGTGAGAAGGCATCCATCCCTGTGGCAACTACAAGGTTAAAAGGAAGATGTAGCAATGTCTCTGCATCAAGTATGGAAAGTTTAGGGATGATTCTTTCACTACTCACTGTTTTTTTTGTCTGTGCCTTTCTGTCAACTATAACGGCGAACCTTGTTACCTCACTTCCTGTTCCGCAGGTGGTCGGGATGGCAATCACAGATAGTGGCTCATTTTTATATTCAACCTCCCCGAAGTAGTTTCTTACAGAGCCACCATTGGTGGCAACCACTGCTATCGCCTTACCTACATCCATAGCACTGCCACCACCTACCGCTAAAATACAGTCACAACCTTCTTTTATACAGAGTTTTGCCCCATTGTCTACATCATCTGTATCCGGTTCTGGACTGGCTCCTGGATAAGAGACATAAGATATTCCTTCTTTTGAAAGTATATCTGTAATTTTATCAAAAAGGCCTGACCTGAATATGAAACTTTTACCACTTACTATAAGAATCTTTTTCCCATACCTTTTTATTTCCGGTAGATACTTTTCTATGCCACCCCTTTCAAAGAATATCTTTGCCCCCATATTAAAATAAATCCCTTCCATCTGAATTCTCCTGTTGGAATTATTATTATACCATCCTAAAAAAGGGAACTACAACTTAGATTTAATAAAATAAAGAATAAAGGATAAGGCAAAAAGACATACTTATAAAGGGAGTAAGAAACCATCCAGATAATATCTTAAGCAGTGTTTTTTTGTTAACTGTTTTAATCCCTTTTATTAACCCTATACCAAATACAGCGCCGACAATTGCATGAGAGGAAGAGACAGGAACTCCTATGTGGGCATATATATGAAGTGTGATAGAGTGTGCTAAAACTGCAATAAAAGCAGAAAATGCATCAACAGGTATAATCTTTCTACCTATCGTATATATTACCCCTTTATTCGCAGTTAATGCACCCAGTCCTATGCTTACCCCTCCTATCAATAATGTCTGATTTATATTAAGTAGCCCGGATTTATAAAAAACGCCTGTAACATTTGCTACATTATTGGCACCAAGAGCATATGCACCATAGATTCCACTTAATATAAGAAGATTTCTCATCAGTCGGTCATATACTAAAAAATGGAGTTCTTTTTTTCTGATAATACGGGAAAGAATAATATAAAGGATAATGGATATTAAAGAGGCACCCAGTGGTGTTGTAACCCAGCATATAAAGACCTTTGTTAATAAACCTGGCTGTATGTGTCTGTTAACAAGCCCTATACCCAGTATAGCGCCTATAACTCCTTCTGAGGTGGATACAGGTAATTTCAAGATGGTCATAAGTGTAACAGACATACCTGCAGCAACAGAGATGATAAACGCAGTATTGCCTGTCTGAGATGTTAATCCAGAAAGGGTTTCTATTCCAGCCCTGCCTCCGTATAATGCGCCCAGAAGAACAAATACAGCAGCAAGAAGAACTGCTGTCCTATATCTGACCATAAAGGATGATACCGCTGTTCCGAAGATATTCGCAACATGGTTTGTTCCAAGTGCCCATCCCATATATAAAGGGCCCAGTAAGTATATATCCATCTTTTATACCATCCGTTTGGCAGCAACTATATTTAGCCGGTCAGTTACCTCTTCTGACGTATCTGATATATTACCAATCTCAATAACGAGGTCTTTAAGAAGGATTTTTTTCCCGATGTCATAATTGGCAGCAAATATCTTCCTTATAAGGTCTCGCTCCATTCTGTCTGATGAACTTTCCCTTTTATCCACTTCCTGAACCTTTTCCCTTACTGCTTTCAGATTATGAAAAAGTATTCTAAAGCCATCTACTGCAACCTCAAAGGCAGAGATGTTGTTATGAATTAGTTTTATAAAGTCGTCTTTCAGTTCCTGCGGTATCTCAAGGTTTTCTGTTTCTATCTGATACAGGACCGATTGTGCCTTGTTCATAACCTCATCTGTTACTTCAAGAAGCCCCAGTATATCACCTCTGGATTCAGGGATAAGTGACTTTTCATACATCTCAAGTTCAATCTCACGTCTTATATCATCAGCCATTGATTCAGACAGGTGGGTTGTTTCTATCATCTCTATAAATTCTCTTGACAGCCCGGTTTCAAAATATTTCTCCATTGTCTTTTTAAACAACTCTGCTGCCTCAAGCATCTTATCTAAATACCTCTCAACAATCTCATATACTTTATTTCTTTTGCTAAAGAAAATTTCCATATTTCACCTCCAGATTATAACGGTTATTTTACAATAAAAAGCAAGGATTGAAAAAAAAGAAAGTTTGAAGTAATATAAGAGAAATCAAAGGAAGGTATATTATGGAAAAGTATAACCCTAATGAGATAGAAGAAAAGTGGCAGAAAATGTGGGAGACCTCAGGCATTTACAGGGCATCTTTTTCGCCGGACAAGAAAAAGTTTTATGTTCTTGAGATGTTTCCTTACACATCAGCCCAGATACATATGGGGCATGTCAGGAATTATACCATAGGAGATGTGCTTGCCCGTTTTCTTATGATGAATGGATTTAATGTCCTGCATCCTATTGGGTATGATGCATTTGGTATGCCTGCTGAAAATGCTGCCATAAAGCAAAAGATTCATCCCAGGGACTGGACCTATAGAAATATAGAGACCATCAGAAGACAGTTAAAACGGCTGGGTATATCTTATTGCTGGGAAAGGGAGGTTATTACCTGCGACCCTGAATATTACAGATGGAACCAGTACTTTTTTCTGCAGTTTTACAAGAAAGGGCTTGTCTATAAAAAACTCTCACCGGCAAACTGGTGTCCTTCCTGCAATACAGTCCTTGCAAATGAGCAAGTTGTAGATGGTGGATGCTGGCGGTGTGGTTCACCGGTTGAACAGAAGGAACTATCTCAGTGGTTTATCCGTATAACTGAATATGCAGAAAAACTCCTTGACTTCTCAGGTATAAAAAACTGGCCTGAACGTGTTATTACAATGCAGAAAAACTGGATAGGGAAGAGTTATGGCTGTGAGGTAAGTTTCACCATACCTGAACTAAATAAGGAACTTGTTGTCTTTACTACAAGGCCTGATACACTTTTTGGTGCTACATATGTGGTGATTTCTCCAAGGCATCCTCTTATACAGGAAATCTTGAAAAAGAGTCGGTTAAACGAAGAGATAGAAAAATTTCTGGTTAAGGTAAAAGGTCAGGGGCTTACTGTGGAATCTGCTGTAAAAATGGAAAAGGAAGGTATCTATACAGGGATTGAGGCAATAAATCCTGTTAATAATGAAAAGATACCTGTCTGGATTGGAAACTATGTCCTTATGGAATACGGGACCGGTGCTATTATGGCAGTTCCTGCACATGACCAGAGGGACTTTGAGTTTGCACAGAAGTATAAACTGCCTGTCAGGATTGTTATAAAACACCCTGAATGGAATGACATCCCTGAAAAACTTGAAAAGGCATATGAAGGTGAAGGAACAATGATAAATTCAGGGCAGTTTGATGGGATGTATAACAGGGACTTTATGGAAGCAATTGTAGAGTATCTCTCAAGGCATGGTAAGGGTAGAAAGGCGGTCTGTTATAGCTTGAGGGACTGGTGTATATCAAGGCAGCGGTACTGGGGAACGCCCATACCTATTATATACTGTAAGAAGTGCGGTACAGTGCCTGTCCCTGAGGAAGACCTGCCGGTTACCCTGCCCTATAATATTAATATCACAGGAGAAGGTGAATCGCCTCTTAAAAATGTACCCGAGTTCTTCCACTGCAGGTGTCCGAAGTGTGGTGGAGATGCAGAAAGAGAGACAGATACAATGGATACATTTGTAGATTCCTCCTGGTATTTTTTGAGATATGCATCAGGAGATATAAAAGAAAAAGCATTTGATAGTAGAGAGGTGAATTACTGGATGCCTGTTGACCAGTATATTGGTGGAATAGAACACGCAATACTTCACCTTCTTTACAGTAGATTTTTTATAAAGGTGCTGAATGACCTTGGGTATATAGATTTTAAAGAGCCGTTTGAGAATCTTCTGTGTCAGGGGATGGTAATAAAAGATGGAGCAAAGATGTCAAAGTCAAAAGGGAATGTTGTTGACCCTGAAGATATGATAAAGACATACGGAGTGGATACACTCCGTCTTTTTATACTTTTTGCTGCTCCACCTGAACTGGACCTTGAATGGTCAGAAAAAGGGATTGAAGGTGCCTGGAGATTTATAAACAGGGTTTGGAACCTGAATAACAGTATACTTTTGTATGAGGCAAAGGGGACAGAAAAGGGAGATATAACCGCTGAGAGGGCAATAAATAAGACCATTAAGGCGATTACTGAAGATATAACAAAGGACTTCCATTTTAATACAGCCATAGCAAGAATGATGGAGTTTATCAATAATATATCAAAGATTGTAGAAGGAAAAGAATGTTCAAAAGATAAACTTGTAGATGTCTGGAAGAGATTTATAAAAGTTCTATCTCCTTTTGTTCCTCATATCTGTGAAGAGTTATGGGAATTGTCAGGAAATAAAGGTTCTATATTTACTGAAAGATGGCCTGGTGTAAAAGAGGAATATTTAGTGGAGGAAAGTGTTTCTATAGCGGTGCAGATAAATGGAAAACTCCGTGGACGGATAACTGTCCCTTCTGGTTGTTCAGAAAAAGAAGTTCTGGATATTGCTGTAAAAGAACCTGCTATTTCAAGATGGCTTACAGATAAAACACTTATCAAACACATCTATATCCAGGATAAGATTATCAACCTTATCATAAAATAAAAAAGGGAGAGAAACTATCACTCTCCCCTTTTATTTCTTTTATTATTTACTGTGCTGGCTTTTCTTCCTTCTTTTCTTCCTGTTTCTTCTCTTCCATCTTGTCCTTGATATCACTTATACCAGCGGCAATCGCTATAACTCCACCTACAAGAAGGAGAAAGGGTACTGATGCCATTAACGCCTTCACGAAATATCCCCACCAGTTTGCAAGACCTATAATCCCTAAAATGACCGCTATTATTCCTCCTATCAGCGCTCCCATTTATACCTCCTTTGTGTTAACTCCTTTTAATAAGAATAACATACCCTATGAGATTTTGTCAATAGGTCGCATGGATAGACCTTTTCATAATTTCTATGGGTGCTTTCATTCCTGTCCATAATTCAAAAGATACCGCTCCCTGATATATAAGCATTAAAATCCCATCCATATGGGGTATTCCGTTTTTCTCTGCCAGTTGTATAAGTTCTGTCTTTCTATTGTAAACAAGGTCATATACCAACCTTACAGAAACAATATTTTTTTCATCAATCAGAGAGGACTCTCCTTCTTTCATACCCACAGAGGTTGTATTTACAATTAAATCAATATCTTTCCAGTATTTTTTATCATTTCTTTCTTCAAAGGGAACAACAAGTATATTCTGAAATTGAAGCCGTTTTGATAGTGTGTTTTTTAATAATTCTGCCTTCTCTCCTGTTCTGTTGCATATATAAATCTTAGAGACACCTTCCTTAATAGACGCTCCTGTGATTGCATATGCAGAGCCACCAGCCCCAAGGATAAAGACATTTTTCCCTGAGATATCTATTCCCTTTTCTTCTTTCAGAGAACGGATAAATCCATATCCGTCTGTACTGTATCCTTTCAACCAACCATCTTTATTCACAAGTGTATTGACACTTTCAATTATTCTTGCTTCCTCATCAATCTCATCAATATACTGAATGACTGCTTTTTTATGGGGGATGGTAAGGTTAACCCCGACAAAGTTAAGTGCTTTTATTCCTTCAATTGCCTTTCCGAGATTTTCGGGAGATACTTCCACAGGAATGTATATATAATCAAGTCCAAGATATTCAAAGGCAGCATTCTGAAATACAGGCGAGAGTGAATGTTTCACCGGATATCCAAAAACACCTATTATTTTAGTTGTCCCTGTTATCTTCATAAAAAAATATTAACATAAGAATACATGCCAGGCAAAATACTTTTGACAAAAAAAAGGATATGGTTTATATTATTAGGAAGTTCAGAACTTCATACAATAAGGAGGCGCAATGAGAAAGATAGCGGTAATCAATCAGAAGGGCGGTTCAGGAAAGACAACGACGGTAGTAAATGCAGGGGCATTTCTTGCGAAACAGGACAGAAAGGTCTTATTGATAGACCTTGACCCACAGTCGCATACAACCATACATTTAGGTTTTGAACCCCCGCAGATACAGAAGTCCATCTATGATATCCTTATAAAAAAGGTTCCAGTAAAGGATGTAATTCTTGAGACATATGAAAAAAATCTTTTTCTTATTCCTGCCAATATAGAACTGGCAAGTGCAGAGATAGAACTTGTCAATGAGATAGGCAGAGAAGTAGTGTTGAGGGATGCACTTAAAAAATATAAAAACGACTTTGACTATATACTTATAGATTGTCCTCCATCCCTTGGCCTTTTAACAGTTAATGCCCTTACCACTGCAAGTGAAATTTTCATTCCCATTCAGGCAGAATTTTTTGCACTTGAAGGACTGACAAAACTGATACAGACAATAGACATTGTAAAGGACAGGTTGAATCCTGATATTGAAATAACAGGAATTATAATTACAATGTTTGACAGCAGAAAAAATATATGCAGGGATGTTGCAGACAAGGTTCATTCACACTTCAAAGGAAAGGTATTCAAAACAAAGATAAGAGAAAATGTTCGCCTTGCAGAAGCACCTGGCTTCGGAAAAAGTATTAAGGACTTTGCACCAGACAGTCATGGATGGGAGGACTATAAAAAACTTTCAGCAGAAATAATACGACAGGAGAAGAAAAAATGAAAAAGACCGGTCTGGGAAGGGACCCGTTAAAGTGGATACAACCCACCACAGCAGAGAAGAAAGCCATAGAAAAAGAGGTTGAACTTAAACTCTCTCCAGAAAAGAAAGATAAGCAAAAGGAAACCCTGCCAAAGTTTAAGACATTTGAAGTTCGGTTAACATCCCTTTTGAGGGAAGACCAGCTTGATTTTCTTGAGAAACTCACGAGGGAGGTTCAGAAAAACAGGGCACCTGAATTTAGAAAGGAAAGGATAACAAAGAATACCCTTATAAGGGTATTTATAGATGCATTTATGGATACAGAAATAGATACAGCCAATATCCCGGATGAAGAGACACTTCTACAAAGGGTAAAGGAAAGGATAAAATAAGTATCCAGTATCCTTGAAACCTCATCACCTTCTTCTGCATCTAAAACGATGGAAAAACAAGGAAGGAGGTGATGGGTATGGCAAAACTCGCAAGATGGAATCCGTGGAGAGAGATGCTGGATGTAAGGGATGAATTTGAGAGGATGCTGGATGTCTTCCGACCTGACTTCAATCTATGGGAGGGATATGCCAAGGTTCCCGCAGTTGATATATACGAAGATGAGGACAATGTTTTTGTGAAGGCAGAACTGCCGGGACTTAATAAGGAGGATATATCCCTTACCATAGAAGGAGATACCCTTCTACTTTCAGGAAGGAAGAGCCAGACAAAGGAAGAGAAGAAGGAGAATTATTACAGAAAAGAAATAAGGGAAGGTGCCTTCTCTAGAACCATTGAAATACCCTGCCCTGTGGATAAGGAGAAGGTATCTGCTACCTACAAAGATGGTATCCTTGAGGTAGTCCTTCCCAAGACACCTGAGGTGAAGAGAAAGACCATAAAGGTTGATGTCAAGTAAGCAAACAGGGAGGGAAGACCTCCCTCCCTATTCCCCTCTTACAGAGGGGTGTTCATTTCATGAAAAATTTATTTAAATTCCTAATAGGAAGTATTATATTACTGGTAGGCGGATACCTCTTTTCCAGAAATAATACATCTACATTTGTATCCAGAGAAGAGCCTGCCCTTGGAACATTTGTATCCATTACAGTAGAGAAGTCCTCTAACTCTGAAAAAATACTTGATGGTGCATTTTCCCTTATAAGACAACTTGAAAAAAGGTTCAGTGTATATATCCCTGATAGTGAACTCAGCCAGTTAAACATACAAAAGAAGATAAAGGCATCTGATGACCTTAAATATGTTATTGAAAAAAGTATATATATAAGCCGTCTAACAGGAGGTGCTTTTGATATAACAGTTCTTCCACTTATTAAAATTTACAGGGAGGCAGAAAAAAGGGGGATGGCACCATCTGATAATGAGATAAGGGATATAATGCAATACACTGGATATGAAAAGATAAAGATAAAAGGTAATATGATAGAGATACCTGACAAGACAGAACTTGATACAGGTGGTATAGCAAAGGGATATATTGTAGACAGGACAGCGGAATTTCTTAAGAGGCAGGGTATGATAGGTGGTCTTGTAAATGCTGGAGGTGATATATACTGCTTCGGAGAAAACCCTGAAGGAAGAAAATGGAGGATTGGGATAAGAGACCCTTTCCACAAAGGACGTATAATAAAGACCC
>Ga0272448_1008498_pt1 | contig 10665 bp, 8 predicted proteins | sample YNPCB0191_FD_202220 | JGI IMG/M metagenome (GOLD analysis project Ga0272448, IMG submission 202220) | Hot spring sediment microbial communities from Yellowstone National Park, WY, United States - YNP-CB-019-1 | ecosystem: Environmental > Aquatic > Thermal springs > Hot (42-90C) > Sediment... | reverse complement strand
GGGTTAAGGGGGATGTGGATTGGAAGAAAGAAGAACTTAACAAAAGGCCCCCTTTGTTAAGTGGTAGCATGTCTGGCGCTTTTGCTAACTTGCTTTTGACAGGGGCAACGTTTTAATGCCTAACTAAGCAGATTTTGTGCAAAGGCCTAAGAACTAAGCCTCTTTCGAGCCCAGACTTTGCTAAACATTTCCCTTGACACCTTCGGAGCCCTAAGTTTACGAGCTCAGTGATTAGAAAAACCGCCGTAAATTCCTATAAGTTGACGAAGCAAGCGGACAAAATATAATGTGTAACGCTACGCAGCGGCTTTGGATGGTAGTTAATAGCAAACCTTGTTTTCACGGACAAGAAATAGGCACAACCATTGGATGTCTTGCAAGGAGGGGGAGTACTATTTCTTTTTAGAATGTTAAAATGGAGGTGGAAGTGATGATCGGTAAACTGCCCCGATGGGCGAAGCGTTTACTGGACAAGTATCCCAACGCCGAGCGTCCCACACCCGAAACTCCCATCCCAGCATGGCTAGAAGAGGAACTCCGCCGTGTACCTCTTTGGTACCACATCCGCGAGGCAGCCGATGACCCTCGTTTTACGCCGCCTTACCACGTAATTGAGGATATCCATCATCAGGCTGCTTTGTTAAGGAAAGCATTGGCCTTGCATGACCGCCTATCAGAGATCGCCGACCATATCGTTGCTGAAGGCTATGAGCACCTTGTTTTTATCGGTTGTGGCTCGGCTTATTACACCTCGCTCTTCAGCACTTTTCTTTTCCCACGCTTGACAGGCTTGACAGCAGAGGGTGTGGAAGCTTGGGAGTTCCGCAATTACTGGCTGCCCAGCAGCCGCAAAACAATGGTTATTGCACAGTCAGCAACGGGGGGGAGTCTTGAAGTTTTAGAAGCCACAAAGCGTGCCCAAAAGGAGTGGAAAATTCCTGTCCTTGCTATCACAAACACGCTGGATAGCCCGCTAGAAGCTGTGGCTAATGAAGCTGTGGTGTTTCCAACAGGGCAAAAAGCAGGCCCTGATATTTCTGTCATTCCGACGCGATTGATGCTGCTGTATCTGTTAGCGATCGCTATTGGTGAGCGGACGAAGTTCCATTCGTCGTTGGTAGGGCAGGTGAAGGAGCAAATCGCCGCTACGCCAGAAGTTATAGAACAGTTCTTGCGGGAGGAAGAAAGCAGGGTTCAGCAATTAGCGCAAAAACACGCCCAGCAGAGCTGCTTTTTAGTCGTTGGGGGTGGCCCCAACTGGTTCACGGCGTTGGAAGCGGCGCTGAAGATTGAAGAAGAGTCGCGAACCCCGTGTCGGACTTATCAAACCGCTGATTATCCACACATGGCGATTTCTCTTCTTGCACCCAGCCGAACCACCATTGTCTTTGCACCACCAGGCCCAAGCTACGACCGGTTGCATGTGTGCGTTCGAACTGCAAAAGTAGCTGGCTCGCCAACCATTGCAGTCGTTGTTAAAGGTGACAATCAAATAACGTATGACGCCGATGCACTGATTACTGTTCCAAACGTGAACGAATTGATGATGCCTATTCCTGGCACCGTTGTTGGTCAACTGTTTGGCTATTATCTAGGTGTTGCCAAAAACGTCAACCCAGACACTTTGGGAACTGATCAACTAACTCATGCTAAAGCGTGGTTGACCGCGTTTCCCTTAGGAATGCATTGACCAAAGGAGGTGCGTTGGTCATGGGGCGTACTGTGCGTATTGGACTTATTGGAAGCGGTTTCGTGTCCAACTTTTACATGCAGGGATTGCGCGATGTTGCAGGACACGAAGTCAAAGTAGTGGCGTCGCCAAATGCCGAAAGATGCAAGGCTTTCGCTAAGCAATGGGACATCTCTGAATGGACGACTGATGTAGACGGGACAATCAGACGAAGCGATTTGGATTTAATCATCTTAGGCGTGCCTAACTTTCTGCATGCTGAGTTGGCTATTAAATGTGCTCAGGCAGGCAAAAATGTCGTCTGCACCAAACCTTTGGCTCGCAACAAACAAGAAGCCAAACAAATGCTGGACGCCGTGAAAGCAGCGGGCGTTTTGCACGGTTACGCAGAAACTGAAGTTTTCAGCCCCGCTGTCATGAAAGCCCGAGAGTTCATTGAACGGGGCAGCATCGGGAAGGTGCTGATGGTTCGTTCTCGTGAAGCCCACGCAGGTCCGCACGCTGACTGGTTCTGGAAAAAGTCGCTGGCAGGTGGTGGTGCGCTTCTGGACATGGGCTGTCATATGGTAGAAGCGGCGCGATATTTCATCGACAAGGACAACCCAATCGTGGAAGTCTTAGCATGGGGCGATAGGTTGATGCATCACGACCGAACCGATGCCGAGGACAATGCAGTCTTACTGATGCGCTTTGAAGGTGGACAGCTAGCAATTGCTGAGACGAGTTGGACGGCGCGGGGCGGGTTGGATTTGCGAAATGAAATCTATGGCACTGACGGCGCTATCTTCACCAATGTAACTCGCGAAACAGGCATCCGTATCTTTTCCTTAAAAGGCGCTGGCTACGTTGTTGAAAAAGGCGAAATGGATACCGGTTGGCTCATCCCGCCTATTGAGGAAGCGTGGGTTTACGGTTATCGTGAAGAGATGAAACACTTTGTTGAATGCGTTGCACAAAACAAAACGCCCCGCGAAACCTTTGAGGATGGCTATATCGTTAGCTGCGTGTTGGACGCTGCCTACCGATCTATGAAGACAAAGCGATGGGAGCGGGTAGACTACGATTAAACCGTTAACTATTTTGTCGCGAGAAAGGAATAGTTATCAGTGCGGCGGCAAGAGTTGGTCGGCTTTGTGGGGGTGGACATCGGCGGTCAAACGACCCGTGTTGGTACTTTTGATACACACGGACAATTGCGAGTCCTCAGTTTCCCTACAGAAAACGAGTTTGCAACAGAATGTGAGTGTATTGCCCAAGCTGTACGACAGCTTGTACCGAGAGGTATCAAGCGGGTAGCGGTCGGTTCACCAGGGCCGTTAGATTGGCGTAGGAAACGGCTCCTGGGTAAGACGCCAAATCTACCTTGGGCGAATGTTCGTTTTGATCAGATGGAGAAACTAGTCGGCTGCGAGGTGCTTGTAGACAACGACGCCGACGTAGCAGGGTTAGGCGAAGCGCTTTTGGGGGCGGGACGGGGTAAACGGTTCATTGCCGGCTTTACTCTGGGCACGGGTATTGGGCATTTTCAGATCAAGGACGGGCGCATCTACCATGGGCGCTTGGATGTGGAGGCAGGCCACCAAATCCTTGATCCAAACGGTCCTGAGTGCGGTTGTGGGCAGTATGGTTGCTTAGAGGCCTTTGCCTCGGCGATAGCAATTGAGAAGCGCTATGGCGTTCCTCCGCATGAACTTAATGATCCGAAAGCATGGGAGGAAATTGCCTTCCGGCTTGCGCAAGGGTTAGTTAACACTGTCGTCTTTGTCTGCCCGGATGTGCTGATTTTGACTGGTGGGATGTTAGCGCGGGGTGAAATGTTGCTAACACCTTTGCGACGTTTTTACGAGGAGATGCTTAAAGTTTATCCATCTCGCTACCGTCCGCCCATTTTAGTCGGTAAATTGGGTGACAAGGCAGGCGTTGTCGGAGCTATTGTGTTGGCAAAGATTGGTCGTGCTGAATAATCGAAAATACTGCACAATCCGAAACCCTTCTCAAAAACACTCAAATGTAGAAGATAAACGCTTCCTTGCGGAAGATAGTTGGCATTCATAACAAGAACTAACTTACCATACCAATTGAGCGTGGATCCCAAGTGCCCTTGGCAACGCCAGGGACGAACCCTTCAAGTTCAGCCATGTCAATGCCGACGACCTTCTTTTCCTCCGCGCTCTTGTATGCAGCCATCAACAGGGCAGTTGTCCAGAGACCGTCTTCCAAGGTTGTGAAGGGAGTTTCGCCCTTGAGGAAACTGACGACCATATGTCGGTCTTCAGCGACATAGCCGTAAGTGAAGGCTTCATTGCCGATGTAAGGCATGAGACCTTCTTCGGCATTCTGCTTTTCAACGAGGTCCTCGCCTGCTTCTCCAACGATGTTTCGGCTGAAGAAGACCTGACCGTCACCGACGAGGGTGTTAACTTGCATCATGTATTCGGGACCAAGGACTTCAAAGGTTAGGCGCAAACCTGCACCAACGAAACTCCAAGAAGTCGTTGCCTCAACGATGACCAAATTCCCGCTCGGCGTCTCAAAGACGATGCGGGCTGCGGCGTAGTCTTCTGCGGGGTGTTTGGTGTAGTCAACTTCAAGTTCGTCCTTCCACATTTCCTTCAGTTTGGCGGCGTATTCTGGGCGAGTCCACTTGAGGGATGCAATTTGGGCGTAGACAGTTTTGGGTTTGAGCACGGACATTCTTTGCCCAAGCGGAGTCAAGAGATACCAACCAGCAAGGGCGCTGTGGCAGAGCATGTCGTTGAGGACTCCTCCACCCTGCAAATCGCCGCGCCAGAACCATGCCCGGTGCGGACCGCTGTGTTCTTCAGCACAGCGAGCGAGGTATGGCTCACCCGCAATGGCTGCACCTCGTCGCCAGATCAGTTCCTTGCCCTTCGTAACCGCTGGGGCATAGACTTGGTTCTCCAGATAGCCGTGATTGATTTTCGCCTCGGTGATCGCTTGGTAAATTTTCTTGGCTTCAGCGAGGTTGCGAGCAAGAGGCTTCTCAACGGCGAACCCTTTCAGTTCAGCCTTACCGCTCTTGACTTCGTCAGCGATAGCCTCTGTCAATTCCAGACGGACATTGTTGGGGGCAAGGAGCCAAACAGCCTCAACATTGGGGTCGCGAACCATTTCACAAACATTTTTGTAGATCTTGGGCTCGCCAACCCTCAGCGTCCTACATAATGTAGCTAGCTCAGCCGCGCTTTTTTGATTAGTACTACAAATTGCCACTATATTTGCATCTCGAACCCAAGCGAATGATTGAACATGGAAACGGGCTACAAAACCGCTTCCTACCAGTCCAACCCCTAAGCTTTTATGTGCCATTCACACGCCCCCGTTTTGTTATAAGTAAAAAAGGGCGTAGAGCTTTATATCAGCTCTACGCCCATATCATTTATAGTTTACTTTTATTTAAGCTTAAGGTTGGAAGTAAGCATCAACAGCTGCCTCTGTCAAAATGTAGTCGATTTGATAAGTCGCAGACTGATACTTGTATTCCTCAAGTAGACGGGCAACGTCCTCATTAGTTATAGCCGGCGGCAAAGGAAGCAGGAATGTAACGCCAGGGTACATCTGGCCCGGCCTTTTCACCCGCTCGTAATTCCAATTGATTTGCCGTCCCTGTGCTATTCTAACTGCAAACATAAGTGCGTCTGCGCTATAAGCTGGTGTGTTTAGCCTCATATAACCTTTAAAATCAGGCATGACGTCAAGTATTTCCTTCCATTTCTCCAAACACATCAGGGTGTAATCAGTAGTCATAATTTTGGGGAACTCTGGATCGCCGGGCTTAATACCAGCTGCCTCAAACGCGCGGACTATACCGAGGAAATGACCATCTTGAGCAAGCACTGCATCAATCTTGCCTCTGTATGCTGCAATTATAGGGGCCATATTTTTCTCTGCGACATCGAAGTTCCAGTCGCCTTCAACGACTGCTAAGACATTAATTCCTGGATATTGTTTGAGTACTTCGTAACAGCCGCGCATTCGCTCCTCATTTGCAGGGTGGCCAGTAATACCTGTCACAATAACGATATTGCCTTGGCCACCCAATTGCTCGCAGACCCATCTGGTAATATCAGCAAACCATTCGGCGTGATCAATAACCACGTTGTATGCGTATTCACTTGTAACGTTTTGATCTTGCGCCACGACTATAACCCCAGCATCGTGTGCTTCCTTAATAACTGAGTTCAACGCCGTTGCAGAGTTGGGATTGATGATAAGAATATCAACCCCTAGTGCTATCAAATCTCTAATATCCGCTATCTGGGCGGACACATCTCCGCCGGCAACTCGGATGTAGTAATCTTTGATAATTCCTGCGGCCTTGTATTTCTCCGCTTGTAACTTAAAATCTTCAACATGTTGTGTTCTCCAAGGCCAGCCATACGCTCCCAAACTGAATCCAACAATAAAGCCTTTATCCTTCGGGGCTGGCAAAGCAGTTAATGCAAAGCCTAAAAGCAGCCCCACGAGCATGTACCACTTTCCCTGCTTCATCCTCCATCACCTCCGTAAAAATAAGTCTATCGCTTGATTAGCTTTCTGTCAAGAGTAGCAACAGTTATTTGGTAAAAAGGAAGGGTTGCTCTACCAATTCGTCGTTAAACCACAAAGTGCAAAAGCACATGGAATAAGGGCGGCAGTACCCTCAGCACCTGACACAACATACAAAGAAAGGCTGCTTCTAGGTATAAGAGATGTTGGGCTTTGTCTTCAAGGCCCTAAACTTCGCTTCCTCCCTGCAGCTGTCAATGGTCTGAGCACATCGCCACCAGCATTAAAATCGATGCTGCTTATGGTTTTGACCATCACAGATAGCCACCTAACCACAATCCCCGCTCTTACAACAAAGTACCAGAAAAAGGCTGACACTTCCTGAACTGTCTTCTACACGAGATGGGTCAAACCTGATAGAGACACCCCGAACACACCTAGAGGGCCGTCCTCAAGCGCTTATCAGTTTTGCTTGGACGCCATAAGTAAGGTATTATAGAATTAAGCCTCATGGCTACGTGGAAAATAGTCAATTGGGCAAAAGCCTTTGGACAAGTCGAGGCTTTGCGAAAACTTTCTTTCGAGCTAAAATCTAATAGGATATATGGCCTTGTTGGCCCCAATGGATCTGGAAAAAGTACTTTTGTTAAAGCCATAACCGGACTTGTCAAACTGGACAGTGGGAAACTTTTTAGAGACGATCTTGAACTCTCGATTACTTCCCCTAAACAAGCGTGGGCACTTGGTATAAGCGCTGCTCATCAGGATTTAAGTTTAGTCCCGAATCTTTCTGTTAAAGAAAACCTTACACTCGTCGCACAACATCTAGCCAGCCTTCGCAACACAAATTCCGCATCATTGATGCAAGAGTTCTATGACACCTTAGACGCTCTACAGTTTCCGGCCCCTGTCTCGTCACAAGTTGGCCACCTCTCGCGACGCGAACAACAAATAGTGGAAATTGCAAAAGCTGTAGGGTCCCGACCATCTCTCCTCCTCTTAGATGAACCAACGAGTTTCTTAACTGAACGAGATATTGAAAGACTGTTTGAATTGCTAAACCAGATGAAACAGCAAACTACAATTATTTTCGTTTCCCATAGACTTCGAGAGATATTTGGAATTTGTGATGAAGTTATAATCATGAGGGATGGCCAAGCATTAGGAACATTCAATTTGCGCGATATTAGTCTTAACGAGGTTGTCAAGATAATGTCTGGCGGTGCGTCTATAGCGTGGGAGCCTGCAAGGACAGAAATTGCCCCATCGCGCGGCTCGGAAATCCCGTACTTCTTCGTTGAGGTTGAGACCCGCAAAATTAACAAAATCAGCGTGACTATTCAAAAGGGTGAAATTTTGGGAATCGCTGGTCTCGTCGGACATGGGCAGTCAGAATTTCTAAAAGCCATTTATGGTCTTATCCCCAGTCGGAAGCGGATCGAGATAAATGGTAAACCATTAAATATAGAGTCCCCGCTACAGGCCTTACGTCATGGTATAGTATACATTTCTGGTACATCCTCAGAGACCACACTGCCACATCGTTCAATTAAGGAAAATATTTCATTGATTTTAAACGGCCTTAAATCTGGTTTTTCTTTAGTAAACGCCGCGGCTGAAAAGCAACTAGCATTAACCATGGTTAATAACTTGGGCATCGTTTGTCGTTCCGTTGACGAACCACTTCGCCATCTGAGCGGCGGAAACCAGCAGAAATGCGTTCTCGCACGTGCGCTCTCTGCAGATCCCAAAATATTGCTTCTTGACGACCCACTTAAGGGGATCGATACCCTGACTAAAGCGCAATTTTATAAACTTATAGCTGAAGTGGCGAAGAATACAGCAGTTGTCTTTTACTCGAGCGATGTCGAGGAACTTCTTCCGATAGCATCTCGTGTAGTTGTTGTCTTTGAGGGCAGAATTGTTGGGGAATTCAGGGGAAAAGAAATGACCAAGGAAAACATACTGGCAGCAGCGTTACGGGGGGGAAACGAATGAGCGAGGTTCGAAAGCAAGTGCTGCAAATACTACCTGGTTTGCTATTTTTAGTTCTTATTTCCCTTATAAGTGGTATTCTCATGCCCAGATTCGTTCGATTGTTACCATCTAGCTTACTCTTAGCTATTCCTACCGCTTTCTTGGGCTTTGCAGAAACACTGGTCATGATTTCTGGCGAAGTAGATCTGTCCCTGGCTGGCAGCCTTGTTTTAATCAACGCAATTTCTATTTCCGCTTATACTGATTACCATATCAATGAATTTCTGTTTGTGGCTATACCACTCGTTGCAGGGTTGATAATAGGGGCTATACACGGTCTTCTCGTAGCTTTTGGTCGATTAAATTCATTTTTGGTAACGGCCGGTACTTCCTTTGCCTGGAGCGGCTTAGCTCTAGTAATTTTGCGTCAACCTAGAGGCAATGTACCATTATGGTTTAATGAAGTGTTTTCCATCGGCAGAGTCCTAGGCGTTCCGCTAGCAGCACTTTTTATTGTTATAGCTGCTCTCTTTTGGATTTTCTTCAGCGTAAGTCCTCTTGCCCTCAAATCGTACGCGGTCGGAAGTTCACCTAAAGCAACATTTAGTTTCGGTATTGATGTTAATCGTATCAAATTTTATGCGTTCGTGTTAAATGGTTTCCTAGCCGGTATTGCGGGGTTAATTATGACAGGAATCATCGGCTCCGGGGATCCTCGTTTGGGAGGCTCTTCAACTGTACTTGCGGTTTTGGCAGCTCTTATAGGTGGGGCAACTTTTGCAGGAGGTATGGGTAACGGCTTAGGAGCTTTCTTAGCAGCTATTGGTCTTCAATTTACCCGCAATTTGATAGCCTGGGTCGGCGTTGCTCACTACCATTTGGATTTATTTTATGGTGCAGCACTACTAGTTCTCATTGCTGGAATAGCGTATCTAAGGAGGAGCCGTGAAATTTGAATGGAATAAGTTAAAACAAACTTTTCAGGTTAAAGGAAAGATCTTATTACCTTTTGGACTTGTAATAATTCTTTTATTAATTGGGCAAGCTTTTTCACCGGGATTTTTTTCCCTCTCCCATTTAGCTCACATTGTGACATTGGCAGCGCCCCTTGGAATCATGGCTGTTGGGCAGACATTTGTGATCTTGTCAGGGAAAGAAGATGTGGATTTCTCCTCAGGTGCTAATGCGTCACTGACAATAGTTTTAGCTGCGCTCCTTTTGCAGCGTTACAATCACGGGATAACTGCTTTGATAATTTTAGCAGTAGGCCTTATGGCAGGTTTGGTAAACGGCATTGGGGTGCGGGTAATAGGAATTCCTCCTCTAATAATGACTTTTTGTTCCTCAATGTTACTTTATGGTGTCGGACAAGCCATAACTCGTGGGATGTCAATAGGGACATCTACACCGATATTGACCTTTATGGCGCTAGGAAGAATCGCAGGGATCCCTGTCGCTTTTTTGATATGGATGGGGAGTATTATCTTGTCTGCAGTTGTTTTGCACAAAACCATATATGGCCGCTGGCTTTATGCTGCCGGCAGTAACCCGACGGCGACACATTTGGCTGGGATTTCTAATAAAGCGGTTGGGATAGTCGCTTATGCTTTGTCAGGAGTGTTAAGTGCTTTTGCCGGCTTGCTCTATTTAGGGCGATTTAGTATCCCAAGCGGATTTAAGATGGCCGATATTTATACTCTGCCTTGCGTAATGGCAGTTATCCTAGGCGGAACTAATTTCTTCGGAGGTGAAGGAGGATTCACAGGATCAATTGGCAGTGTATTAGCTTTGACAATTTTGGATTCATTTTTCACAATTTTCAATATTTCACAAGCGTGGCGTACTGTAATGTATGGCCTATTGCTTGTGGTAATTTTGATATTCTTCGTGCGCAGGGAAAAGCTCAGAATTTAGAGCCTATAAGCTGCAAAACTTGCCTTATTACTGGCTCTTGCCCTTAGTTGCTTACTCTCAACTTGCATGCGCTTGAGATGAAGTCATGAAAATGATCACACACGGCGACAAACCTGCATGCTTTTTGGACTGGTTGGCCGTAAGAGATTAGGGACTTAACTTTTGGAGACGAAAAACCATCAGGCACCCCTATTAGGCACCGTCTTACCAGCCACACTTGCCTAATCCGAAGCTCAACAGCTCGGCCTTTCCACACTTAAGTGAGAACTGAACTCGTGAGCGATGGTTTTCCCTAACAAGAAAAAAGTTCTAAACTCATCCAAACGGTTAGAACGCCAAGTGATTACAATTTGCATCCAATTGTAAGAAGCCCTAAGACCGATAAATGCGGTCCGCACGAGGCAAATGGGAGGAAACCTTTCAGCCCACGCGGCTTCTGAAACCTTGGGGGTGAAGGCGCCCCTTTAAGTGCGACATATGTCGCAATAGAGAAGGTTTTGGGCCTGCCTGCAGGGGTTGGAACACTGATTACTACAATTTTGACCCAATTGTAACCAACCTTAAGGCCCATAAAG
>Ga0272448_1008496_pt1 | contig 10666 bp, 4 predicted proteins | sample YNPCB0191_FD_202220 | JGI IMG/M metagenome (GOLD analysis project Ga0272448, IMG submission 202220) | Hot spring sediment microbial communities from Yellowstone National Park, WY, United States - YNP-CB-019-1 | ecosystem: Environmental > Aquatic > Thermal springs > Hot (42-90C) > Sediment... | reverse complement strand
ATTATTAATCTTCTTGAAGATAATTATTAATCTTCTTGAAGATAATTATTAATCTTCTTGAAGATAATTATTAATCTTCTTGAAGATAATTATTAATCTTCTTGAAGATAATTATTAATCTTCTTGATCATCATTATTGTTAGTTTTAATATTAAGTATTTATCTTCTTAATCATAATTATTGTTCATCTTAATTATAATAATTATGATCATGAAGGTTAATAATTATTAATCTTCTTGATAATAATTATTGTTAGTTTTAATATTAAGTATTTATCTTCTTAATCATAATTATTGTTCATCTTAATTATAATAATTATGATCATGAAGGTTAATAATTATTAATCTTCTTGATAATAATTATTAATCTTCTTAATCATAATTATTAACCTTCTTAATCATAATTATTAACCTTCTTGAGGATACTAATTATTAATCTTCTTGATCATAATTAGTAATCTTCTTAATCATAATTAGTAATCTTCTTGATCATAATTAGTAATCTTCTTAATCATAATTATTAACCTTCTTAATCATAATTATTAATCTTCTTAATCATAATTAGTAATCTTCTTGATAATAATTATTAATCTTCTTGATAATAATTATTAATCTTCTTAATCATAATTATTATTCATCTTGATCATAATTATTAACCTTCTTGAGGATAATAATTATTAATCTTCTTGATCATAATTATTAATCTTCTTAATCATGATTATTAAAATGAAGCTTAATTATTATTAAGAAGGTTAATAATTATGATCAAGATGAATAATAATTATGATTAAGATGAATAATATTTTTAAGATGAACAATAATTATTAACATAAATAATATTAAAATTATTAATACGAATAATAATTATGATTAATAATATTTTTAAGATGAATAATAATTATTATCAAGATCAATAATAATTATTATAATTAAGATGAATAATAATAATTATTATTAAGATGAATAATAATTATGATCAAGAAGGTTAATAATTATGATCAAGAAGATTAATAATTATTATCAAGAAGATTAATAATTATTATCAAGAAGATTAATAATTTTTATCAAAGAGATTAATATTATTCATCTTAATAATATATTAAAGATGAACCATAATTATGATCAAGGAAATTAATATTATTCATCTCAATAATATATTAAAGATGAACTATAATTATGATTAAGAAAATTAATAATTATCGTATAGAAGGTTAATTATTATCAAGGATCATTTGAATAATTATTATTAATTTTCTCGATCATCATAATTATAATAATAATTATTATCAAGGATCATTTGAATAATTATTATTAATTTTCTCGATCATCATAATTATAATAATAATTATGATCAAGAACAATAATAATGATTAAGTTGAATAAGATTTATAATTATCTCATAATTATTCATCTCTATAATATTGATCAGAATAATATTATTATTATTTATCAGAATAATTATGATTCAGATGAACCATAATTATTATTATTTATCAGAATAATTATGATTCAGATGAACCATAATTATTATTATTTATCTTAATGGATTTTAATCTTATTGATCAGAAGAATAATTATTCTTCATCTTATTGATCAGAAGAATAATTATTCTTCATCTTAATGATTTTAATCATATTGACCATGATAATTATTATTCAGCTTGATTATAATTATGGTTCAGATGAATAATATTATTTATCTTAATCATAATTATGGTTCATATTAGTAATATTATTCATCTTGATCATAATTATGATCATCTTAATGATTGTGATCAATCTTAAAATATTATTGATCATGATCATTATTCACCCCGGTCACACTTATTAATTATTTTGAGCATAAATATTATTCATATCGTAATAATAATTATTCATCTTGATTATAATTATTATTCATCTTGATTATAATTATTTGTCTTGCATTATTCGTCTTAATAATTATTATTCATTTTGATCATAATTATTGTTTATTTTGATCATAATTATTGTTTATTTTGATAAAAATAATTGTTCATCTGGATTCTAATTATAATAATTTATCTTCTTAATCTTCTTAATCATAATAATTATGATCATCTTAATCATAATTGTTATTAATCTTCTTGATCATAATTATGGTTCATCTTTAATATATTATTAAGATGAATAATATTAATCTCCTTGATCCTAATTATGGTTCATCTTTAATATATTATTAAGATGAATAATATTAATCTCCTTGATCCTAAATATTATTCATATTGATAATAATTATTAACCTTGATCATAATTATGATTCATATTATTAATATTATTAATAATAATAATATTAAAATTTTGATTATAATTATGATTCATATTATTAATATTATTAATCATAATAATATTAAAATTTTGATTATAATTATGATTCATATTATTAATATTATTCATCTTGATAATTGACATTTATTACCTTGATAATCATTATATTAATAAGTGTTAATTATCATAATAATAAGTATTAATTCTCTTGATAATGAATAATAATCACCTTAAAACTCAATAATAATTCTCTTGATAATGAATATAATGATCATATTAAAAAGAATTAGTCATATTGATAATACTTCTCTTGATAATGAATAATACTCATCATGTTAATAAGTATTATCAAGAATATAATAAGTATTACTAACCTTGATAATGAATAATAATCACGCTATTAATAAGAATAATAATATTGTTAAAGGAGTATTAATATGATGTTAATAAAAGTAATCCTCTTGTTAAAGAGAATTAATCATCATGTTAAAAATTATTAAAGTGCTGAAACATTTCTAAGTGATAAAAATTCCTTTATTTGTATCTTCCTCTTCATTTACTTAATTGTATTGCAATACAATTAGGTAAATGAAGAGGGAATTAGTAATCTGCTCATGAGTGAGGAGCTGAAATAAGCATATCATCAAGGGTAACACAGAATAAGAGGGAGTTTGACACTTAATCAGTGGTTAATAAAGATGTAAAACAGTGCCCAAAATGACTAATTATGTTGATAAAGGTAAATTACTTGATATAAATTGCCAACATAATTAATTATAATTTTATAGTGTAATTACCTAAAATTAACAGCAAGGATAACAAGAAAATAGTAATTTCATAATACTTTAATTATTATGAAATAGATAATGATACATAAGTATTAAAATGTTTTGAAGTAATATTGATTAGAAAAATAAAAATTAAATGATTATCAATAAAAATGGACTTTTCATATTTAGAATTGATGCCGGTAGAAACCATATGTCAAATAATACAAAATTATACAGATGCTAGGAGTATAATAATATTATTACAAACCAGTAGCTATTTAAATATGGCAACTAGTATATGTATTAATAAAATATTAACCAATTCAATAATATTAAATAATGACCTATTACCTCCATCAATAGGAGAGTATAGAGAAATACATCCAAGTGAAGTATTAACATTAACACCTGTAAGTATTAATTTAATTAAATCATTGCCCAATTTAAAAAGCTGTAAGGTACCTATATTATTAACATTTGATTATTGGTCATATAGAGAGGCAATTAGCAATGATGAAATAAACCTGATGGATAAGATATTATACAAGGACTTAATAGAGGTAGCACAACATCCTAAATTAATAGACTTAAGTATAGAAGTATCAATGTATAGATTAGAATTTAAAACCGTTGAGACAATTAAAACTTTTATTAATAGTTATTGTCAAAAGTTTTCGGATGGCCTCAGAAATAAAAATCTATCCTTTACTACGCGCTTAATTGGATTTTCAGATCGAGATATATTTATTAATGATACAGAGGTAACATTTACTACCTTGTCAAGGGCAGATTTTGATCTATTGCAGACTATTTATAAATACGGAAGTTTAAGAAGTCTTTCAATATATAATTATGATAATAGTATAATACTTAATCAGTTAATTAATTTTCCATTATTAACGGAATTTAAAGTCATAATAACACAAAATAGTAATAGCATCATTTATTATTTTAGTTTAATACATAATATTAAACAAATAATTAAATTTACAGCTTTACCAATAGCCTTACAAGGACCACAAACACCAAATGATATAATGATCAAAAAAGAAATCATGTTCGATCAATTAATAGAAAAGATAAATAACGATGTTTATTTGCTAAGCAGAAGTATTGATTATAATTTACCATTTGAACATTTTGAAGAATTTAATGTGTTAATACATCCCGTTATGTTAGAGAATATAACCAAAATATATCCTAAGGTTAATAGCTTTTATATCTGGATAACAGAGCAAGAACAATTAAAAATACTAGATGAGTATAAAGGTAGACCTATTAACATTAATGTATGGAGTCTTGATCATATTATAATAGGAGATAATAGGTATAAACAAGAGATTTTAAGTTTGAAAACAATACCTATTGTTTAATAAAAGAAAAATAAAAAAAAACAATACCTATTGTTTAATAAAAGAAAAATAAAAAAAAACAAATCCTAAAAATGTCGATATTCAATCAATTTGAGGGAACTTTTACATTTGGTATTCTAGTTATGGATAGTAATGATGAAAATCAAGGTATACCTTTATCAAGCTTTCCTGGAATAATAGTACCCTATAGAATAAATATATTTAGAACTAAAGCTAGATTAATAATAGCACCATTTACCATACAATTACCAGATAATAATTATATAGTTACTATAAATGGATTTATTCCTCCAGAATATTCACCTACAAGTGCCAGATATATAAATTTCGAACCTATAATGGGAGTATTTGGTCATGTATTTAGAGATGGAACTGTAAGATTTTCGGGATCACTAAATATGCCATTAAGTGCTGGTAATTATAATATACCAATGAGTACAGTTAAATATTCACTGAGAAGGTTAAATTTACCGAGTGTTAATAACTTTCCCATTGCACAAGGATTAACTAATGCTACTGTCAATGAAGGTATTTTTGATCAACCACCAGATCAAGGAGGTATTGATAATCTTGAATATTTTACAGTAGTTTATCAACACGGAAAAATTTATGCAGCCTGGGGTGATAATTCACCACAAATTAAAAGTCAAGCTCCTGAGATTACAGACCCTTATACTGATATAGCATTTGCAGTATTAGATGAACAAGGTAATTATCTAATAACACCTCGTAATGTCAGTAGATTACCAGGAGCTGAAATGGAAGTATCATTGGCCGTAAATCCATTAAATCCATTGATATTAAATATGGCTTCATGGGCAGTTGAAAACAATCAAAATTTCAAAGCCTTCTATGCATATTCAGAAGATGGTGGATTAACATGGACTCGTGTTAATTTATTCCAAGAAGAAATAATTCCACCCCTGCAAACTGGTTCTTTTACAGGTGATCATAAATTACTGTATGATAAATTTGGTAATCTTTTTTATGTCTCTTTAGGTGGATATTATCTCCAACGTCCTTTTATTTTTGATAATCTTGTACCTTTAGCTGATATTAATTATAGTAGTGATGGTGGTAAAACCTTTTTCCACATTTTATTAGCTTTACCTAATCATATTGATGCAGTTGGATTAGATTATCCACAAGTAACTATTTCAGAAGAACCAGACGGTTCTAGTGTGTTTTGGTTAGTTATTAAACAATTGAAAGACTTAAATGAAGCCTTTGAAACAGGTAATTCTTTTAATCAAATCGCTTATGCTATTAAAATGAAAGGTCTTCATGTCTTTGATGGTATTCGTTTTATTGAACTTCCTACTACTATTAATGGTGGTTATGGTGGTACTGCCTCTGGATTTAATGGTCTAGGGAAAGAGATAGTAAGTCTAGGAATTCCAGTTAAAGGATCTTTTGGTTCACTTAAGAAAAGTAATAGTAGTATCTGGTTTTCATATAATCCAATTGGCTTTTTCGGTGAATTTTTACCTATTCGCTTTTTTGCTAATACTAATTCTGGTTATCGTGAAACTTATCCTCCTCAACCTCATCGTGAATTATGGAGTCAGCCCAATATTGCTATTGATAATAATAATCGATGGTATGTAGTTTATCTCGATGAACCAGCCTCTATAGTTCAACCTACTAGACATGCTGATATCTGGTTAATCTATTCAGATGATCTCGGGTTAACTTGGTCTACTCCTTTCAAAGTCAATAATGATAATACACCTAATACTCATTTCCAACCTCAAATTAAAGTTGACCGTGATACCAATAATCTTCTTATTGCCTGGTTAGATACTAGAGATGATCCTAATGATATTTTATTACGTCCTTTTGCTGCTGTTATTCCTAACGGCTTTTTCCCTAGACTCAAGAAGACCTCTCCCGATCAATCTTCTGCCTCTTTAACTGACTTTTTTAATTGTTAGTAAAAATCTTACTCTTCTTTCATTGTTGAGCATCTTAATAATTGGTAAGTAATTATTATTAGGTTATTAATTAATTATCTAATCGAGTGACCTGTGTATTATCTATTATTATGATAATCAATAATTATATCAATATTACTTATTAATTATAATTATCAACGTATCCTACTAATTAATATCAAAAAGTATTAATCTTAATTATCAAGATGTCCTAAATAATTAAGATTAATATTAAGACGCTCAATAATATTAATCTTACTTATTTATTAAGGTAATTAATGATCAAAATGAATATTTATTAAGGTGATCATTAATCAAGATGATTATTTATTAAGGTAATTATTAATCAAGATGATTATTTATTAAGGTGATTATTAATCAAGAGGATTAATGATCAAGATGATTATTTATTAAGGTAATGATTAATGATAAAGATCATTATTTATTAAGGTAATGATTAATGATCAAGATCATTATTTATTAAGGTAATGATTAATGATAAAGATCATTATTTATTAAGGTGACGATTAATCAAAAGGATTAATGATCAAGATGATTAGTTATTAAGGTGATCAATTATTAAGGTAACTAATAATCAATATAATAATTAATCAAAAGAATTAATGATCAAGATGATTATTTATTAAGGTAGTTATTAATCAAAATGATAATTAATCTAGAGAATTAATTATCAAGATGATTATTTATTAAAATGATTATTACTCAAAAAAATTAGGATGGGCATTTATTAAGGCAATCATTAATCAAGATGCCCATTTATTAAGGTAGTTATTAATCAAGATAATTATTATTTAAGAGGATTATACATCAAGATGATTAATCATTAAGGTGATTATTAATCAAGATGATTAATCATTAAGGTGATTATTAATCAAGATGATTAATCATTAAGGTGATTATTAATCAAGATGATTATTAATCAAGATGAATATTTATTAAGGTAATTCTTAATCAAGATAATTATCAATCGAGATGAATATTTATTAAGGTAATTCTTAATCAAGATAAATACCAACCAAGAGGACCATCCACCAAGGTAATTCACAATCAACATAAATATTTATCAAGATGAATATTTATTAAGGTGATTATTAATCAACATAAATATTTATCAAGATGAATATTTATTAAGGTGATTATTAATCAAGATGATTATTAATCACCTTAATAAATATTTATCAAGATGAATATTTATTAAGGTGATTATTAATCAAGATGATTAGTAATCAAGATAATTATTAAGATGACCAAGATGATCATTGATTAATCTTATCAATAATCACCTTAATAAATGATCCTCTTGATTAATAATCATCTTAATTATTTATTATCTTGGTCAATGGATATCTTAATTCTCTAGATTGTTAATCATCTTGATAATTTATAAAGATGATTAATATTTATCTTGATTATTAATCATCTTAATAAATGATCCTTTTGATCATTAATCAAGCTAATTATTGATCAAGAAAATTAAGATGATTATTGATCAAGAAGATTAAGATGATCATTGATTAAGATGACCATTTATTAAGATTATCAAGATGATCATTGATTAAGATGACCATTTATTAAGATTATCAAGATGATTAAAGTGGTTATTAATGGTCAAGATAATTATTAAGATGGTTATTAATGGTCAAGATAATTATTAAGATGGTTATTAATGGTCAAGATGATCATTATTAAGATGATCATTGATTAAGATGATTATTAATCAAGATAAGTATTAATTAAGTGATTAATTATTACGATGATTATTAACCAAGATAATTAGATCAAGATAATTATTACGATGATTATTAATCAAGATAATTAGATTAAGATAATTAAGATTAAGATAATTAAGATCAAAATAATTAAAATTAAGATAATTATTAAGATGATTATTTATCAAGATAATTAAGATAATTAAGATCAAAATAATTAAGATCGAGATGATTATTAATCAAGATAATTAAGATTAAGATAATTAAGATCAAAATAATTAAGATCGAGATGATTATTAATCAAGATAATTAAGATTAAGATAATTAAGACCATAATAATTAATATCAAGATGATTATTAATCAAAATAATTAATATCAAGATGATTATTAATCAAGATAATTAATATGAAGAGAATTAAGATCAAGATAATTAATATGAAGAGAATTAAGATCAAGATAATTAATATGAAGAGAATTAAGATCAAGATGATTATTAATCAAGATAATTAAAATTAAGATGAGTATTAAGATAAAGATGATTAAGACAATCAATAATAATTATCTTCTTAATTAATGATCATCTTAATAATTATTTTAATTACCTTGATTAATCAAGATAATTAAAATTAAGATGAGTATTAAGATAAAGATGATTAAGACAATCAATAATAATTATCTTCTTAATTAATGATCATCTTAATAATTATTTTAATTACCTTGATTAATAATCACCCCAATGAATAATTATCTTAATTACCTTGATTAATAATCACCCCAATGAATAATTATCTTAATTACCTTGATTAATAATCACCTCAATGAATAATTACTTTAATCAATAATCATCTTAATTCTTTTGATCATTAATCTTCTTAATTATTATCTTGATTAATAACCACCTTAATAAATGATCATCTTACTTAATAAACAACTTACTAAATGATCATCTTAATCTTCTTGATCATTAATCTTCTTGATTAATATTCATCTTAATAAATAATCAACTTACTGAATAATGATCATTAATCTTCTTGATTATTAATATTATTGATTAATAATCATCTTACTAAATGATCCTCTTAATCTCCTTGATTAATATTCATCTTAATAAATAATCAACTTACTAAATAATCCTCTTAATAAATAATCCTCTTAATCTCCTCTTGATTATTAATTACCTTAATAATTATCTTAATTTTCTTGATCAATGATTAGCTTGATTAATAATCAAAAGGATCATTTATTAAGATGATTAATAATCAAGAGGATATGATGATAATTTATCAAGATGATTAATAATCTAGACAATTAAGATAATAAATAATTAAGATGATTATTAATCAAGAGGATCAAAATGATTGTTAATCAAGAATATTAAGATTAAGATGATTATTTATTAAAGTGATTATTAATCAAAAGGATTAATGATCAAGATAATTATTAATTATAATCTAGATACCCATTAATCTCAATTATTTATAATAATCATCTCAATCAACTCTATTATTGATTATCTTAATCATCTTGATCTTAATCCTCTTGATTAATAATCATCTTGATCTTAATATTCTTGATTAATAATCATCTTGATCTTAATCATCTTGATCTTAATTATCTTGATTACTAATCATCTTAATAATTATCTTAATCTTAATAATCCTCTTGATATTAATCATCTTAATCTTAATTATTTTGATTAATAATCATCTTAATCTTAATTATTTTAATTTTAATTATCTTGATTAATAATCATCTTATTTATCTTAATTAATAATCACCTTAATAATTGATCACCTTAATAAATGATCATATTAATAATTGATCACCTTAATAAATGATCATATTAATAATTGATCACCTTAATAAATGATCATATTAATAATAATCATCTTGACTATTAATAACCATCTTAATAATTATCTTGGCCATTAATAATCATTAATCAAAAGAATTAAGATAATCTTCTTGATGAATAATAATTACCTTAATTCTTTTGATTAATGATCATCTTAATAAATGATCACTTTAATAAATGGTCATCTTGATTAATACTTATCTTAATAATTATCTTAATTATCTTGATTAATAATCATTTTACTAAATGATCCTCTTGATTAATAAATTATGCTCTTGATTATTAATTATCTTACTAAATGATCCTCTTGATTATTAATTATCTTAATAAATTATGCTCTTGATCAATAATCATCTTAATCATCGTGATTAATAATTATCTTAAGCTCTTGATCAATAATCATCTTAATCATCTTAATCATCATAATTAATAATTATCTTAATCATTAATAATCATCTTTAATAATTACTCTAATCATTAATCATTAATCATCTTGATTAATCATTAATCATCTTGATTAATCATTAATCATCTTGATTAATAATCCTCTTGACCATTAATCATTTTGATTAATACTGATTTTAATAAATGATCCTCTTGATCATTAATCATCTTAATTAATAACCACCTTAATAAATGGTCATCTTGATTAATAATCATCTCGATTAATAGTCACCTTAATAACTAATCATCTTGATTAATAATCATCTCGATTAATA
>Ga0272448_1008495_pt1 | contig 10666 bp, 17 predicted proteins | sample YNPCB0191_FD_202220 | JGI IMG/M metagenome (GOLD analysis project Ga0272448, IMG submission 202220) | Hot spring sediment microbial communities from Yellowstone National Park, WY, United States - YNP-CB-019-1 | ecosystem: Environmental > Aquatic > Thermal springs > Hot (42-90C) > Sediment... | reverse complement strand
GATCCTAAAATAAAAGCAGTTGCTTTGAGAGAGGCTAATAGAGTGTTTAATGTAGTCTTAAGAGAAAGAATGAGACAAAGCAGGGTGAGAGCGTATAAGGAGGATTAACATGCCAAAGAAACTAGAAGATTGTGTAAAGAAGGTTCAAAGGAAAGGATATACGGAAGATCAGGCTTATGCTATTTGTTCGAAGTCAACAGGTTATGTTAAAAAGAAAGGCGGCGGTTGGAAGAAGAAAAAGAGAAGCAAAAAGTAGGAGGTATGTATGTGGAACGAGCTTATTGAGAAACTCAAGAATGTATCAGCTAAGCTTATGGACGAAGTAGAAAATCGGGTCGATAGCGGAGAAACCAATCAGGAGATTTTAGCTTTACTAAAGGAAGTCAGACAAACTATTGCTCTAGCATATAAGATGCAGCTTATCTCCAAGGGAGAGGTAGAAGATTTCCAGGAAGAAGGAACAGAGGATGAATTTGAGGATCTTAAGAAGGACATATCCATAACCGAGATTCCTGAAGAAGACGATGTAGATGTCGGCGGAGGAAAGGACGAGGAAGAGGAAGAAGAGGATGATATTGAGAAGATACTGAAAGACTTCTAGGAGGAAGACAATGGAAGTGCTTAAGCTTGTGCTTGGAATATTGGTTAACATGCGCTATTTTGCTTACTTCATCTCAACAGCTCTCGGTTTTGTGCTGTTCATATTATCTCTCGATAAAATTCAATGCTTACCTTATGTTCTTGCTTTTTTATTCATATCATATATACCTCTGTTATTCGGGAGGAAAGAACATGGAGTTAGACGAGAGGACTCTAATCTTGGAGGTCAAGATGCAGAACCTGGAGAAGACTCTTTCTGAGCTAGATGAGAAAGTATGTAAGATCTATGCCCAATTAACTGAGCTACGCATTCTCATGGAGAGATCTGAGAAGAAGCTAGCTATCGCTGTTCTCAGTTTTATTGCGGCTCTGATCATACAGTTCATTGTGAGGAAGTTATGAATCTCGATAAGAGGCTTCTTTTTGAGTATTTACGGGAGATTAGAACTGAGCTACAGGAAGATAAACGGCTGATGTTGGAGATATCCAGATATCTAAAGGAGAAAGGATTCATTGTGCCAGAGGACGATTTTAACAAGCAGTTCTGGAAAGCTATGGCTAGATTTGTGGATAAACATGGATATCTGGCTAGGGATTATATTTTGCTTTTCATAGAGGCATACAGGAGAGGGGTTCGGTATGGCAAAACTAGATCCTGTATTTGCTAATTTTCTCAAATACTCCAGGCATATTGTAATTATCTCGAAAGACCAGGGTTTCGTTCGTCTTTCTAAGACCAACTGGTTCGGTAGTCAGAAATACCTAATCTACAGGATGTGGGAAGCTGTGAAAGAGAACGAAGAATGCAGAACATTCGTCATTCTAAAAGGTCGACAGATGGGAATTACAACCATCCTTCTCGGGCTGGATCTATTCTATGCTTACACTGTTCGAGGCGCTCGATTAGCGATAATGATGAACGATTACATAAACGCAAATCTTGCCAGAAAATCAATCATAAGCGACTATCACATGAACATTCCGCCGAAACAAAGAAAAGCTGATCTAGTGACCAATACGAGAGATTTTACTAGGTTTGATAACTTCTCGGAAATTCATTACTTATACACCTCAGACAGATCGAACAAGAAAGGAACAGTAGGCCGATCCAGAGGTTTTAACTACATACATGCCTCTGAAGTAGCCTACTTTAAGAACATGGAAGACCTTTTCGCTGTAAGAGCATCTCTCTCGAATTCGCATCCTTATCGAATGTTCATCTACGAATCGACAGCAAATGGCTACAACGACTTCTATGACATGTGGGAGACAGCTAAGAAATCTCCTGTGCAGAAGTCAATCTTCTTAGGTTGGTGGTTGAAAGAAGACTATAGGATTAGTCCCAGCAAGGAACCCACGGCCTATAAATTTTACTCATACACTCCTAGCAAGGAAGAAGCCGCCTGGATAAAGCAAGTTAAGAAACTTTATGGTGTGGAAATATCTATGGCTCAGCTTGCTTGGTGGAGAAAACAGCTAGCAGAGCAGTATATGAACGATGAGAACTTCTGCCTACAGGAGTTTCCATTCACGGAATACCAGGCCTTCCAGCTCTCTGGTATGCGTTTCTTCAATTCGGATATTATCAATACTCAGCTAGACTATGTAAAGGAAGCCAGATCAGAACGATATCGGATTTACTACAGCAAAGACTTCATCATTGAGAAGGATTCCTCAGCAACTAACCTTACCATATTCGAGAAACCAGAACCTGGAGGAGTGTATGCCGTTGGCGTAGACCCAACCATGGGAGCAAATATGGAATCGGATAATGCTGTTATCCAAGTGTTCAGGTGTTATAAAGATAGGGTCGAACAGGTAGCTGAATTCGTAGATAACCAGGTGGATCCACAAGCACTCGCTAGATATGTTCTTCTTCTAGCATCGATCTACAACAGTGCTATGGTTATTTTGGAGGTTACTGGTGTTGGACATTCTACCCTAGCAGAAATAGACAAGCTCAAAAAAGAAGGATGGATTCCAGAGGTAAGGAATCTTCCAGAGGAATTAAGAGAAGTATTCAACACCAATATCAGGAAGTCCAGAGAGTATCTCTACAGCAGACAGGACGCTCTAAGAAAGAGTTTTGTGAGGCATTGGAAGACTACGGCTGAAACTAAGGTATCTTTGCTTGGTGCGTTCCGTGGTGCTCTTATGGAAGGGAAAATCATTCTTAGATCTAAGGAACTAGTAGAAGAGATGACCAGGGTTGTGAAAGATGGATCGGTGATAGAAGCTCAAAGCGGATGGCATGATGACAGAGTTATTGCTGCCGCTCTCTGCTGGGAATGTTACGATAAGTTCCTGAGGAGGATATCGCCAGACCAATACGAAGAGGAAGAAGAAACTAGGCTTAACAAGAAGGCAACGAACATTATCAAGATAGGTGATCTAACCCTCAGATTAACGGCATAGTCATGCATCATGCAAGAACATTACTTGCTATAGAGAGAATCAAGAACAACCAATACAAACTGGATGATTTGGAGTATTACAAGAGTCCAGAATTCAGAAGTAAGATCTTATCCAGAATCAGAGTAGGTAGTTCAGAACATACCCTTTTGCACTTACTATATGCTCTGTCAGTCTTCATGAACCACGACTATCAGAAGGTATTGCTCCTCGTCTATGCTACCATGCGAGATAAACTTGAAGAGAAGCTAGGGCAAATTTGGGGCGATAAATGGCTAGATGTTGTTCTTGTGTTGTTAGACATAGTCAGGGAGAATGTAAGATTCGAGAAAGCAATATTCAATCATCCAGATGATAAAATCCCACAACCAAGAGTCATCATTGATCCCAGTTATGCGGAGGATTTATACCCGATCATTGCCAAGAAGTTTGGTATCTTTAAGTGTTCAGAGATTCCAGATGATCAGGAATACTAACAAATAACCCCCTCAAACGAGGGGGTGTAACTAGGTAAAATTTGGTTGCTTAGGAACGACCTGCCCCACCATGCGACGATGAAAGCGTCAGTCACCCTAATCTCAAACGAGAAATCAGGTGATCATCTTCTAGTTATCACATTTCTCTTCCTTAGTCAACAGTTCTGACCATCCCATAGGGTCGATATCTGGCTTCTCTGTGTGAATTTGTATCCAGTGCCAGATAGCTCCTACTAAAGGAGTAATATCCACATAGATCCCGTCTTTTAGTTTCTTTTCGATCAGCTCGTTCATACATGCTTCTCCTCTTACTATCCAACCAATCATACTTAGTATAACCACTGATGTGCAATCAATTATTCCATGTGGGTATCGATCATCTAAACCCCACGGAGTAATAGACTCAGGCAAAATCATGTGCTCCTCCTATATTCCCAAATCTCGAGTCCAACTACCACCCATAGAAGCCTCTATTTTGCCCTGGGACGACGACTTTTGGGTTGTCACGTATGTTTCATCGTCCTCTTTAAATTTCGATTTTAAGGCTGTTTTTAGGCTCGTAGAGAAAAGCCTAGTATAAGTTGTTAATTTCATTCGACAATATACAGCTCGTTCTTTGCTCTTGTTGCTGTTGTATAGATAACCTTGTTTCTTTCTCTCTCGTCCATTTCCCTTCTATCTGAGAAATCCATATGCATAATAACCACATCCGCTTCTGAGCCTTTTGCCTTGTGTGTGTTCATAACGTTTATCTTGGGATCATACCAAGACGGATTCTTGATCAATTCCAGGACTAGCTCGCTCTCTTCTCTATCTAGTTTAATAACTTTGCACAATCCGTATATTCCCATTCTCTTAAGTCCGTTCACCAAGACTTCCGCTTCTGGGAAATCTAATACGCTTTTATCCTCGAGGATTTTCGCCACTTCCAGCAAGCGGGTTTTATTCTTTGCATACTTAGCTGGGATGTATTCCAGCACCTTCAGATCTCGCATCCTAAGCCATCCATGCTCTAGACCGATCCAGAATCTAGCAAGAGAATTAACCTTGGCGCTAAAGGGAAGATCATCGAACAACTTATGTGGGATCCCTTCGCTACATAGTATATTACTTATTTTCTCCGCTGTCCTAATCTTGTAGGTCAAGAGAAGAGTATCTTTCTCTGGGTCTAGTGCTTCCGAGTAATGACTTATCTGCCTAACCCTTCCGTGTCTGCTGTTCCCAACAATTTTTTCTCCCCATACCTGATATAGACCTGCATACTTCGCTACCTCGTCACAACACCTATAGCTGAGGGTAAGCTGCTTCATAGGCTCATATGATGTGAGATATTTATCGCTAGTGCCTGCGAAGGTATAGATATTCTGGTTAGGATCTCCGACCATGAGAATGGTATCAGAACAGAACTTTCTAGCCAGGCGCCAAACCAACGGACAAATATCGTTGGCTTCATCTATCACCACATAGGGCACTTCGATATTCAGATTGAGCCCCAGCATGAGCGTTTCTGTGTAGTCAAATTTTCCCAGACTATATATGTATTCCCGAAATTCCTTAAACAATTGTTTGAATTCCTGCGGTGACATGCCGTATTGGACATAATCTCCGCTCTCTTCCCAATATGCTTCGGGTTGCTTAAGTAACAATCTACAGTTATTGAAGTGATCGTAGAAATGTCCTGTCTCTTGATAGAAACCTCCTCGCATGTATCTGAGTCGAATCCTAGGGAATCCTTTTGTTTCAAACCATTCCGAGACTCGATCAAACTGCAAGGGAGAGTAAGCATAACCAGCCCTTCTGTAATTCTGAGCGATATAGCTATGAAAAGTGGATACCTGCAGGGTGTGCTCTTGCTGTTGTAGCTTTTCATTCAGCATCTTTGTTGCCATACGGGAGAACGTCAGAAGCAGTGTGCTATCTGCTGTAAACTTATCCTTGAGCTGGATTAGGGTATTTGCTAGCCATGTAGTTTTCCCGCTCCCAGCTAAACCCCATACTGTTATAACCTTCGGGTCTTTACTCATAGCTGATTCTCCTCTCTAAACACCAAATACCCATCATCAGATACATCCACGAAGTATTTATCATAACCGAGGTCTGTATCGCCAAAGAGGACTGTATCTCCCGATACTTTAGGTGCATATGGCTCAAATACGGTAGCTATCTTTCTTGCGATCTCCTCGCTCTCAAACTGTAGACCCACGGAAGCCTTTCTCTCTATCCTTCCAAGCACATCGAACACCACTTCCTGCGGCGTCATTCTCATCTTAGCCTTGCCATCTCCTGTCACAAATACAACACCTAATGATCTGATCTCGTCCAGCATCTTCTCTGGAATCTCGGTAAGAACATCTTCTGCGGAGTTATTGATAAACTCTTTCAATACTCCCCTGCTCTCAACCTTTTCTTCTTGCCTGATTTCTTCTTCCGTCAATGCAAATACAAAGTAGTCCATACTGCCGTAGCTGTAAGAGTCCGTAATCTCCGCCAAGATTCTGGAGAAAGTCTGGTAATCCCCCGGATACGCAAACTCATTTAGCTTTATGTATTTCAGCAGTTCCAGTTTGGGAACATAAGCTCTATTGTCCTCGATATACTTGTGAACCGTATGGAATACTCCGCTAGTTGCCTGCTCTTTTACTGACATCTGGAGATGCTTCATAGACGGCACCTTGTTTGCATTTAATACGATACGTCTAATGGTATTGAGAACTTCCTCGTAAGTTTTCTTTGCCAAATCGTCAGAGTTAATCCCGAATTTATGTAAGAGATATCTAGCAAAAACAAGCCACACAGCTTGGATCTTCGTCTTCTTAGATCTTGAGTAGTCAGACATCGTGAGATATTCTACACCAGAATAACCGTCTAGTTTCGTAAACCCTTTCGACGAGAGAAAGACATCCATAGGCACTTCTCTCACAATTCCCCTTTCTTTCAGAATCAACGTCATCCCTTTTTCAGTGAGTCTATAGGTAATTGAATCAATTCTGAAGTTATCAGCAAGCTTAACCAGCAACTGAACTTCTTCTGGAGATAATATGATCCCAGGACAGTAATTCTCATAAAACTTAAAAGCTTCATTTTCTCTAGAAAACTCAACCAAGGAAAGCTGTTCTGGCGATATATTGTAAGTTCCTGTTTTACCTGCTTCCTCTATGAGCCTAGTAAGGATGGCCTTAGCTGTAGCACCAGAGAAGAGACGTAAGGCCGCATCTGTAGCAAAGGCAAGCTTCTTTCCTCCCAGAGCAAGAATCTCTCCTGTCGGAAACCTCCGTAGTGCTGTTATTCCTCTTATGTTCTGTGCCAGCATGATCTCTTGGGAATTGCGATCGACAAACTCCCACTCACCACTGGAGAGCGACTGAAAGCCGAACTGGTAAAATTTATATGTGCTTGGGTTCTTAGCAAAGACGGGAGTTGAGTGCTCATATGCTTCTACCTTCGATACGTCTATGACCTCGTCTATTACAATGCCGCTTTTTTCATGTGAAAAGCGAAAGCCCAACGTGTAAAAGATATACATGAATTCCTCGTCTCCTACCTTCAATCGCCCGATAGGATATGCGATGAAGTTATCTCTAACGGCAGACACACGTTTTTCTTTTGTGACATATCCAAACCAGATTCCGTCGAGAAACAGCTTGTTGAAGTTGAGGGCAAGCTTTCTTCCTCCTTCGGACATTGTCGAGAACGTCACTTTCTCGCCGTGGGGAAGCACTACAGTCTTAGGAATCCCTTCGGTCTCAAATAATTTCTGCTTAAAGTCTACTCTTAGCTCCATACTGATCCTCCCTCACTATAAACTCACCATCTCTTGAGATGGGATAATACTTATTGCATCCGTAGCAATACGCCCCACGTCCATCCTCAAACACAAGCATGGACGGGTTTCTGTCGTTGTGAAACGGGCATCTGATCATATATCCTTTTCTCACTTTCTGAGCTTTGTGTCCATGTTTCCTTAGGATTTCCTCAACCGCACCTTCAATCGGAAAGTCAGAGTATGAGATGTTCTTGTTTGTGTTTCTCTTTGCCAAAGGGATATTCTGCCTCGGGGCTTTTCTGAACTTCAGAAGCCTAGATTCAGAGTCTCCATTTCTTGTGCCAAGCAGTCGGACAGCCTTAAGAGACGTGATCCCTCGATCTACATAGGCTAGATCATTCCAACCAAGCAAGGCCGAAAGCGGGTCATATTCCCAAGGTTTCGGAATAATGGATATGACTCCTAACCAATTTCTCTTTCCCTCGCATTCGCTTGTATAACCAAGCAGGTTGAGTTTAAATTCCATCTTGCCTAGATACTCTACTAAGGAATTGAGAACACTTTTTTCAAACACCCCAAACTCTGGAAAGTTCTCTTGTGGCCACGTCTTTCTTAGGTCTAGGTCAATAGCTATAAAATGCAATCGATATGGTTTAGTCAAAGACATGTCTGGATTCTCGTTGAATCTCTCTAGATCGTTTACTGTTCTGGTTGTAAGGTAGATTCCGTAAGCATAATCCTGATGCTGAGATATAAAATCGAGAATCTGTTTCTTCTTGCCAGCGAGACGACCTATAAAGGCCTTGTCGCCACGAGGGGCATATTGTAACAGGATGTATTCATCATCCAGCAACTCATCGAATGCAACATCTAGGAATGTTTTGACTTCATTCAGATAACATCTCATGGCTTATCTCCAGCAGATCTGGGATCCACGAGCGTCCTTTCTTTTTCCATGACAGGACGGCAATACGCCATCCTGCCTGAAGCAATATTCCTACTGTTTCTTTGTGCTCTAGGATTTTCTTCTTCCTAGCGGCTCTATTAGAAGATGTTGTAACCTGCAGAGCAAGCGTTCCATGCTCAGGAGACACCGCTAGGAAGTCTATGAACCCGAATAAATCGTTATGTTTGTATGCAAACGAGTTCCATCTTTCCGTCTTCTCTATCAGCGGGTAACCCAGGTTTTTTAAATAGTCCTTTGTTTTCGTATATAGAGAACTCTTTACCCGCAAACAGCACCTCCGGTCTCATTCCGAACATTTCTATCAGCTTCTGTGCCACTCGATAGTCTATCTTTTTAGTCCACCCTAACTCTATGTTAAGATATCCCTCATGCGAGATACCAAGCACCTTTGCCATGTCCCTACTAGTCAGACCATTAAGGACTCTAGCACAATATAGGTTATACCTAGCAGGTTGTCTTTTTCTAGCACCAACAGCCATTTGAGCCCTCCTTTTACTTCAGTAATCTTACAACCACCATATATTCCCCGATGATTCCATTTTTTCTCAATGAGTTGACAAGCACTTTATACCCTACCCCTAAGTTTTGGGCAAGACACAACAGATCTTTCTGTGAGATGAACTTACCATCGAGTGCTTTATCTTTTAACAATCTTTCGGCTTTCTCTATAACCTGTTTCTCCCAGTCATCAGACAAGACTCCTACCGCCAGGACAAGTTCAGCCGCCTCAGCATCGTAGATCTTTCTTGCTCTCGAGATTATTCCATGCCTTCGTAGTATCCTAAGCAATGCATTGTAAGTTATCTCATGTTTCTCACAAAGAGGGAGAAGATGCTGCTTACGAACCCACATGCACTTTCTCCAAATTATCTTCGGCGATTGTTCTATAATCTGCTTTGCTTCTTCTATGAGATTGTTTATTTGAAAAGCTTGATCGCCTTCTAGAACACGACAATAAACACCAAGTTTTCTGTGTGGATCCCAGATTGTAGTTGCTCGACCAGACAGAACCCCTAGTTTCTTCAATAGCTTTCTAGCGGGTTCTAACGGATAGCTGTATTCATGACAGAATGTAGATAATTCCTCTGTTATGAACAGCCTTTGTCCTCCTCTTCTGATAATAGCTTCCGGATGCCTGCTTAAGAACTTCTCAAAATCTTCCTTTATTTTATCTCCGTCCATAATAACCCTCCCGTTTCTTTAACTAACTCTAGGTTAAGCCATTGACCATAATGCATAATCACTAAGTTTTCATACTCTTGTCTAGCCAGAAAGCGTTTGGCTCTCTCCAAAGACATATGGGAATTGGAGATACGCTCTGCTAGACTAAGAGGCAACTCGTGGTTTAGAGCGCTGTTCCAGAGAGTGTATTCGTCGTAATCAATACCAAGTAGGAGCCATTTGAGTTTATGGAATCGGTAGGGGATATCGTATGTATCCACGGCATAGAGAGCATACTCTGAGCCTCTTCTAAGAAGAAAGCCATAGCAATCAACATCGTGCATTAGGAGAATCGCTTTTACTAGAACATCCTCTACTCTTACCACACTCTTATGCCCAAAATCCTTTCCTGGATACAGCACTCTGCAACCACGATATTCAAAATCTCTCACCTTTCGAACATGATCCCCGTGCATGTGCGATACTAGGCAAGTCCTTCCGAACAGGCTAGTCCGGGGAAGAGCCCCCGCATCTAGGAGCACCCCCCAGATTTCGCACGAGGATCCTTTTTCAGAACTGGAGCTATAGATCCTGACATCGTTTGAGTTCATAGACTCGCTCCAGCCCAAGTTTGCTTGTCAATTCCCGTTCTGCCTCTACTTCCTGCATGACTTCTGCTAGATGGAGAATGGATCCCCACTCGCTGGCAAGTGCTTTGCTTACATAGTTAGCAGCAACGAAGTCGCCATGCCTTATGTAAAACTTGATCACTTCTAAGCAGAGATGTTCTAATAATTCGTTCTCTCTATTCATCGTCATCTCCCTCATTATCAACATCTTTTTTCCTGGGTATCTTCTTCATAGCCGAATCAAAAATCTCATCCCAACGATCCTTCAATTCCTGTGCTAAGTAGAGCCCCTCTGCCAAGCGACCACGTTCAATGCAAATGTGCATAGCTACATTACAAACATGATCCATGACTCTGTATTTCAATGTCTCTAACTTCATAGCTATCCCTCCTTATGATCTATCGGGTTGGTCTACCTCATCCTTGCTGTAATACGGCTTGGCATAATACGGTGTCTTTGCCATACACCTAACCAGAACATCTATCAGGTCACGTCTGTGGACATATGCACCACAGCTTTCGAAAATGTATTTCTCGTTCTCAGAACAGTGCGACTCTAGGTAGCCAAGTAAATGTGGTATGTCACAAAAGCGTTTGACAAACAAGTCAGCGTGCCAGGGATTGTGGACAATTAACACACACTCAGTGCAAGTATCAA
>Ga0272448_1008494_pt1 | contig 10667 bp, 12 predicted proteins | sample YNPCB0191_FD_202220 | JGI IMG/M metagenome (GOLD analysis project Ga0272448, IMG submission 202220) | Hot spring sediment microbial communities from Yellowstone National Park, WY, United States - YNP-CB-019-1 | ecosystem: Environmental > Aquatic > Thermal springs > Hot (42-90C) > Sediment... | reverse complement strand
ACTGGTAAAACAGAGGATTGAAAAAGCGAGGAGTTTGAGAGAATGATAGATAAAATGTACAAGAACCAATTTGTAAGATTATTAACAAAAGCCATTAGAGATGCTGAAAAGGTCGTAATTGAAAAATATAATTCTAAAACTGTACAGGAAGAAGAGGATATTACTACGCGATTAGCTGCTGAAATTGAAAGCCATCTTAATAATCACAAATATGAAGGTGTAATGATTACTGCAAAAGTGTTTACCAGAAAGGGGAGAAATTCAGAAGAGAAAATAACCGGTGCCGACCTTGGTGTAATTTTAAATATTAACAACGGACAGATACAGAAAGCATTTCTATCACAAGCTAAAAAGGGGCAATATAATAATGGAAATATCAAATTAGATAGGAATAAATTAGATATTCAATGTAAAAAAATGTTAAATATTTCATCAGATTCTTTCATTTTCATATATACTTCTCGAGGTATTTTTGTTGTTCCGGCTTTTAACTACAGAAATACTTATCTAAATCATAAAAATTTAGGAAACTTCTTTTTTGATTTTTTAACCTGTTTTATCGGAGACCATAAAATTATTGACTTTGTGAAAAGACCAGAATATCTTTTGGAATACGCTAATCACGTTTTATATTTACAAATAGAGTCCTTAGAGAATGAATGGTGACAAACAGAGAGTCGAACAAAAAATTGTTATTATCAATCGTAATATTTTTGTGAGGATAAATATTCATAAATACTATCATTTACTATTACTTACTAATACTAGCACACATTTTTAAATTCTGTGACGGTTATGTTAATTTACATAGTTAAAAATATCTTATTTTGTTTGAATTATTAAAGGAATTCATTGGCTCCTTCGCCTTTTTATTTCACAATTATCAGATAAGCTCTTTTATCTATGAATTTCTTAATGCAATAATGCAGTATAAGAATAATATTTATATACTAAAATTAATATGAAAGAATGAGGGGGAAGGGAAGGAGAAGAAAATGAGTGATTTAACATTTTTAATAAATGAAGATGGAAATAAATTGTGAAGGAAAAACTAAAGATGACTCAAGAACCAGAGAAAAAGGCAAGGCATGAAAAAATTAATCCTTTATTAGAGAAAGCAGGATGGAAAATCCAGCATTATAGTAAAGCAAATCCCAATAGTTCAAAAGGTGTTGCAGTAGAATATTTTCAGATGGGAAAAGGAGTTGGAGAAGCAGATTATGTTTTGTTTGTTAATGGAAAGGCTGTCGGTATTATTGAAGCTAAAAAACCAGGAGAAACGCTGACTGGGAAAGAAGTTCAAACAAAAAAATATTCCGAAGGGTTTCCTGAAGAGTTTGATAACATTGAACTTCCCTTACCTTTTATTTATGAGTCTACGGGAACTGAAACAAGATTTACAAATTTATGGGATCCAAAGCCGAGAAGCAGAGAAGTTTTTGCATTTCATAAGCCAGAAACATTTGAAGAATGGATTAAAAAAGGAAAAGAAGAAAATCTTAGAGTGAAGCTTGCAAAAAATCTCCCTTTATTAAATGAAAAATTATGGCATGTCCAGAAAAAAGCTATAGATAATGTAAAACAATCTCTTGCCTTAGGCAAACCAAAAGCACTGATACAAATGGCTACAGGTTCAGGAAAAACTTTTACTGCTGTAAATTTATGTTATGATTTAATAAAAAATGCTGGAGCAAAGAAGATTTTATTTTTAGTTGATAGGGGGCATTTGGGCGTACAAACAAAAGAAGAGTTTGAAAATTTTATTATTCCAAAAGATGGAAGAAAGTTTACTGAATTGTATAATGTTCAACATTTGCAGAGCAATAAGATTGGGGGGGAAGCTGACAAAGTTTGTATCTCAACAATACAAAGAATGTATTCTATACTTATGAATAAAAAATTAAATCCAAAAATGGAAGATGACGAAGGGTTTATGGCAGATCCTTCAATGAAAGTTGAGCCGATAAAATATAATCCAAAAGTCCCTATTGAGGAATTTGATTTTGTGATTGTTGATGAATGCCATAGATCTATTTATAATTTATGGAAGCAAGTTTTAGATTATTTTGATGCTTTTATGATTGGCTTAACTGCTACTCCTTCAAAAAGCACAATTGCTTTTTTTGACAGCAATTTGGTTATGGAATATGGCCATGAGGAAGCTGTTGCAGACCAAATTAATGTTCCTTTTGATGTCTATGACATAAGAACAAAAATAACAAAAGAGGGTGGAAAAATTCCAAAAGGAGAAACTATTTTGAAAAGGGATAAAAGAACAAGAGAAAAAAGATGGCATCAATTAGAAGATGAGGTTCCTTATGTTCCTGAACAGCTTGATAAGGCAGTTGTTGCAAAAGATCAAATAAGAAAAATAATAAGGACTTTTAAGGAAAAGGTAACAACCGAAATATTTCCTGGGAGAAGATGGGTCCCTAAAACTCTAATTTATGCTAAAGATGATTCTCATGCAGATGATATTGTTCAAATTGTTAGAGAAGAGTTTAATGAGGGAAATGATTTTGCTGTTAAAATAACTTATAAGACAGAAGGAGAAAATCCAAAAAATCTTATAAGACAGTTTAGGAATAATCCCTTGCCAAGAATTGCAGTAACTGTTGATATGATTGCAACCGGCACAGACATTAAACCTTTAGAAATTGTGTTTTTTATGAGACCTGTTAAAAGCAGATTATATTTTGAACAGATGAAAGGAAGAGGAGTGAGAGTAATAAAAAATGAAGATTTCAAGACAGTTACACCTGACGCAATGGCAAAGGAAAGATTTGTTATTATAGATGCTGTTGGTGTTTGTGAAAATGAAGATTTAAATGAAACAAGACCTATGGAGCAATTAGGAGAAAGAAAGGTTTCATTTGAAAAGCTTCTTAAATTTTTGCAGTATGGAAAACCAAACAAAGAACATTTGTCCTCTATGGCTGCAAGGCTATCAAAACTTCAAAAAAGATTAACTGAAGAGCAAAACGCAGAAATAAAAAAAATAACTGGTAAGGAACTAAAAGATTTTGCAAAAGAATTTGTTTTTGCTATTGATGAAGATAAGATTTTTGAAGAAGCAGAAAAAAAATTCGGAAAAGAACCAAAAAAAGAACAATTAGAGAAGATATCTGAAGAAAGAATAAAATCTGCGATAAATGAATTTATAAAAAATCCTAATTTTCTTGACAGGCTTCAGGAAATAAAAAAAGAAACAGAGCAGATTATTGATATTGTTTCTGTTGATGAGGTAGAATTTGCAGGATATTCTCCAATAGCAACTGAAAAAGCAAGAAAAATTGTTGATTCTTTTAGAGAATTTATTAAAAGAAACAAGAATGAATTGCAAGCTATTCAGATATTTTATAGTGAGAGAGGAAGATTGCATTGGAAAGACTTAAAAGAGCTTTCTGAGAAGATAACTGCTCCTCAATTTGCACTAACTACAACAAAACTATGGCAAGCTTATAAAAGGCTTGAAAGCAAAAAAGTTAAAGGAATGACTTCAAATAAAAGAATTGCTGATTTTATTTCCTTGTTAAGTTATGAAATTAAAAAAACTCCTGAGCTTGAGCCTTATTTAGATACTGTTGAAAAAAGATTTGCAGAATGGTTAGGAAGACAAAGAGAACAAGGAGTTCATTTTACGCAAGAGCAGTTAAACTGGCTTGAAAAGATAAAGCAGCATATTGCAATAACAGCAGAAATAGAAGCTGATGATTTTGAGACAAACAGCAAGTTGCAGCAGCTCGGAGGCCTTGGCAAGGCAGTCCAAGTCTTCCACGGCGAAGATAATTTTAGAAAGCTGATTCAAGAAATAAATGTGAAGGTTGGGGGATGAACTATGTATATTGTTAAAATCATCATAGAAAAAATTGCAAATCTATGCATAAGTATTTCAAACGTCTTTAACCTTTTTAGTGTTAAATTAATAGACAAATTCCAAATTAATATTTACAAACCGAAACATGAAGAAGAAATATTGCAGAATACTAGCGCTATAAAAGAGAACACACAAAAAATGTTAAAAAAGGAAGATGAAGAGATAAAAAAGTATAAAGATAGAGAAAAAATTATTAAAGAGTTAATTAGCAGAGAGATTATTAATGTAAATAATTTAAATAAGGTTTCTAATTCGGAGCACTATATTATTATTCCTAGGATATATCTTAACATAAGAAATAAAAGAATACGAAAAATATTATTCGGAAAAGAAGGTTCATTTAAGAATTCTATTTTTAAATATTTTGATGAAAAAAATTTTATTAATATTGGTAAAAAATTCGCACCTATTTATTTAAAAGATGTTAAAGATATTCAAAAAGCTTATAGAGGAGTACTTATTTTTAAAAAAATATTAGATGAAAAAATAGAAAGATTACTAAAAGAGGATAATAAAGAGATAATAAGACTAATTCAAAAACATAAAAATAATAGAGAAATAAAAGCATTTTTTTTAGAAGATGTAAAAAATAATGAATTCCTTTTTTTAGATTATATAATTGTATCCTCTTTAAATCTTAATAAGGAGAACATAACTATCACTAAAAATGCCGAAAAAAACATCCTTTTTAAAATATTAACAAAGGAAGCACAAAATATAAAACTTAAAGAAATAATTCTAGAAAGTGGATTAAGATTGTTTTTGGATAAAGAATACCCCCAAAATATAAAAGAAATATTATTAAAAAATGAATCTTTGATTAAACAAAAATTGAAAATTGAAAATTTCTTTCAAGATATAAATAAAGTGGATTTTGATACAGTACTAAAAGAGTTGCTTTCCGGGGAGTATAATCAGATTTATTCTGATAATTTTTTTAAAATTCAAGGTCTTATTAAAGATTTATAGAATGACACAGCAAACACAAACTAAACAACTGCCAAAGGGATGGAAAAAAGAACCTCTAAAAGAAGTTTTAGAAACTCTTGAAAGTGGTGGCAGGCCAAAAGGCGGAGCACAAAAAGAAGGAATCCCTAGCATTGGTGGAGAACATCTTAATTATAATGGAATGTTTAATTTTGAAAAGATGAAGTTTATTCCAAAAAGTTATTTTAATTTAATGACTAAAGGAATAATAAAAAAAGAAGATGTTTTAATTGTGAAAGATGGTGCGACAACTGGAAAAACTTCTTTTGTAGATAATAACTTTCCTTATGAAAAATCCGCAGTAAATGAGCATGTTTTTATTGCAAGAGCAAATAAAAAAATTTTCCCTAAATATCTTTTTTATTTTCTTTATTCCATAGAGGGACAAGACCAATTAAAAAAAGCTATAACTGGTTCAGCACAAGGAGGGATAAATCTTTCAATTCTTGACAAAATTTATATTAAATACCCACAATCCAGCCAGACCCAATCCCTCATCGTCTCCGCCATCGAAACCCACTTCTCCCGCCTTGACAACGCAATAAAAAACCTAAAATCAGTAAAGGAAAAAATCCAACTTTACAGAAAAGCTGTTTTGAAAAAGGCGTTTGAAAATCGGGGAACAAAAAAAGAAATAAAAGAATTATTTGAGATTACCAAAGGCAAAAAGGTTAAAATTATCAAAGAAAAAACAAAAAATTCGGTCCCGTATTTATTAATTGATACTTTGCGAGGAAAAGAACCAGAATTTTTTACAGAAGATAAAAATTATACAGAGGCAATTCCAGAAGATATTTTAATGGTCTTTGATGGTGCTAATTCTGGTTTGGTTGGAACTGGATTAAGAGGGGCGGTTGGTTCAACTATTGGAAGATTAAGACCAAAAGAGGAGGTAAACAAAAATTATCTTTGTTATTTTTTGAAGCTAAATTTTCAAATATTAAATAAGGACATTAAAGGTTCAGCAATACCTCATGTAAAACCAACTAAATTAAGAAGTTTAAAAATATCATTACCACAACTTTCAGAGCAACAACAAATCGTCCAAGAAATAGAATCAAAATTCTCAGTAATTGATAAAGTTGAAGAAGCTGTTGATAATTCTCTGAAAAAGGCAGAGATGCTGAAAAAGGCGATATTAAAAGCGGCTTTTGAAGGGAGGTTGGTTAAAGAAAGCGAGGTGGGAGAATGAAAATACAATTTGATGAAGATGGTAGAATAAAACTTCCAAAGAACATAGAGGAAGATAAAAAAATAGAAAAAGAAAGGTTTGAAATAGCAGAAAATAATCCGGATAAAGTAATTATAGATTATGAAGAAGAAACTCCAGGTTATGTTGATAGGTGGATAATTACATTACCTAATTCGGTTCCAAAATCAATTTTATTTAAATTAAAGAAGTGGACAGATAAACAAGTAGAAATAAGTAGTGGTGGTGCATGGATAGAACAAAATGATGAAAATGAATTTATCCTAACTGTTAGAGGAAATAAAAATAGATGCACTTGGGCTCATTCCTTTTTGCAGGGGTTGAATACAGCTTTACTTAAGGATTATAAAACTAAACTTTTACAAAAAGGAACATGTAAGCATAAGTTTTATGTGCGTAGAGCATTTAAGGGAGGCTTACTAAAGGAAGAAAATGTCTGACAAAATTAAAGAAATCATAGAAAAACATATTGAATGGAAATTGTATAAAGTGCTTTATATTGGAATTTTAGTACCCTTACTCTTTGAAGAATCAAGAAAATGGGTTTCTCAAAATGTTTTTATAAGCATTGTATTTTTTGCTGCTGCTTGTATTTTAGTATTACCAATAATATTGAAGGTATTAAATATATTAAAAATCGTTGAAGAATTTAAATAAATCAAAATGACCACCAAATCACAAAACCAAAACGCTTTTAAACTAGGCAAACATCTATATACTATACCCCTTAGTTTAGGGTATTGCTTTCATGCTTTAAGTCCCCGGTATGACTCTTCGGAGGAATGCCGGGCTTCCTACTCACTTATTTTATCTTTATTGGGAGGTTATTATGGCTAAAAAAGCAATTTTCTTTTTTGATGCAAATAACTGGTATCACAATGTCAAAAATTATTATGATCCTTCTGAAATAGATATTCTTAAATTAGTTAATTTATTATGTAAAGCTAAAAATTATGATCTTTTAGAGATAAGGTGGTATGCTTCTGTGCCAAGTATTTCAGATGGAGAGGATATTTATTATAGGCATATTTCTTATTTAGATAATCTTGAAAAGAAAGGAGTCAAAGTTATAAGAAGAAAATTACAAAAACTTTCTAATAAAGAGATATTGAAAAGGAAACAGGAAACAATAAACAATATAGATTTTTGTAAAGTATGTAAGGAGCTAGTAGAGGCAAATTTCTTAGATTTAGCAGATATAAAGAGAAAAGAAAAAGGTATTGATGTTTGGATTGGCGTTGATATGCTTAACCTTTCAATTATAGAGAACAAATGTGATACTTGTGTTTTAATTTCAGGAGACGCAGATTTTGTTCCTGCTTTAGAAATAATTAAAAATAAAGGTAAAGAGGTCTTAACTGCAATGACTTCTTATGGCTATTCAAGAGAATTAATTAAGAAATTTCCATTTTTTATTATTAAAAATGAAACTCTATTGAAATGTTTTAAAGATTATCCTGGGAGAACAATAAAATGACCTCCTCACAACAACTCGTAAACAAATTATGGAATTATTGCAATATACTCAGAGATGATGGCCTGAGTTATGGGGATTATGTTGAGCAGCTTACTTATCTTCTGTTTTTGAAAATGGATGATGAGAGAAGTAAACCTCCTTACAATAAAAAAAGCGATATTCCTAAAAAATATAACTGGCAGTCTCTTCTTGATAAAGATGGAGCAGAATTAGAAGCCCATTACATTGAATTATTGAATGAATTAGGAAAGGAAGAAGGGATTATAGGAGTTATTTTCAGAAAAGCACAAAATAGGATACAAGATCCTGCAAAACTCAAGAAGTTAATTGTTGAACTAATTAACAAAGAGAACTGGCTAAGTTTAGAAGCAGACGTTAAAGGAGATGCTTATGAAGGGTTATTAGAAAAAAATGCTGCAGATGTTAAAGGCGGGGCAGGGCAGTATTTTACTCCGAGACCATTAATTAATGCAATAGTAAAAGTAATGAGGCCAGAACCTGGAATGAAAATACACGACCCTGCTTGCGGAACAGGAGGTTTTCTTTTATCTGCTTATAATTATATCGTTAAGCATTATGACTTAGATAGAGATCAATACCAAGAATTAAAGCATAAAACTTTTACAGGAAATGATATTGTTCCAATGGTTGCAAGATTGTGTGTTATGAATATGTATCTGCATGGGTTGAATGGAGAATCTACTCCTATAGAAGTTACTGATTCTCTAAAGAAAAATCCTGGATCAATTTACGATATGGTTTTGACAAATCCGCCTTTTGGAAAAAAATCTTCAGAAACAATTGTGACAGAAGAAGGAGAAACAGCAAGACAACCCTTAACAGTATTAAGAGATGATTTTTGGGCAGAGACAAGCAACAAGCAGCTTAATTTCTTGCAGCATGTTAGAAGCATTTTAAAAACTAATGGAAGAGCTGCAATTGTTTTGCCCGATAATGTTTTATTTGAAGGAGGAGCAGGAGAAACAATCAGAAAAAAATTAATGGAAACTTGTGATTTGCATACAATTTTAAGATTGCCAACAGGAATATTTTATGCACAGGGTGTAAAAGCTAATGTATTATTTTTTGATAAAAAACCTGCTTCAAAAGAGCCCCAAACTAAAAAAGTTTGGATATATGATTTTAGAACAAATATGCATTTTACCTTAAAAGAAAACCCTCTTAAAGAAGAAGATTTAGATGATTTTGTAAAATGCTACCATCCTGAAAACAGGTTTGAAAGAAAAGAAACCTGGTCTGAAAAAAATCCAGAAGGAAGGTGGAGATGCTTTGATTATGAAGAAATTTTAAAAAGAGATAAAACAAATTTAGATATTTTCTGGCTTAAAGATGAAAGTTTAGACGATTTAGATAAACTACCAGACCCACGTGAGATAGCAAATGAATTAAGTGATGAGTTGGAAATGGCTTTGGAGCAATTAAAAGAAATACAAGAAGATTTAGAAAAGTAAAATGACTTATAAACTCTCTTCAACAAGTATCACTTCAAGTTTCTTTCTCCGCAAGATTTTCCGCAGTTTTTTGAAGCAATAAAAACAGGCAATTATGCTAAATATACTAGCAATCTTGAAGCTGAATTGAAAGGATAAACATATGTCAATAATACCATAATATTATGGCAAAAAAACTATAGTAAAATAATAAGAGTATTGTAAAACCAAAAAGTTTAAATATTAACTTTAGTTAAGATATATTAACTATGGTAAAGATAGATAAACCTGAGTTAACAAATCTGCAGCAGGGAATTTTAGAGCTTTTATTTAAGAGAGCAGGAACTAGCTTAAACCAGAATCAAATAGCAAAGCTCTTAAAAGTATCTCAGCCTGCTGTGACTAAAGCAATACCTTTACTGGAAAAGCTGGAATTTATTAAAATACAGAAAGATAAAGAAACAAAAAGGTGGTCTATAAGTTTAAACACAAATAATCCTAAAGTTGTGCAGTTAAAAAGAGTTAATAACTTAAAACAAATCTATGAAACAGGGCTTAAAGATTTCTTAGAAAAAGAATTTGCAGGAGCAACAATAATATTATTTGGCAGTTATTCAAGAGGAGAGGACATTTTCAACTCTGATATTGATATTGCAATAATAGGAAGAAAGGAAAAAAACATTGACTTAAAAAAATTTGAGGATTTGCTTGAAAGAAAAATAAACCTTAACTTCTATTCTTCTTTCAAAGACATTCATAAAAACCTTAAAGAAAATCTTGCTAACGGGATTGTTTTAACAGGGGGATTTGAATTATGAACAAAAAATTTGAAGAATTCATTAGGGAAGGGGTTGTTAAGAAACAAAATAGAAAAACTAATAAAGTTTGGGGTTTTAAAGAGACAGGGAAAAAATAAATGAAAAATGAAAAAGCTCACGTCAGAGCTGGCAAAACAAATGGAAGAAAGCAAAAAGATAATTAAAAAATTAAAAGAAATAAAGAACTCATTGGAAAAATTGAAGAATATCCATCATTCTGAAGGGGAAGCAGAATTTGAAAAACAAATGGAGTTAATAAGGAGGATTATTGACAGAATTTACTCAGAAAAAGATGCTAAGGAACTTAAAGATAAGCTGGTTCATAAAGTTTGGATACTCACCGGAAATGAGAGTGATGAATATTGGCAAAATTTCTACTTGGACAATATAAATAGGTCGTTAAGAATGATAAGCATTATTCTTGAAGAATCCGATTTATTCGGTTTTGATAATTTTAAACCGATAAAAGAAAAAACAGAAACAGAGGTTTGTCTTGGTTTAGGAAAATTAGCATTTTGGAGGAGAAAGAAAACAAAACAAAATGAGTAAGAACAAAATAAAGACATGATTAAAAACTCTGAAGGAAATAGATATTAATATGACAAAAAAACAAAAGCCTTATAAACCCCTAATCACTATTAATAATGTGTTTCATGCTTTAAGTCCCCGGTATCTCCTTCGGGACATGCCGGGTTTCCTATTCACTTATTCTTGGAGGTTTAAATGAGTAAAAGAGCAATTATCTTTATTGATGCAAATAACTGGTATCATAATATAAAAGGATGGTTTACACCAAGTGATATTGATATTAAAAAAGTTATTAGTACTTTTCCTCCAAAAGGATATT